>OBLU010000903.1_pt1 | contig 27532 bp, 26 predicted proteins | sample 1518681 | NCBI WGS metagenome assembly OBLU01 (sample SAMEA3539304, study PRJEB22396) | soil metagenome | biome: tundra; feature: field; material: soil | place: USA | collected 2010-05 | depth 0.15 m
GTCGTTTCGGCCGGCTTCAAGACACAAGTGTTACCGGCGGCGAGTGCCGGGGCCAGCTTCCACGCGGCCATGAGCAGCGGGAAGTTCCAGGGGATTATCTGGCCGGCCACACCCAGGGGCTGAGGGTTGACGCCGAACCCGGCGTGCTCTAACTTGTCGGCCCAACCGGCGTAGTAAAAGAAATGAGCGGCGGCCAGCGGAATGTCAATGTCGCGCGATTCACGGATGGGCTTGCCGTTGTCGAGCGTCTCTACGACCGCCAACTCGCGGGAGCGCTCTTGGATCAAGCGGGCGATGCGGAAGAGATATTTGGCCCGCTCGGCCCCGGTGGTCTTGGACCACACGGTGTCGTAGGCCCTTCGCGCGGCCGCTACCGCCCGATCGACGTCGGCGCTGCTGGCTTGGGCGACCATGGCCAGGGTCTCTTCGGTCGCCGGATTGAGACTGGCGAACTGTTCGTGCTTCGAGGGATCACTGAAAGCTCCGTCGATGAAGAGGCCGTAGCTGGGGCGAAGTCGGGCGATGGACGCTGACTCGGGAGCGGGGTCGTAGTCCAGCGAGCCCAATTGGGAGTTGGCGAGCGATTTCTCGGTCACGTCAGTCCGCACTGAATTCGTCGGAGCGAACGTACGCGCCACGTTGTTGCTTGAGGCGCTGTCTCAGCAAATCGTTCAGCAGCGACGAGGCGCCGAATCGGAAGAGGTCGGGACTGAGCCAGGTCGAACCGGCCGTTTCGTTGACCAGCACCAGGTAGCGAATGGCGTCCTTCGATGTACGAATGCCCCCGGCCACCTTGACGCCGACTAAGCGTCCGGAGGATTCGGCGAAGTCGCGCACCGCTTCGAGCATCACCAGCGCCACCGGCGTGGTCGCCGCGACCGGCACCTTGCCGGTCGAGGTCTTGATGAAGTCAGCGCCACCGAGCATGGCCAGCCAGCTAGCGCGGCGCACGTTGTCGTAGGTCACCAGTTCGCCCGTTTCCAGAATCACCTTGAGATGGGCCGGTCCGCACGCTTCTTTCACCGCCACGATCTCGTTGAAGACCTGGCCCAGTCGACCGGAGAGGAAGGCCCCGCGATCGATCACCATGTCGATCTCGTCCGCGCCCGACTCGACCGCTTCGGCGACGTCGAGCAGTTTTACTTTGAGCGAAGCCCGACCCGAGGGGAAGGCCGTCGCCCCGGCCGCCACTTTCACCGTTGAGTCACCGAGCACCGAACGGGCCTGCGCCACCAGGTCGGGGTAGACACAGACGGCGGCAACCGCGGGCACGCCGGGGTCGTTGGCGTCGGGCCGCATGGCCTTGGTGCACAGTGAGGTCACTCGCCCTAACGTGTCGGCCCCTTCGAGGGTGGTGAGATCGACCATGGAGATGGCCAGATTGAGGGCCGCCAACTTGGTGGACTTCTTGATTGAACGGGTGGCCAGTTTGGCGACGCGGGCCTCGGCCCCGACGGCGTCTACGCCGCTCAACGAGGTCAGGATGGCGCTGAGCTGCACTTCGGATTCAATACGGGCGATCTGATTGGAGTCCGAGATTATTACGTCACGATCTTCTTGGGTCACCAGACGCAGCGGTGCAGTACTCACTTGAACAACGCTAGCAACGGTGGAGAAGAATCCCCAAACGAAACGAAGTCAGCCAAAGCGAGGCAGTGCACCCACCGCTTTGCGTTGCGCCAGCGACGGTGCGCCGCCATCTTTCTCGCTAACTATTGCTTCGCCCGAAAGTGGCCACTGCACGTTGATCTCTTCGTCGAAGGGATTTATCTCCAGCTCCAAGGGTGCGTTGAAGGGCGAGGAGAGCAGGTAGGAAAGGGCCGCGTTCTCACTGGTCACGCAGAACCCGTGGGCCACGCCCACGGGCAGCAGGACCGACCGGCCCTGGTCGGCGGCGAGGTGAATAATTTCCACGGCGCCGAACTTGGGCGAACCGACACGGATGTCGACGATCACGTCATCGAGCTCTCCGTGCACGCAGGTGACGACCTTGGCCTGTCCCTGGGGGGCAATGGAGTAATGAAGGCCCCGCACCACATTTTGTGCGGAGAAGGAGAGGTTGGCCTGCTCGGTGCGAAAATTGAGACCGGCCGTGACGAAGTCGGGCAGGGTGAACCATTCGCGAAAGTAACCACGACTGTCGCCCCATACGGGCGAGTCAATCACGTAGGCCCCGGGGATCGAGAGTTCGGATACGTTCACGGCTGACGATCCTTCAACGGGCGCCACCACTCTTCGTGGTCGTAGTACCACTGCACGGTCGCTTCGAGACCACCATCAAAATCGACTTGAGGCTGGTAACCAAGCTCGTGCTTGATTTTGGACCAGTCAACGCAGTAGCGCCGGTCGTGACCCAATCGGTCGGCCACCATCTTGATCCTCGATTCGTCCTGCCGACAAAGTTTCAAGAGTCGGTGCGTCAACTCCTTGTTGGTCAGTTCCGTCTCGCCACCGATGTTGTATATCTCACCGGGACGACCACGCTCGAGTACGAGGGTGATCGCCCGGCAATGATCGTCGACGTGCAGCCACTCGCGCACGTTGAGTCCGTCACCGTAGAGCGGCACGTTCTTCGCGTCGATCAAGTTCGTCACGAAGAGCGGCATCAACTTCTCGGGAAACTGACGGGGGCCGTAGTTGTTCGAGCAACGCGTCACCATGACGGCCAGGCCGAAGGTGCGGTGATAAGCGAGCGCGGCCAAGTCCGAACCGGCCTTGCTGGACGAGTACGGCGAATTCGGCTCGAGCAGGTGATCCTCTCGCCACGATCCTTCCGAGATCGAACCGTAGACCTCGTCGGTCGAGACGTGCACGAATCGTTCCACCCCGCCACCGCGCGCGCTTTCGAGAAGTTGCTGAGTGCCCAGCACGTTGGTTTCGTAAAAAACTCGTGCGCTGTCAATCGAGTTGTCGACGTGACTTTCCGCGGCGAAGTGCACAACCGCGTGCGCGCCACGCAGCAGGTCATCGGTTATCGCCGCGTCATTGATGGAGGCTTCGACAAACGTGACGCGCGAATCGAGCAGGGCGTCAGTCATGTTCACCCGTCGCCCCGAGTACGTAAGGGCGTCCAGCAGCACGACGTCGTCGTAGTCCAATCGCTCCGCTTCGTCGAGAAACAGCTCGGTGAAACGAGAACCAATGAAGCCCGCTGCCCCAGTGATCACTACGCGCATAGAGGTACCTCGGCCTTTAGAAAAGGATTGCTGGACTTCTATACTAATGGGGTGAAGGGAATCATTCTGGCTGGCGGCAGCGGCACTCGCCTGCATCCCATAACGCGAGCGGTCTCCAAGCAGCTACTGCCGATCTACGACAAGCCCATGATCTACTACCCGCTCAGTACCTTGATGCTGACCGGACTACGCGAAATTTTGCTGATCACCACGCCGCACGACCAGGACGCCTTTCGCCGCTTGCTCGGTGACGGTTCGCAATTGGGACTGCAGATTTCCTACGTCGTCCAGGAACAACCGAACGGGCTGGCCCAGGCCCTCATCCTCGGCGAAGAGTTCTTGGCCGGTGACAAGTGCGCGTTGATACTCGGCGACAATCTCTTTCACGGTCCCGGGCTCGGTACCTATCTGCGACGCAACACTGAAGTGAAGGGCGCGTTGATCTTCGCCTACCAAGTGAGCGATCCCTCGGCTTACGGCGTGGTGGAATTCGATGAACAGGGCAAGGTCCTCTCCATCGAAGAAAAGCCCATGACCCCTAAGAGCAGTTACGCCGTGCCCGGTATCTACTTCTACGACGAAAAGGCCTCGCAGATGGCCCATCAACTGACGCCGAGTGGTCGCAGTGAATTAGAGATCTCCGCACTTAACAACGCCTACTTGAAGGCCGGTGAATTGAACGTGGAGGTGCTGTCGCGCGCCACCACCTGGCTCGATACCGGCACGCACGAATCACTCTACGAAGCCGGCGGCCTCATTCGAACCCTGCAGCACCGCAGCGGCCTGCGCATTGGCGACGTCGAGCAAATTGCCCACGACCAAGGCTGGATCTAGGGTCCCCCTACGCCACCGACGGCCGTCGCCGTGGTGGGGTCCGTTCCTGGACGCGGCCGTGCGGTCAGTGGCTCGAGAAGATCTAGAAGTCGAACCCCAAGTGCTTGGCCACCTCGCCGTGGGCGACTCGCTTCTGGTAACGCAGCGCCTTTTTATCGATTGAAGAGGCGGCCTGGGCAACTTCGAGCGCGTGAACCAGCACGTCATCGCCGCTCGCGACCGCGTCCACGATGCCCCGCGCTAACGCTTCGGGTCCCCCAAAGCGGTGCGCCGTGGTGACGGCGTGCACCGCCGTTGATCGCGGTAAGCGATTGGTGAGTATCGGCCAAAGTTCGCGGTCCACGGCCAGCCCGATTTCCACTTCGTTCATGCACCAGTAGCCACGGTCCTCGCGCATGACGCGATAGTCAAAGGCGCACGAGAAAAGCGCACCGCCGGCGAAGGCGTGACCATTGATGGCCCCGACGGTGTAGGCCGGGAAGACCAAGATTCGACCAATGGTGCGTCGCAACTCTTCCAGCGTGGCGTTGAACTCAGGACTAAAGGGCTCAAAATTCCCGAGGTCGAGCCCGTTGCAGAAGAACTTTTCTCGGCCGGTCAACACCACCGCCAGAGGACCCTCTACGGCGTCGAGTTCGTCGAAGATTTCGTTCAGCCGGCCCAGGGAGTCATGATTTATTCGGTTCTCCCCTTCGTTCCAGGTAACGAGGCCCACGTCGCCTTGGCGCGTAAGTGTGATCTCCATGGAGCGAGCATACGACCGGGCAAACGAGCAGGTAAGTTGGCCCTAGTGAACGAGCACAATCCTCCAATATCCGAGCCCGACGTATCCGCGGAAAACCCCGTATCAGAACATTGGGTCTGGACCGGCCCCCACCGCCCGGCCTCGCCGCGCGTGCTCATTGAACACATGACCAGCAATTGGGACAGCGCCGATCCCCTCATTGAGGTGCACCCGGCCGTAACTTTCAGCGCGTCACGGCGTAAGAGGTTGGGAGAACATTTCAGCGGCCAGACACTGGTAATCCCCACCGGCAACCCCAAGGTGCGGGCCAACGACACCGACTACCGTTTCCGCGCCGGCACGGACTTCTTCTATCTGACCGGCTGTCTGGAGCCCGACGCCGTGTTAATCATCGCCCCCAGCGCCAGCGGCCCCCGTTCCACGCTCTACATCCCCCAGCGCCGCGACCACCAGACCCACGAGTTCTTCACCGACGCCCGTTACGGCGAGCTGTGGGTGGGGCCCCGTCGCGGCGTCACCGAAGCGGCCGGCTACTACGACATTGAAACGGCGCCGCTCGAGCATTTAGAAAAGGACCTGGCCTCGCTGCGGGCCACGGGAATTCTCACCGTGCGCGGCTTCGACGCCAACGTCGACGGTCTCATTGAACCCCACGACGACGACCATGAACTCCTCATCGTGCTGAGCGAGTTTCGACTGGTCAAGGACGACTTCGAAGTGTCCCAGCTGCAGTTGGCCATTGACTACACCGTCAAGGGCTTCGAAGATGTGGTGCGGGCGTTGGCGTCAGCCGAAGGTCGGGGCGAACGGGTCATCGAAGGCGTGTTCAATCTTCGCGCGCGCGTGGAGGGCAACGACACGGGCTACGACACCATTGCCGCCAGCGGTTCACGAGCCACCATCCTTCACTGGACCCGCAACGACGGGGCGGTGCGCCGCGGCGAGATGCTGCTGCTCGACGCCGGCATTGAATGCCACAATCTCTACACCGCGGACGTCACGCGGACCATGCCCATCAACGGCACGTTCTCTGCGGAGCAAAGGCGAGTCTACGAACTGGTGCGGGCGGCCCAAGAGGCCGGCATCGCGGCCGTCCGGCCCGGAGTCCCCTTCACGGCTCCCCACGAAGCGGCCATGGCGGTACTCGCCCGAGGGCTCTACGAACTGGGCATCTTGAAAGAAGAGCCCGAGCAGGCTCTGCGCCGCGATCGTCAGTTGCACCGGCGCTACACCTTGCACGGCACCAGCCACATGCTGGGCCTCGACGTACACGACTGCGCCAATGCCCGCGACGACGCCTTTCGCGGTGACCTCGAAGAGGGCTACGTGCTCACCGTGGAACCCGGTCTCTACTTTCAAAAGAACGACCTCACGGTGCCCGAAGAGTACCGGGGCATCGGCGTGCGCATCGAAGACGACGTTCTGGTGACCGCGAACGGTTCGCGTAATCTCTCAGGAGCCCTGCCGCGCAAAGTGGAAGAGATCGAGGCGTGGATGGCCGAAATCTGGGCCAGTGGCCCAACCAATCTCGGTCTGTAGCTTGACCTAGGCGAGTATTCGAATAGGAAGGTTGCGCGGTCCGCGAATCTGGCCGGGCGCCCAGGTCACGGCCTCGGGATCGGCCAGCTCAAAGCGCGGGAAGCGTTTGATGAACTCTTCAATGGCGACGCGCAGTTCCATCCGCGCCAGGTTGGACCCGGCGCAACGGTGGATGCCGAGACCGAAGGCCAGGTGGCGGTTCTCCAATCGGTCGATGATGAACTTGTCGGCGTCGGCAAACACCGTCGGGTCGCGATTGGCCGCGGGAAAACCGAGCAGGATCCAGTCGTACTCCTTCATCGGACAGCCCAGGTACTCCATGTCCTTATTTACCAACCGGGCCATCGTCACCGGGGCGTAGAAGCGCAGGAACTCTTCGATGGCCACTTGCATCAAGTCCGGTTCATTGACGAGTCGGGCCAAATCATCGGGGCTCTTGGCCAAGTGCCAGAGCGCGGCACCAATGGCCGACCAGGTGGTGTCGATACCGGCAATGAGAATCAAGATCATCGTGCCGAAGACGTGCTCAATCGAAAGCTTCTCTCCAAGGACCTCCACATCCAAGAGGTAGCTCGTCAAGTCATCGCGGGGATTGGCACGGTGATCCTCTATCTGGATTTCGAAGTAATCAATGATCGGCTGGAACTCCTCAATCCGCTGTTCTACCGGTAAGTCAATGGCATTGACCACCATGTGCACGAAACTGCGGAAGAGTTCTTCGTCCTCTTCGGGAAAGCCAAGCATGCGGCTGATTACCGCGGGCGGGATGTGCTGCGCGTAATCCATGCCACCGTTTACTATCTCGTGATCCCCCATCTGGGTGAGCAAGTCAACGCACAGCGACCGAATCCGTGGCTCCAACGCGTTGATCGGCCCGGGGGCCAAGGCCGGAAGTATGAGACGGCGGGCAATCCGATGAAAGGGCGGGTCCGAGGTGATTGGTGGCGCCCCGCCGATGGGCGCGGGAATGTCCTCGCCGTCAGGCCGGCCGTTGTTGATGATGACGGCCCGGCTGGTGAAGTTCTCAGTATCGTTGGCAATTTTCGAGACGCCTTCGTGGGTGGCCGGGAACCAGGCGCCCCCATAACGCTCGGTGTGGGCCACGGGACAGCGATCGCGCAGATCCTCCCAGATGGGGTAGGGATCATTCACCCATTGGGGGTCGGCGTGATCCCAGTCGGTAGCGAAGTCGTCAACGGGTTGCTTGATGGTCATCGTTACTCCTCAATGGAGATGGCGTGCTCGGGGCAGTTGAGTTGGGCCAAACGGGCCTGTTCGAGGGTCTCGTCGCTTAAGGTTCCCTCACCAATCACCACGCCGCTACCCAGATCGTTGAAGGTGAAGAGGTTGGGCGCGATCAAGAAGCATCGACCATGGCCCTGGCAGCGTTCGGCGTCGATTGTTACCCTCACGAGCCCCCTTTCGTGGTACTGCCGTGACTTTACTACCGGGTAAGGCCAATAGAAACGGCGGTCTCACCCAACATTCTGGTCTACGAACTACTCCGCCTCAATCTCTTCGCGACTGATTCCCAAGAAGTAGAGCACGGCGTCGAGATAGGGCACCGAAAGGGCCACGTTGGCGTGCTCTTGCACCGCTGGTTTGGCGTTAAAGGCAATGCCCAAGCCCGCCAAGGACAGCATGTCAATGTCGTTGGCTCCGTCACCGACCGCCACGGTCTGTTCCAAGGGCACGCCGACCTCGTGGGCGAAACGCTCCAGCGCCCGGGCCTTGCCAGCGCGGTCAACGACTTCGGCCCCCAGTTGACCGGTCAGTTTTCCGTCGGATATCTCTAGACGGTTGGCCTCCAGATAGTGCACGTCGAGCTCGGCCATGAGCGGCCCGAGCACCTCGACAAATCCTCCCGACACCACCGCCGGTACGTAACCCAGGCGCTGCAATGTTCGCAGCAGCGTGCGCGCCCCCGGGGCCAGACGGAGCTTGGCCCGGACGTCATCGAGGACGGTAGCCGGCATTCCTTCGAGCAACGCCACCCGGCGACGAAGCGACTCAGCGAAGTCAATCTCTCCGGCCATAGCAGCTTCGGTAATCGCCGAGACCTCTTCGGCGCAGCCACGAGCGTCACCCAGCAGGTCGATCACTTCGTCCTGGAGCAACGTCGAGTCGGCGTCCATGACCACCAGGTGCTTGGCCCGTCGATGCAGGCCGGCGCGCTGGACCGCTAGATCGAGTCCGCACAGCTTGGCCACCGCGGTCAAACCTTCGCGAAGCGCTTGATGGTCGGCCCCGAGCACCACTAGTTCGTAGCAGTCCACCGGGTAGCTCGCCAGATGCACAATTCGTTCACAGGTGGCGTCACTCGCCGCAATGGCCCGGAACATCCTCTCGAGCTGCCCGGCGCTAATGGTGGGCGCCAGCAGAGTCACCAAGAGACGGCGTCCGTCGCCCACCGTGACCGGCTGCACCGCCTCCACCGTCGCCGTGATACCGCGGGCCACGATGTCGCGTCGCCCGAGGGCCGCCTCAATGACCGACGCCGACACGCCGGCGTCGACCGTCAGCTCGGCGCAGAGAACCAACGCACCTTTGATGGTGATCTGCGCCACGTCGGTGATGTGGCCGCCCTGTTCGGCGAGAGCCGACAGGGCGGCAAAGAGTTCGGCACCCACGCCCACGCGGTCCGGTCCGCTCACCGTTACCAGATACGTCGTTGTAGTCATGTGGCGAGCGTAGATGCTCTTTGAAGATGCGCGGGCGTTAGTGATGACCCCCGCGTGAACTATGTTTCCGAGGCTCCGGCCTGCCATCCGCCTTCCGGGGTGTAGTGACGCAAGACTTTGGCGGGCACGCCTCCCAATACGACGTGATCGGGAAACTCTCCTCGCACTACGGCGCCGGCCGCCACGGTGGTGTTGCGACCGAGGACCGTACCGGGAAGGATCACCACGTTGGCTCCTAACCAGCTGCCCGATCCAATGCGCACGGCTGCCTCGCTAGGGGTTTGCCAGCCAATCGGCTCGTCGGGATCCTCGTAGGAGTGATTCTCGTCGGTGATGTAGACGTAGGGGCCGGTTTGGATCTCGTCGCCCAGCTCAATTGACCAGTGACCGATGATGTGTGTCCCGCGACCAATGATGCACTTCTTGCCAATGGCGACCGTCGGCGCACACAACATCTCCTGCTCGCCGCTGATGCCCGCGGTCAGACAGACGTTGGGACCAATCAATGTCCCGTCACCAATGGAGAGGTAACGCTCGTTGTAGACCACTCCCTGGGGGGCCATCAACGCCGCGCCTTGCCCAAAATAGTAAAACTCGCGAGCGTAGGGATCGCCGGGACCGACCGTTGCCACCTCGTTCATGTAGCGACGCGTTGAGCGAATCAGTGAACCGAGAAATTGACGAAAGCGAAGACGTTGACTCACGTCGTCACGTTAGGCCACTGGCCGCGTCGTCGCGGAGAGCGACGGCAATCGTCGGGCAAGACCGATGACGACTACGAGTTGCTAAGGCCTAATCCAGCGAAATGGGCACGTCGACGTCGATCTCACTCGAGTCACCCACGACATCAGGCAAAAGCTCGTTGGCGATGCGTTCACGAACGCGCCCGTCGATTTCGGCCATCATCTGGGGGTTTTCGCGTAAGAACGTCTTGACGTTTTCGCGACCCTGACCCATCTGCTCACCTTCGTAGGTGAACCAGGCGCCGGCCTTCTTCACGAAGCCCAACTCAACGGCTACGTCCAGCACGGAACCTTCACGGCTGATGCCCTGTCCGTACATAATGTCGAACTCGGCCTGCTTGAAGGGTGACGCGCACTTGTTTTTTACGACCTTGACGCGGGTACGGTTGCCCACGATCTCGGTGCCGTCCTTGATAGATTCGATGCGACGAATGTCCAGACGGACCGAGGCGTAGAACTTAAGCGCGCGACCACCGGGGGTTATTTCCGGTGAGCCATAAATCACGCCGATCTTCTCGCGCAACTGGTTGATGAAGACCGCCAAGGTGTTCGATTTGGAAAGTCCTCCCGTCAACTTGCGCAGCGCCTGGCCCATCAATCGTGCCTGCAGGCCCACGTGGGTGTCACCCATGTCACCTTCGATTTCGGCCCGCGGCGTGAGCGCGGCGACCGAGTCAATAATGATGACGTCTAGCGCGCCGGAGCGAATCAGCATGTCGGTGATCTCCAGGGCCTGTTCCCCGGTGTCGGGCTGGCTAATAAGAAGGTCGTCGACGTTCACCCCGATAGCGCGCGCGTAGACCGGGTCCATGGCGTGTTCGGCGTCGATGTAGGCGCAGGTGCCACCGTTGCGCTGCGCTTCGGCGACCACGTGCATGGCCAGCGTTGACTTGCCCGAGGACTCGGGACCGTAGAGCTCAACAATGCGACCGCGAGGCAGACCACCGATACCGAGGGCCATGTCCAGAGCAAGTGCACCGGTAGGGATCGACTCGATATTCATATGCAGGTTCTCGCCCATTCGCATGATCGAACCCTTGCCAAACTGCTTTTCAATCTGGCCGAGTGCGGCCTCCAGGGCCTTGGCACGGTCGTCGGTTGCCATTACTATCTCCTTGTTCTTCGTCACTCGAGCACACTATGTACCTCTAGTGACATCGGTCGGGCTCCACCCACTTTCACGGTACTACGAACAAGTGTTCGTAACAAGGATTTCCAACCGATTTCACGCTCAGCCTTCCACTGGCAATTTACCGGGATTCTCCCTCGCAAATTCACTTTTAATCAACCAAGGCCTGATAGACCAACTGCTGCAGTTCGCGCCGCAGCGGATAAGTCCCCGTGGGTATCAACTGCGTGAAGAAACTCACGGTTAAGTCCTCCGCGGGGTCAATCCAAAAGAGCGTGGAGGCGGCCCCTCCCCAGTAGAACGAGCCCTCTGAGACGAGACTGCGGTTCTTGATCGAATCGGTGACCACGGCGAAACCCAAGCCAAAGCCAATGCCGGCGCAGTCGATGCTGCCGTAGGAGTCGATGGCGAACTCTTGGAGGTCGGCGTCATTGGGAAGGTGGTTCTGGGTCATCAATTCCAAAGTTCGACTCGAAATTAGGCGTTCGCCATCCAGCTCGCCACCGTGCAGCAGCATGGACATGAAGCGCAGGTAGTCGTGAGCGGTTGAGCCCAACCCACCTCCTCCGGACAACAGCTGGGGCTTACGAGTCGCAGCTTTCGCCACGTCCTCCCAGGCAAAAATCTCACCTCCGAAGTACAGGTAGAGCATGGCCAGGCGGTCCTGCTTGTCCTCGTGACACCAAAAGTCCGTGTCGTGCATGGCGAGGGGTTCAAAGATTCGTTCTTTGAGAAAGACGTCGAGTGGTTGGCCGCTCCAAATTTCAATGAGGCGTCCCAGCACGTCGGTGGCGACCGAGTAGTTGAAGCTGGCGCCGGGCTCGAAGAGCAACGGGCTGGTGCACCAGTCGTGCACCGCCTGGGTCAGATCGGCGTCTTTGGCCTTGCCGAATTCGTAGCCCATGTCACGATAGATCTCGTCCACCGGATGGGAGCGCTGAAAATCGTAGGTCAGTCCACTCGTTTGAGTCATCAAATGATGCACCCGCACCGGGCCGCTGGCCGGCACCGTATTAGGTTGCGCGGCAGTGCCGCCGACAAAAACGCGCGGCTCGCGGAGTTCCTCAATCCACCGGCCGGCGTCATCGTTGAGGTCGAACACTCCTTCTTCGTAGAGCATCATGGTGGCGATCGAGACGATGGGTTTGGTCATGGAGTAGATGCGCCAAATGGTGTCGTCGGTTACCTCGAGCTCCTTTTCGCGGTCTCGGTAGCCCGACTTGCCCGTCCACACCAACTCGTCGCCGCGCGAGACGGTCGCTAGCCAACCAGGCAAACGGCGATCGGCCACGTAGGCATCAAAGTGAGTCTGAATGCGACGCAGACGGGCCGGATCAAAGCCCATCGACCATGGATCGACCCGAATCTTCAATTCCGACATAGCAACCTCCGCTTGTTCAACATCGACGTTAGGCGCGTACGGATTATCCCAAGGAGTCCAGCGCACGGCGCAGCGCGTCGAGCGCGCCGATAGCGCTGTAAGCGCGCACTCGCGGACGATCGCCCGGAAGGTGCAGCTCAACGTGCTCTACGCGGTCACCCAGGGCAATGCCCACAAAGACCGTGCCGGCCGGCTGCCCGTCTTGTTCTTCGGGGCCGGCCACGCCGGTCACGCTCAGCGCGACGTCGGATCCCAACAGCGTTCGCACGCCCACCGCCATGGCCTTGGCCGCGTCGGCGCTCACCACCGGGCCGCGGGGCACGCCCAGTACGTCAAACTTCACGTCCGAGGCGTAACTCACCACGCCGCCACGAAACCAGGTTGACGCACCGACGACGTTGACGAGACGGCTGGCGATCAAGCCGCCGGTCACCGACTCAGCGACGGCCAAGGTCATACCGCGGGCCGTAAGTCGGCCCGCGACCACGTCTTCCATGGTCTCATCGTCCGCGCCAAAAATGATGTCGCCGAATCGGCTGACAATCATGGCACGAACGCGCACCTCCTCGTCATCCAGTAACGCGAGGGCCTGCTCCTCATCGTCGCCTTGAACCGTCAAGCGCACCTTGATACCCTCGATGCCCGACGCCAGAAAGGCAATCGTGACCTGGCCGTCAACGGCCAAAGCGTCGAAACGTTCGCCCACCGATTCGGCCAGGGCCGACTCGCTGGCGCCCCAGGTGCGCAGCACGCGACTCATGATGACCGAGGTCGTGCCGGTCGCGCGCACGCGAGCCACCAGGTCGGGCAAGATGGCCCGCTCGAACATGTCGGTCATCTCGTAGGGAACGCCGGGCACGGCGTAGACAACCTTCTGACCTACCGGGCAGATGAGGCCGGGAGCCGTGCCGCGGGTCTGCTTGATGAGTGCCGCGCCGCGCGGCACGTCGGCCTGCAGCAGATTGTTGTCGGGCATCGACCGGCCGCGAGTGTTGAACATGGCTCGAATGGATTGAACGACCTGTTCGTCTCGATCGAGCGGCACGTTCATTACTTCGGCCAGGGCGGCGCGCGTGATGTCGTCCTGGGTGGGGCCGAGCCCCCCGCAGACGATTACCGCATCGCTTCGGGCCAACGCGGTGCGAAAGGCCAGCACGATTCGCTGGTGATTGTCGCCGACGTGCTGGTGGAAATGCGAGGCGATGCCGTTGGCCGCTAAGCGTTCGCCGAGCCACTGTGAGTTGGTATCGGGAATCTGACCGAGCAACAACTCCGTGCCGACCGCCACAATTTCAACTCGCACCGAGAGTGGCCCTTCTGCCGTCCACGTAGTACTTCCATCCGGTGTACAGCGTCATCACTACGGCGATCCAAATGGTCGCGACGCCGAGCCAGGTGTGACGCGCGGTGATGGGCAGCACGCAAAAGGCAATGGCCCAGTCCTGGGTGAAGGTCTTCCACTTGGCCAGCTTGCTGGCGGGAATCGAGATGCCCCGCTTGGCCGACCTGGCGCGAAAGACGCTCATCCAGATCTCGCGCGCCGTAATGAGTATGGCGGGGATGATGAAACTCTTCAGTCCGTGGGGCCGGGCAATGATGAGCGCGTACAGCGCGCCCAGCACGATGATCTTGTCGGCCAAGGGATCGAGAAACGCACCCGAACGAGTCGTGCCGTGACGACGGGCCACGATGCCGTCGAAGTAATCCGACGCCGCGGCCGACATTCCCACGATCGATGTCCACCACGAGATCCGGTCCACCACGATGAGGTAGACGAACACCGGGGCGATCACGATGCGAAAGGCCGTCATCATGTTGGCCGGGGTCAGTAGGGCGGACTCTCCGTAAGTGCGGTCATCAGTAGTCATGCCAACACCGCCTCCAGATCCGTTCCGTGACTCGCCACGATCATGACATCCACCAATGCTCCCACGGCCGTTGTCGGGTCAACCATCACGATGCCGTCGATCTCGGGGCATTCACGAACACTACGGCCCACGCCCGGCGCATCAATCAAGAGCTGCTGACGCGTGCCTACCAGTTCATCTCGTCGGCGGGCCGTAATGGTGTCTTGCAGCTCACTGACTTCGCGAAGTCGCTCGAGGGCCAACTCCGGCGAGACCTGCCGGTCGAGACCGTTGGCCAGGGTGCCCTCCTCCGAGGAAAAGGTGAAGAAGCCGGCCCAGTCCAATTGCGCCTCTTCGATGAACTCAAGCAACTCGCGCTGATCGTCCTCGGTCTCGCCGGGATAACCCAGAATGAACGACGATCGAAACGTGGCCTCGGGATCGGCGGCCCGAATGGCCGCGATTCTCTCCAAGAATCGCTCCCCGCTACCCCAACGACGCATGGCGCGCAGCATCCGTCGTGAGGCGTGCTGCAAGGAGAGATCGAAATAGGGAACTCCGGTGGCGAGAATGGTCTCGATCAGCGCGCTGGTCAGTCCCGACGGGTAGAGGTACAACAGGCGGACTCGCTCGATCTCGTCGCTCAAAACCTTGGTGAGTTCGATGAGCGGTTGGGTGCCGCCTTCGTCGAGCACTTCAACAGCCTCGCCGCGACCGGCGCGACGGCGATCGTGGCCCCAACTGGCGAGGTCTTGGGCGATCAAGACAAGTTCCTTCACGCCGCCCGCCTGCAGGGCGCGCGCCTCGGTCAAGATCTCTTCAGTGGAGCGTGAGCGTTGGTCGCCTCGGAAACTAGGAATCGCGCAGAAGCCGCAGCGTCGGTCGCACCCTTCGGCGATCTTCACGTAGGCCCACGGCGTCGACGTGGCCGGGCGGGGAAGGTTAAGCAGATCAAAGGCCGGCGTGAGTCGGCGTCGCAGCGCCACCGGCGCCGAGGCCAACTCGGTGAGACTCTCGCCAAAGCCCGCCACCAGATCGACTTCGGGCAGCGCCGCCGCGAGTTCATCGCCGTAGCGCTCGGCCATGCAGCCGGTCACCACCAGACGGGCGCTGCTCAGTTTGCGCTCGGCCAGCTCGAGCACCGTTTCGATGGACTCCTCGCGGGCCGCTTCGATGAAGGCGCAGGTATTGGCGACGACGAGATCGGCCTCTTCGGCCGATCCGGCTAGCTGGTAGCCCTGGGAGGCCAAAAGGCCCGCCAACTTGTCGGAGTCCACGTGGTTCTTGGGGCAACCGAGTGTCTCAATCCAGTACTGCAAGTGCCTCTCCTTAATACACGGCAGCACCGAGCGCACGGCGCTCGGTGCTGATGGCGGAGAGGGAGGGATTTGAACCCTCGGGCCCACTTTCGCAGGCCGCATTCTTAGCAGGAATGTGGATTAAACCGGACTCTCCCACCTCTCCAAGCAGAGCCATCTTACTTACTGGACGTGCGCACGAGAAATCAACTTAAAAGAGCGCGATAGCCATTGTTACACTACGAAAAAGCAATTCCAACCCGAAGGAAACGACATGCGCACCTTCCGACTTATTCTCGCCGGGCTGTTCAGTGCTTCAGCGCTCACGGCCGTCACTTTGACGTCGAGCGTCACCGCCGACGCGACCACGTCTTCCTCCCTCGCCTCGTGCAAGACCACCATCAACTCGCAGGAGTACACCAAGGGCAAGCTGACCGTGGCGACCGACAACCCCGTCTACACGCCATGGTTCGTGGGCAATAAGCCCTCTAATGGCAAGGGCTTCGAATCGGCGCTGGCCTACGCGATTGCCAAGACCTTGGGCATTTCCAAGACCAATGTGGTCTGGGCCTACGAACCCTTCGACAACAGTTACACCCCGGGACCCAAGAAATTCGACTTCGACATCAACGAGATTTCCTACACCGCTCAAAGGGCCACGGCCGTCACCTTCTCCGAGAGCTACTACGACGTGACCCAATCGATCGTCACGCTCAAAAAGAGCGTGGTGGAAAAGAAGCACACCCCGGCGGAACTTAAGACCTACCTCTACGGGGACCAGATTGGCACCACCGGACTGGCGTACATCTACAACCACATTCACCCGACCCAGCAGACCCGGGTCTACTCCACGCTCGACACCGCCGTAGCGGCACTGGAGACCGGGCAGATCAACGCCATCGTGGTCGACACGCCGGACGGCCAGTACATGGCGACCTCGCAAGTTGAGAACGCCCAAAAGAAGGCCGACGGCATCCAGGTCGGACAGTTCCCGAGCACCGGTGAGCACTACGGTCTGCTCTTCAAAAAAGGCAATCCTCTGGTGGGGTGCGTCAACGTCGCGATTAACGCGCTCAAGTCCAACGGCACCCTAGCGTCGCTGACCAACAAGTGGCTGAATATCTACACCAGCGTTCCAGTCATTAAGCCGTAACAGCCGTGTCGCTGGGCACCGACGAAGGATCGTCGCCTACACCGAATCTCTTCACGCCACGACGACGTCGAATCTTGACGGGACGCAGGGGATTGTTCGCCAGCACGGTGTCCAGCGTGGTGCTCATTGGGGCACTCGTGTCGGTCTTCTTCTGGGCCCCCGGCTCGGCCAGTGTGCGGTTCTACTTTTTCAACGGCCACGACATGTGGCAATCCTTTATCGGCCATCCGCAAAACGGCCTCTTGTCGGTCGGTCGCGGATTCCTCACCAACATATGGATGTGTCTGCTCTGCGAGGTCTTGATATTGCTGCTCGGTTTGGCGGTCGCTTGGATTCGCGTGAGCCGGTCACCGGTGCTGCTTCCCTTTCGAGTGCTCGCTACGGCCTACACCGACGTCTTCCGGGGGATACCACTCTTGCTGGTGGTCTTCATGGTCGGGTTCGGACTGCCGGCGATGGGACTGGGCTTCCTGTCGAGTCAGTCGCCCGACGTCTACGGATGCATGGCGCTGACCATTACCTACACCGCGTACGTGGCCGAGGTCTTTCGCGCCGGCATCTACTCGGTACCCAACGGCCAAATACTGGCCGCGCGGTCATTGGGGCTCACCCACGCCACCATCATGCGACGAGTGACCCTGCCTCAGGCGGTCCGCACGGTCATTCCGCCGCTGCTCAACGACTTCATCTCACTGCAAAAGGACACCGCCCTGGTCTCCGTGCTCGGAGCCATCGAGGCGGCGCGCGCCGCGCAGATCTACGAATCAACGACGTTCAACGGCAGCGGGTTGGTGGTGGCCTCTCTTCTCTTCTTAGCCATCACCATTCCCCTCACCCGATTCACCGATGGCCTCTTGGACCGGGACCGCCGACGCAGGCTGGCGGCGCTCACGTGAGCGAGTACCCGACGAACGAAGTGGTGCTCGACCTCAACCAAGTCGTGAAGAAATTCGGCGACAATGAAGTGCTGCGCGGCGTCTCCTTGCAGTTACATCGCCACGAGGTGGTCTGTCTCATTGGCGCGTCCGGTTCGGGCAAGTCCACCCTGCTGCGATGCGCCAATCTTCTTGAAACCATTGACGGCGGGTCCATCTCACTCTTCGGCCAGTCGCTGCTCGACGATCACATCGACCCCGATCTGGTGCGCCGGCACATTGGCATGGTCTTTCAGTCCTTCAACCTCTTTCCCCATCTCAGCGTGCTCAACAACATCCTGTTGGGGCCGGTGAGGGCGCTGAAGCGTAAGCCGGCCGAAGTACGCGAGGAGGCCCTGGTCTTGCTCGAGCGAATCGGTCTGCGCGATCGCGCGCACGAATATCCCGATCGTCTATCGGGCGGCCAGCAGCAACGCGTGGCCATCGTGCGTTCCCTGGCCATGCGGCCCTCGCTGTTGCTGCTCGACGAAGTGACCAGCGCGCTCGACCCCACTCTGGTGGGCGAGGTCTTGGACCTCTTGCGGGACCTCGCGGCCCACGGCACGACAATGTTGGTGGCGACGCACGAGATGAACTTTGCTCGCGACGTGGCCCGTCAAGTGGCCTATCTCGATCACGGCGTGCTGGTGGAGCGGGGAACGCCCGAAGAGATTTTTAACCACCCCCAGCACGAGTCAACCCGCAGCTTCTTGGAACGGGTGCGTTAAGAGGCTTCCAGCGTGCGCAGCTCGGGCATCTGCAGGACCAGGTCAAACAATTCCTGGTCGCGGTCCCAGGTCAAATGTTCGCGCACTTCTTCCAGCGGTAACCAGACCAGCACGTCGACTTCGGCGTTCGGGAAGAACTCGCCCTCGCCGGCGCTCATGAGGTAGTAAGCGACGATCTTCGGCTTACCCCGTCGATGGGTGTAGTTGGTGGTGCCGACAAATCGGGTCACGCTGCACTGGATCCCAATTTCTTCGAGCACTTCACGCAGCGCGCCCTGCTCGAAGGACTCGCCCTCGTCGAGCTTGCCCTTGGGAAAGGTCCAGTCACCGCGGGCTTCGCGATAAATGCAGGCCAACTCAACTCGGCCGGTCGCGACCACACGGATAACGATGCCGCCCGCTGCGCGGATGAGGTCGTCGGGCGCATCACGGGGGACAATCAGTTCACCACTCAAAAGATGCACGCTACTAACGCTAGAGGATGAGCAACGAAAGCCACAGCATTACCCTATGCCCAAAGTCACGGATTGTTCCTCCGTAGTCTTATGTAGATGCTCGCCACTTCACTGCCATTGGGGTGGCGACTGATAATTTTCTTAGCCGCGGGCATCGCCGGGGGCATCGCCAATGGCATCGCCGGCGGCGGAACATTTCTCACCTTCCCCACGCTGTTAGCCACGGGGATTCCGGCCCTTCAAGCCAACGTGTCGACCACGGTGGGCGTGGTACCGAGTTACGTCGGAGGAATACGGGGTTTTCGATTCCAACTCGGTGAGCACCGAGCGCTCATCCGCTCGCTGGTGCCTTCGTGCGTCATCGGCAGCGGCATCGGTTGCGCCTTGTTGTTGCTCGGCTCGCCGCACACCTTTCGGATCGTGGTGCCTTGGCTCATCGGAGGGGCCACCGTGTTGTTCGCGCTCGCTCCTCAGATAACCAAGCGTCTCGCCCACATTGATCACACGCACGGCGCGCGACGCTGGGCGCTCTTCGTGGGAATCCTTCTGGCGTCAATTTACGGCGGCTACTTCGGCGCTGGACTGGGCATCGTGTTGCTCGCCGTCCTGGCCGTAGCACTACCCTTCGAGATTCACGAACTCCAAGGCATCCGCAGCGTGTTTTCCATGATCATCAACATCATTGCGGCGATCATTTTCATCATCCGCGGACATCTGGCCCTCGACGCCGTGTACATGCTGTTCATCGGCACGCTCATCGGCGGCTGGCTCGGCACCCGTCTCATAAAACGACTCTCGGCCAAAGTCGTCCGGGCACTGGTCATCGCCACCGGCGTGGCGACCACCATTTATTTAGCCCTCGGAAAATAGCGGGGCAAGTAGCTGACAATTTCCCTAAGATTTGTGGAATGAAACGGCTCTTCTCCTTCCCTAATCCGGTGAACGATTCGGCGGCGCGCACGGTGGCCCTCGGTGTCGTCGCCATGTCCCTCGTCGCGCTGCTCACCAACACGGCCTGGCTCCTGATTCCCGTTACCTACGGTTTCGTGGCCCGGGTGGCGACCGGCCCGACGCTTTCACCGCTCGGGCAGTTCGCGGTACGCGTCAGCGGACCTCGAATTCGCGCCTGGCAGAAATTTGTCCCCGGTCCGCCCAAACGATTCGCCCAAGGAATTGGTGCGGCGTTGAGCCTGGCGGCGAGCATTGTCTGGCTCAGCGTCGGTTGGTCGAGCGCCCGATGGATTCTACTGCCGCTCATTGGCGCCGCGTCGCTCGAGGGATTTCTCGGCTACTGCCTCGGTTGCACCATCTTCGGTTGGTTGATTCGCGCCGGTCTGGTTCCTGAATCAATATGCGCTGAATGCGGTGATCTATCGGCCCGTTACGCCGCCGCCGGATACCCGTCGAAGTAAGAATTGTTTAACAGTTGGGCCGGAAGGTTCTGGGGTCGGTGAGCGTGAGGCAATTCTTTCCTAGGCTGGAGCAATGCTACGCCGCTGCTCCCGCTCCCTCTGGTCGTTAGCAGCGATCAGTGCGGCGCTCGCGGCCTTCACGCTGCCAGCCACGTCGGCGCTCGCGAGCGAACCCCGGGTACAAGTGGCGAGCGCCGCGCCCATCCCCTCGACCGACACCATCGTCGCGACGCCCATGACCACGTCCTTCGACGTGTCGCTGGTTCAACCAAACCCGGCGGCGTTGACCTCATTCATAGCGAGTCTCTCAAACACGACATCGCCGAACTATCACGACTACCTCACGCCCGCTCAGTTCGCCGATGATTTTGGCGCCACCGCCTCGACCGTCGCGGCCGTGCGGACCTACCTGTCGAGTTACGGACTGCACGTAGGCTCCCTAAGCAAGGGCCGCATTGTGTTGCACGTGCGAGGCCTCACCACCAACATCGCCCGGGCCTTCGACTCATCGGTCGCCACCGTTCGACTGCGCGGCGGTCAACTCGCGGCGCAGTTCGTAACCAAGGCCACCCTGCCCGCCCCGGTAGCCCACGATGTCGTCGGTATCGCCGGACTCTCTTCAGTGGTGGCGCCCAGTAGCAACGCCGTGGTCAGCCACGCCACCGCGCACGCGACGTCGGTCACCACGTGCGCCGGCGCTACTGACAGCGCGAGTCCCACGAGCACCACGCCCAATCTGCTGGGCGGTTATACCCTGCAACAAGAGGCCCAGCTCTACGGCCTCAGTGCCGCCTACGCCAACGGCGACAACGGCGCCGGTCAAACCCTGGGCATCTACGAGCTGGGCATCTACGATCCCAGCGACGTGGGCACCTACTACGGCTGTTACGGCATCACGACGGCACCGACCACCATCAACGTCGACGGGGGGGCCAAGGGCGGCTACAGCGACGAGGCGACCATGGACGTCGAGCAGACGGCTGGCCTAGCCCCGGGAGCCAGTATCGAGGTGTACGCCGGTCCTAACTCGGGGTCGGGACCGACCGATATTTACCAGCAAATGGCCGATGACGATACGGCGACCATCATCACTACCTCGTGGGGCGACTGTGAAGTCGACCCCAGCAACGACCCCGCCGCCGAAGAGCCCATCTTTGAGCAGATGGCGGCCCAGGGCCAGACCGTGGTCGCATCATCCGGCGACGAAGGTTCGTCGGACTGCAATGGCATCACCTCGAACGCGCCGGCCGTCGACGACCCGGCCTCGCAGCCCTACGTTACGGGCGTCGGTGGACTGACGGTTTCGAACATGACCGGTCCGGTGGAGTCGGTGTGGAACGACGGGACCAACAGCGGAGGCGGCGCCAGCGGGGGCGGCAGGTCCCAGGTGTGGTCCCGGCCCTCGTGGCAGACCGGCGCCGGCATCACGGCGGCGGACACCATGCGCATGGTCCCCGACTTGTCGGTCATCGGCGACCCCGACAGCGGATTCGTGGAGTACTTCACCGGCTCCAGTGCCGGTTTTTGCCATCACGCGTGCACCGGTGGATGGGACACCATTGGCGGCACGTCGATCAGTTCACAGTTGGTGGGTGCGCTGCTCGCGGTGTCGGCGCAGTTCTGCGGCGTGAGCCGTCTGGGCTTCGTCAATCCCACGCTGTACGCCATGAACAATTCCGGCGTTGGCTTCACCGACGTCACCTCGGGCTCCAACGACCTCTACGGCGAAGGCGTCTACAGCGCCGCACCGGGCTACGACATGGCCTCGGGCCTCGGTAGTCCCGACGCCAGTTTCATCTCCGGCATCTGCCCGCCCAAGATCGACGTCGCCAAGGGTTCGTTCACCGTTTCATCGGCGACGCCGACGGTGGGCAGCACGCCCTCGACCCTCACCTTGACGCTGCTGGACACCAACGGCAATCCACTGGCCAACACGTTGGTGACGGTCAACGCCAGCGCCGCCAGCGGCACCCTGGTGATCGACGGCGACCCCACCAGCACAACGGGCAACGGCAACGCGACGTATAACGTCACCACTAGCGCGACCGGCACGGCGTCCATCACCGTCAGCTCCACTGACGTCGGTTTGGTCACCGTCAAGGCCAGCTATCAATCCCAGACGCTCTACAGCACCGTGCTCAACTTCTTGAAGGGCACGTCCCAGACCACGGCGGTCACGCCCGGGCCGCCATCCATCGCACGACTGACCGCACTGGTGGGCGGCTTCACGCTCATCGTGAGAGCACCCTCGAACAACGGCGGTAGCGCCATCACCGGCTATCAGTACTCGATCAACGGCGGCGCCACGTGGACCTCGTTCTCGAGAATAACCAAGTCGTTCTCCACCACCAAGTTGGTCAAACACCGTCGCTACGCCGTCACCGTGCGCGCACGCAACGTTCATGGCGAGGGAAGTAAATCACCACCATCATCGGTAGTCACCCTCAAATAAAAGTTGAAACACCGCGTCGTGACACCGCGTCGCCGCCTTTTATCGAACACCCCGGCACCTAGACTTGGTTGAGGTGGGGGTCCGAAACGATGTGGGTTTACACCCAATTGAAGGACACGTGTGAAGTTGCATCCATTACGAACTATGGCCAACGCCTTAGTAGCGGGCACCGTACTCACCACGCCCCTCAGCATTGCCACCCCGTCGCCCAACGGCAGTGGCCAACCGCTGTATCAGTTCGTCGATTCGGGATCCGGTCCCCTACCGTGGAACGCCGTCTCCTTCGAGGCAACGCTTGACGGCGCCACCATGCTCGGCGGCCCCCACGCCGCCAGCGAAAACGGAGAGAGTGCGCTGGCCTTTCGCGCCTCCAACGCCGACATTGCGCTGTACGTGCAAAACGCCAACGGCACGACTCAGTTCACCGATCTCTCCACGCAGGTCGCCACTGCACCGGCGGAGAACGATCCCATCCCGTTTTTTGATCCCACCGGGGCCGTTGACGTGCTCTACGTCTCTAACGCCGGCCACCTCATCCTGATCACCACCAACTACAACGTCGCCGCCCGTTCCACCGAGAGCGCCCACGACGCCACCACGTCGAACTACACCAGCACCGATCTCACCGCGTTGAGCGCGGTGAGCGCGGCGAGCGGACTACCCAGTATTGAGGTCAACGGCACGACTGGACTACTGGTCGTGCGTTCGCCTACCAACAGTGTCGAAGCCCTCTCGCTTACCTGGGCCCTCAACCAATCGGTGCCCTCGCTTCATGGCCCGGCCGTCAACGTCTCGAGCATCACCAATGCGGGCTCCGCCGGCGGAGATCCCGTAGCGCTCGACACGCCGGGATTGGCCTTCGTGAGCATTGCCACGAGCGGGGCGCTGGATCTCTTTACCAACAACGGTTCCTCCGCCAACGCGTGGACCCTGCAAAACCTCTCCACCACCACGTTGTCGCCGGGATTAGCGGGTCCGATCACCACGCAGTCAACGGATTCGAACGTCTACCTCGCCGCCCTCAACGCCAGCGGCGACGTGGAGCTGTTTACCCCCCCGATTTCGACGCTGGGTGCCAACGTCGCGCGCGCGCGCGCGACCACGCACAACTCGTCGCCGTGGAGCGCGCTGAACGTGACCAACGCGACCCCGAACGCCCCGCCGCTGAGCGGTGAGATCTTCCTGGACGCCACCGACTCGCAAGTAGTCATCGCGGGACAGGCGCAGAACTGGGGTGACCTCTTCGTGCTCACCAGCTCCCACGCCTCGCCCAGCTGGGTGGCAACCAACGTGTCGGTGACCGCCACCAACGCCGCGCGCACCGTCGGCACCGTGGTGACCGGCTTCTTCGTCGGTGCGGACCTGGAACTCTTCGCGGCCGGCATCAACTCGCCGCCGCCCGAAGGCGTGGGGGTCTACGCGATCCCCAACAAGGATTGGAGCGTGGCCATCACCAATGGTTGGCCGATCATCAGCGGCACCGGAGGGCTCGGCACGCAGGCTTCGCCGTGGGTCGGCTTCACGTCGGCGACCACCACGGTCGCCACGTCGCCGGACTTCCTCATGGGTCAAGCCATCTACAACTCGCATAAGCGAGTTACCTGGCTCTCCTTTTGGACCGTGAGCGGACCGCTGGCCGGTGAAGCCCAGACCACGACCAACTACTTCAGCCACGGCTACGCGGCGGGAGCGTGGGTGGCGACCCAGATCGACCAGTACCGGGTTCTCGGGGTGGGCCTCAAACCCGATTGGGTGATCTTCGATCCCGAGGGCTACCCCAACAACAGTTCCAACCTGGTGGCCCCGGCCGGCGCCTCCAACGCCACCATTGCGCTGTACGCCACCTACTGGACCGCCATGCTCCAGGGCTGGGCCCAGGGCATCGACTCGGTCGACCCTTCGCTCAACGCTGGGCTCTACGCCAACCAGTCGGAGTATCGAAATTACAACCTGGCCGCCCAACCTTTGCCGGTCTTCGAGGCGGTCGCCTTCAGCAACGGCGGACCGGCCGTGATAGCGGGCGCGAGCGGCAGCAACATTCGCGGTTACATTGCCTTCAGTGCGGTCTGCAGTCCGGCCGCCACGCTGGCCTCGGAAACGTCAACGCTCGAGAATCCACCGTGGTCCGGTCAGTTCAACACCCTGCAGTTCAAGGCCAATACGTACTGCCCGCCGGCGCCGACTTAGGCTGACTCCATGAGTGACCACGAAGAACCGGTCGAAGAGACCGGTGCGGGCGGAGCGCCGGACCCGGGCGCGACCAAGCCCCAAGATCTGCGCGACCGGTTCAAGCAGTTCGCCCAACCCTTCGTTGATTCACTCGACGGGAAGCTTCGCGACCAGGTTGATAAGCGCGTCGACAGCCGAGTGGACGCCACCATGTCGGCCCGCCTCTCGGTGATCGAGCGCGCCATCGCCGATCTCGATCGCTCCCTCAAAGAGTTACAGGAGCGTCTCGAGCCTTAAGACTTCTGGCCAGGCGACGGGTCGGCGTTGGCTCGGCGCTCGCGGTCTCGGTGGATGGCCCAACGAATCGTGACCACGCACAGCACCACGATCGCCAACAGAAAAATGGAAAAGACCGCGATGAACACGCTGTCACGTTAGCGTTGTCACAGCCCCAGGCAATAGTGTCTCCATGACCTCGTTGCTGCCCTCCTCACCCCTCAATGTGGTCGACTCCTTGCGGGGCGACCGCAGTGCGCGCCCGCTCGCCAATTCCACCAGCGCCTCGGGCCTGCGGGCCCAACTGGAAGACGGCATTTACCACATCATCGGCAAAAACAATCCCGCTACACCCTTGATTGTGCGCGCCTCGTCACTGCGCCAGCCGGTTCGCGGCACCGACCTCTCCCTCTCGGCTACTGGCCGTATTCGCGGCGTCCTGATCAATCAACTGCTCCGACTGCACTGCGTGGGCGAACGCATCGATCGCGCCTTCGACGAGGCCGTCGAGGCGTGGCGCGGCGAGGTGGGCGCGAACGATCTGCTGGAACGACTCGAACAGCTCGACGACGACGAACGGGCCCGTCTAGCCACGGACGTGACGGCCCACGCGGTGACCCTGATGCGCGCCTTCGGCCCGCTGCCCAGTCGCTGGATGCCGCGCAGCACGGTTCGAGCTACGCAGCGTTTGGCCGCGGGCAACGTGATACTTCGCGACGTCATTGATCTCATGATGGGCACCAACCACGCCGACGCCGCGGCGGTGGTGCTCTTGGACGTCACCACGTCGCCACTGGGCGAAGGCGCCGAGCGGACCATGCGCTACCACGCCCTGGTCGAAACCCTTCGTACCTCCATCGTGCCACTGCGGTCCTCGACCTTCTCTACCGCCACCGGTGACCTATGGACCGTGGACGTCGACCACGAACTGCTTGGCCGCAGCTGCGACGAGGTACTCGCCGTCATCGAGGAGCTATGGAAGAACCAATGACCACCTTGTTGCACCGACGTCACACCAGCGATCAACTGAACGAACTCATTGGCTCAGCACCCGTCGAGCTGGTGGCGCTCACCGACGAGCACCGCCGCTCGCTCACGGCCCGCTTCCGAGCCGTACCGAGTACCGAGCACCGTCGCCTGGACGCCTGGTCGGTGGAACGGGCCGGCCAGCCGTCGTTACCTTTTCGCTGGTCTCCCAACACCGCGCGACGCGCCATTGGCAACGCCTCGCTCCGTCGGATCGCCATCAAACCAGAAGCCTCCCTCACCGAGGCCGTGCACCAGGAGATTGACGATTTGTTGCTGCGCGCCGTCTCGCGCTACGCCCGCGCCGGTTCGCTAGCCCACTGGCTCGCCGGCCTGACCCATCCGGTCCTGGGCCTGGTGAGCGCCGAGGCCATGAACTGGGCCATCCAGTTGTTGGAAACCGCCCAGGGCGTCTCTAACCCGTGGCGCGTGCCGGCCAGCGACGCCTACTACGACGTGGCGACGGCGCGCACGACCTTGCGAGGTCGCCGTGACCTCATTGTTGCTCGCGATGAGTCGCGGATCATTATTCGGCTGCGGGCCGGAGCGCCCGGCAAGAGTGCCGGTCCCGGTCTTCGCGCCGATATGACCATCGATGCGCTCGCCCACCTCGAAGGCGTCGCCCCTTCTCGATTCATTGGCCTATGGCCCGAAGCGGGAGTGGTGCTCAGCGTGGACGGCACCATGGCCGATCTTCGTGCCGGCGCTCGGGATTTGGTACGCACCGCCGTCGTGCAACGACGCTCGCGACTCGCCATGGCCGCGTAAGGATTGAGCCTTAAGTCTGGGCCAGTAGCGTAGTAGGGCCATGCCAGTACGTTCTTCCCTTAGAAATATCGCTATTATCGCCCACGTCGACCACGGAAAGACCACCTTGGTCGACGCCATGTTGCGCCAAACGGGCTCTTTTACCGACCACGAGGAGCTCACCGACCGCGTCATGGACTCCGGGGACTTGGAGCGCGAAAAGGGAATCACCATCCTGGCCAAGAACACGGCCGTGAAATGGCACGACCTCACCATCAACATCATCGACACCCCCGGTCACGCCGATTTTGGCGGCGAAGTGGAGCGCGGACTGGCCATGGTCGACGCCGTGGTGCTGCTGGTCGACGCCGCCGAGGGCCCGCTTCCCCAGACCCGTTTCGTGCTGCGCAAGACCCTCGAGGCCCGCCTGCCGGTGGTGTTGGTGATCAATAAGGTCGACCGTCCCGACGCCCGCATCGGCGAAGTGGTGACCGAGGTGGAGAACCTCTTCCTCGACCTGGACGCCGACGTCGAGCAGATCTCCTTTCCCATTCTCTACGCCAGTGCCCGCCAAGGCTGGGCCTCGCTCAGCCCCGAGGACACCACCGGCGACCTCACGCCGCTGTTTCAAACGATCGCCGACTTCGTGCCGGCGCCCGAGTACGAAGAGGGGCACGGTCTCCAAGCCCTGGTGTGCAACCTCGACGCGTCGCCGTACCTAGGACGCCTCGCCCTCTGTCGCGTCATCAACGGCACTCTGGAGCGGGGCCAGCGCGTGGCCTGGTGTCGCATCGACGGCACCGTCGAGCACGCCAAGATCACCGAGC
>OBLU010000904.1_pt1 | contig 27514 bp, 16 predicted proteins | sample 1518681 | NCBI WGS metagenome assembly OBLU01 (sample SAMEA3539304, study PRJEB22396) | soil metagenome | biome: tundra; feature: field; material: soil | place: USA | collected 2010-05 | depth 0.15 m
CCCGACCATGCTCAACTTCAATGTTGCTGAGAATCGCTTTTTCAGGATCGACTAGATAAGATTTCATAAAGTTCCCCAAGCGAAGTTGAGAAAGCGAACTTCCTGCATGTCGGCGACGCATGATCTTCAGGTCCGGATATAGCAGCGCTCTAGCTGGACGACTTTGCGTTTCGCCGCAACACCTCGACAACGGAAGACATGTCCTCGTCAGCATGGCCTTCGGCGGCAGCGCGTTCGAATAGCTGGTGCGCATTCGTCGCGGTAGTAAGATCGATGCCGTACTTTTCCGCAGCGTCGTGAGCGTATGCGAGATCTTTGGCCATCAGGCGAAGCAGGAAGTTGACCTTATAATCCTGATTGACCATGCGGTCGGAAATGGCGCCGAGCAAGGGGCTGCCAGGTGCGCCATTTTTCAAAACTTTGAGAGCTCTATCGCGGTCGAGGCCGCTGTTTTCAAGCCAGGCCATGCCTTCTGCGAGAGAGGCAACCTGGACCCCGCAAAGAAAATTATTCAGCAGCTTCATCTTCGCTCCGCTGGTGACGGGGCCAAGATGCACGATCTCTCTGCTCATCGCCTTCAGCGCGGCCGCGGCTTTTGCGAGTGCCTGCTCCGATCCGCCAACAAGAAACGTGAGTTGACCTTGCTCGGCCTGCACGCGGCTGCCTGTGACCGGCGCGTCTAAAAACTCGAGACCACGGCCCGCGGCAAGCTGGGACAGTTCTGCCACCCAGGCCGGGCTTACTGTACTTGACTCAATGAGCACGGCACCGCGGTCAGCGGACTTGAGTGCACCGTTCTCGCCCGTCCATGCTTCGCGGGAAGCACGATCATCCGCGAGCATCGAAATGATGATCTGCGCTCCCGATGCAGCTTCGGCAGGACTGTTTGCAACGCGTGCACCCCTGGCTGCAAAGGGCTCGGCCTTGGATCGTGTGCGATTGTAGACAGCGAGTGGGAAGCCTGCCTTAAGCAGATTCGCGGCCATGCCACTTCCCATGGTTCCCAAACCAATTAGTGCCATCGGAGCGTTTTCCATTACATTCTCCTTGTTCAAAATGATCAGAGAGAGTCCACACGAATGGGACGACTCGATTTGATTTCCTCGCGGATCGGATTGCGCAGTGAGCGGCCGAATCCGTCGAAGCTCACGCTGACTAAGTCACCCTGCCTGAGGGTTACGCCTGCGCCAAAAGAGAGCACGTCGGCTCCGAAGAAATGGATGTGAATACTGCCTGGCTGACGGTGTCCGTCAAACTTGAAATGATGGTGCTCAATGTTAGCGAGGCTATGGCACATATTCTGCTCGCCGCTGGCGATTGTCTGTTGCCACAAAGTCTCACCATCGCGCTCGATCAATACTTTGCCCGCGACATCTGCAAATGAGGCGCCGACAACGAGCTCAGGGCCGACGCTGCAAGCGCGCAACTTGGACCCGGCGAGGTTCAGATAATTGCGTTTCTCGAAGACATGATCGGAGAACTCGTTGCCCTGAGCGAAACCGATGCGATGTGGAGAGCCATCGTCGGCAATGATGTAGATGCCGGCCAATTCGGCTTCTTCTCCACCATCCTCGGCGTGCCCCGGTATCTCTAGGGCTTCAAACGGAGCGCGGACCACTGATCCATCGCCCTTATAGAACCATTCGGGGGCGACGCCGATCATGCCTTCTGTCGGACGGCCGTTCTCGATGCCCCACTGAAACATCCGCATGCTGTCGGTGAGAACTTCTTCGGACTTCTTGGCATTATCTGCGAGATGCATCGCTTGCCGTTGGCGAGCGCTTCCCACATGCGTCAAACCCGTGCCGGATACAAGCACGCGCGAGGGCTGATCAGGAACGTCAATGGGCGGAAGCAGACGCCAAGGGGAACGTCCGGAATAAACATCGTCATAAGCAAGGGTCTCGGCGGCGGTAATCGAATGAACAGATTCCTCCAGGGATCGTGACACGCGCAGGCACTGCTGGGCAAGCGAATAGACAGAAGACACAGCGTCAAGACAACGCAAATTGGGCTCGTCTACGACTGCTACACGCCGTGCTGTGCCATCGGTGAGTTGAACAAGATGTAGGGGCATGGGTCTCCTATTCGATGACGTTGAATCGCTTGAGAGATTCTTCATTGACGGTCAGACCCAAGCCTGGGACACTCTCGTCGAGATCGATGTGACCGTCTTTGGGAAGAGGCTCTCCGTCAAAGATGTACCAGAACAATTCATTACCTACTTCGACGTCGACCTTAGGAAAGAACTCGGCGATTGGCGAGTTGAGGCTGGCCATCACCACGTGATAGTTATGCATCTGGCCGGCGTGCGGCACGACAGGCACTTGGAAGGACTCTGCCAGCGCGGAAATTTTGCGTGCCTGGCTGATGCCTCCCACACGGTTGGTATCGAACTGGATGTAGTCGAGAGCATTTTCCTCGAGGAGAGCGCGAAAGCCGAAAATGGTGAACTCGTGTTCGCCTCCTGCAATCGGAACACGCCCGAGTTTCTTCAGCTCGCTATAGCCGCGAGTGTCGTCGGGAATCACGGGCTCCTCGAGCCAACGAAGGCCAAACGGCTCTATGAGGGGCAGCATGCGCTTGGCGTAGTCGAGGGTCCAGCCCATATAGGCGTCAGTCATCAGGTCGATGCCGTCGCCGATGACTTCGCGAACATTGCGAATCAGTTCAACGTTGTTCATCATGCCTTCGCGTCCGTCCATGGGGCCCCAGCCGAATCGCAGCTTCATGGCGGTGTAGCCTTCGCTCTTGTAGTGTGCCGCTTCGGCACGAAGTTCATCGATGGGCATGGCATAAAGACGGCTCGCATAAACCGGGATGCGCTTCTTGGTGCGGCCGCCGAGTAATCGATAGACGGGCTGCTTCGCATCTTTTCCGAGAAGATCCCAAAGCGCGATATCGATCGCCGAAATCGCGGTCATTGCAACGCCCTTGCGACCGAAAGCCATGGTGCGGCGGTACATCTGCTGCCATAGGAATTCGATATCCCATGGATCGGCACCGATCAGCAGAGGCTTCAGGTAAGTATCGATGAGCGACTTAGTGACAAGCGGAGACAGCGCAGCATTGCCAAGGCCTACAAGGCCAGCGTCTGTAAATATCTCCACCAAAACCCATCCATGGAACGAGAAGTTACCCATCGAAGCCTCTCGATAACTGACAAGGTCCATTGGGTTGGTACAGAAGTGCGGCGGAAGTGGCACCGTCTTGCCCTCCCATTGAACAACGCGTGTGCGAACTTCGGTGATCTTCATAGGCTGGCCTTTATTTCCTGAAGGTCGTGACTGCCAAGAGGTTGAATCTTGCCACCGTAAAACGTGATGGCAAGAAAGCCGATTAGGTGAAAGGTTCCGATGAGAACGAAGAGCGTTCCGTAACCGAATCCGTGCCCCAGTAGATATCCGGCGACGACGCCGAAGATTGCCCCGCCAATGGCGCCTCCAAATCCGACCAAACCGGACACCGTGCCGACGGCGGAGAGAGGAAAAACATCTGCCGGAATTGTCATGACAAGTCCAGACCATGATTGTTGGCAGAAAAAGGCGATGCTGAACAGAAGGATGGCCCACTGCACAGGAACCAGTGGAACCATCATGACTACGGGCATCAAAGCCGCACTGAATCCGAGCGCGATCTTGCGCGACTTATCAAGTGTCAGGCCGCGATGAAGGAGGCGGCTGGAAAAAAGTCCGCCGAGGAAGCTTCCAACGCCAGATGCGGCGTAGGGAATCCACGCGTAGTAGCTTACCTGCTTGATGTCGAAATGGCGTGCGTCATAAAGATACTTGGGGAGCCAGAAGAGTAGAAAGTACCAGGCGGAGTCGCTCATGAATTTCGCAAAAACCAGCGCTTGCACGCCGCGCATGCTCAAGATGTCGGATAGACCAAGCTGCTGCGCTACGAGCCTGGCGTCTAGCGTGCTCACCGAAAGCGTGGAAGGATTCGCGCGGTACGAAGCCATCCACCACAGCACCCAGGCGAAGCCAACGGCTCCCGCGGCTAAGAAAACGGTCCGCCATCCGCTGTGTAAGAGGATAAAGCCGATGACGGGGGGCGCCATAACGGACCCAACGGCGGTACCTGCATTAATAAAGCCGACAGCAGTGGAGCGCTGCTCGATGGGGATCCATTCAGCGACCACGCGAACGGCCGCAGGGAATGCTCCGCCTTCACCCATGCCGAGTAAAAAGCGCGCGCACAGCAACAAGCCGAAGCCGGATGCGAGTCCGTGGAGTGCGCAGGCAACGGACCACCACAGCATGATCAAAAGGAATCCGCGACGCGTGCCCAATTTGTCGAGCAGGCGTCCTCCGCCCGCGTAGAGTGCTGCGTAAGACAGTAGGAAAGATGTTTGCAGATAAGAAAACTGCTGATTAGAAATTGGGATATTGTGCTGGATTGCGGCTATGGCAACGGGAAGCGTCTGGCGATCAAAATACGCGATGGCGATTGCTGCGGTCACGAGGACGACAGGGTACCAGCGACGATCGACCGTGCCGCTGGGCATCCTACCGGTGGTGTGGCCAGAATTATTCATCAGGGAGTCGTTTCACCAATTCAGGTGGAGGAGGGAAATGGCCTCCCGCGGCAGGTTCGTCGACACGGTGACTTTCCCGTCCTTCACGTCAAGCCACTCCGGCGATGTAAGAAGCTGCAATTGCCCGGCCTCTTGCAGTTGTTGATACTGTTCAGGCGTCGGATGTTGAGGCGAGCCTAACTTCTGCCACACGGTATACGCGTTGCTGTGTGTGTCATCGATGCGGTAATGCTCCATCAGCACACGATCGACGCCTGCAGGAATGCCGCTGATCATAACAGTCGTGGGTACAGCCGGTGCAGGCTGGTTCACGTCGTGGTAGTTCCAGACCAGTACTGCTGCTTCACGAACGTTGCGGGTTGCGAACGCATCGACGTCAGGATCTTGGCGTACACCGGTGTTTATCAGGGTGCCGAGAGGAACCTCTCCTGTGCTGGTGGTCTTGATGCGATCGCCAGACATCATGCCGAACATGCGAAAGACATTGAGGACTGGCTTATCCACTCCATTGGTCGCCAGTGAACGGAAACCTTCAAAGTAGTCCTTATCCTCGAACTCAAACGACCAACTCAGCATGGAGATGAGATTGACCGAGTGTCGATCGTTGAGATCGAAGAGGCCCTTGAAGGCTGCTGCGGTATATGCCGGGTAGAGCGTGCCATTGCGGTAGTTATTGGCCGGATTCACCTTTGAAGAGCAGGCCGCGCAGCCTTCCGGATCGGCTTCGCTGATGATGATGGGGAGATTGCGGAACTTTGGGAATCCAGCGATCAGAGCGAAGCCCTTGTCGGCGTCATTCAACTCGCGATTGATTCCCATTGTCACCACACCGGCGTTGATGGTCGGTTGACCTTTCGCATGAAACGAAATGAAGTCGATGGGTACGGGCCCACCGTTTGCAGCGCTCGCGCCCGAATTGACGTGCTCTAGAAAGTTCTTGAGAAACGTGTTAGCTTTTTCCCGGCCGGGGCTCGTGCTGGCAGGGCCGCCCACCTTCGCGCCAGGCAACGCGGCGCGTACGCCTGCGACCGCATAGTCATACAGCTTCCAGTATTCTTCAGGAGTAGTGTGCCAATAGTCGATGTCTGGTTCGTTCCATACCTCAAAGTACCAAGTCAGGACAGTTTCTTTCCCGTAGCGCTCAACAAGGTGTGCAGTCAGCACGCGCGCCAGCTCTCCCCACTTCTTATAGTCCTTTGGAGGGTTATTTGATTTGCCGGAGATGGTCGACTGCGGATAGTGCATCTGGTATGGCTCATGCCGATTAGGAAGATCGGCGGCAAGATCTTTTGGCATGAAGCCAAGCTCGACCATTGGCCTTACTCCGGCTTCTCTATATGCGTCGAAGATCCCATCAATGATATTGAAGTTATAAACGGGATTACCGCTCGCGTCCTCGCTATAGATGTTAGTCGAGCTGAATTTCAGTTCGGCTTTGCCGTCTCCAGACGTGAGCAAGTGATGCGCCCGAATATAGACAGGAACTGGACTAAGATCGTGCAGTTGCCGAAGCAGTTCGCGCCCATGGGGCATGGTCGTGTAGTTGGCCTCATCATAGCCAAACCAACTATAGATTGGCTTGAAGGATCCAATCTTCTGATCCAGTGCAACGTTGATGGTGACTGGCGCCTGACTGGACACTGGCTGAGGCTCAGGCGCAATGCCTTGCCCCCAGAGCGCACAGCCGAAGGCCGCTTGCAAGGCCAGGCCGGATGCCAGGGAGATTCGGCTTAAGTTACGTGCCATGATGTTCATCTTCAACCTTATCTCCGTCAGAAGTTGTACTTGAGAGCGAATTGGACATCGCGCGAAGGAACCGAAGTGCTGGTGATGCGGGCACCCGTCGGAGTGTCGATGGTTGCGGTGTCCGCCGAACCAAATTCATGCAATTCAATCAGTCTCCCGCACTCGGCGGCAACACTGGTTACGAGTATGCGCGTTCTCCTTACGACATCCCGCATGACCTGGGAATCAGTGGCAGCTATGCGCTGCCTGTCGGACGCGGCCGTGCTTATTTGGCGAAGTCCAACGCGGTCGTCAATGGCTTCCTTGGAGGGTGGCATGTACAGACGATCCTGGTCTTCCGCAGCGGCGTGCCGTACACGCCCGTCATCTCAGGAGACCAGGCCAACACTGGCGTAGGAGCGCAACGACCGAACCTCAATCCGGCCGGCGGTAATCCTAGTTTCAAGCGGTCGCTGAATCAATGGTTCGATCAGAGCCGATACGTAGATCCCGCGCTTTACACTTATGGAACCGTTCGGGCGAATTCGTTGCGGTCCGACATGTACCGTCAGGATGACGCTTCCATCTTCAAAGACTTCGCGATGCCGCATGAAGAAGGTGTATGAGACCAGACCCTGCAGTCCGTGGCTTTCGCGGTGCTCCAACTTTGCTTGAATCGAGTTGTAATTCGTTGAGAGATCCTGAGTATTGAACGTGATGGTGCCCCATGGCTGATAGGGTCTGCGCGTCTGAATCGATCCTGGACCGGGAGTCGGATCATTGAAGTCATTGGTCCCGTTTAAATCCACACCGTGGTTGCCAACGTAGCCGGCTTCGAGCATATCGTGCGAAGTCAGTTGCTGCTGAATGCCGAAACTGTAGTGTTCGTTATAGCCGACGTTCATGTGAAGCTTTGTCGGTACCAGGGTGGGATGAGCCTGTGCCGAGCCCAACGGGGTTCCCAGGAAGAAATCAGCCAGTGTTCGCGTGGGCACCACATTCTGAGTCTGATTCACGGTCTCATTGAGCCGGAAGGGCAGCATGTTGAGATTGACACGTCCGCCCGTTCCTTCCGGTTCATAGAACATACCGAATCCGCCCCGGATCACGGTCCTGGGTGAGGCTGAGTACGAGAAGCCCACACGAGGTCCCCACTGGTGCTTATCCGTGTAAGTCAGGTTAGAAGGAAGACCCGCAGTGCTACTGGTTTGAATATATTGCCCAAAGAATTGGTAGGCGGCTGGAGCGGCGTATTGCGAACTCAAATCCGGTACCGGCCCAGAGCCGGAAACGATAATTGGTTTCGCTTGCGTTGGATCGAACGTACCTACTTGACCCTTGTATCCGTCGAGCCACGGCGAGTACTCATAACGGAGGCCTGCATTGATCGTCAGCCGCTGGCTCAGCCGGATATCGTCCTGGGCGAAGAACTGATAGTAAGTTCCCTGGCCGCCGAAGTTTTCGGCGGGATAGGCACGCTGAATAGAGGAGGGGTATCCGAGCAGGAAGTCGGCGAACGCATCGCCGCCTGTCGGGACCGCCGCGCCCGCCGCATTAATGCCGCCCGGATCGCTGGTCGAGTTGCCGCTGAATGTGAAGGCCCCGGCGAACTGTTCACTGTCATAGCCGATCCATTGGTAGTACCGGATGAGGGTTAAAAACTTGAGCGAATGCTTCCCCGTCAGGATGGTGATGTTCTCCGTGCCTTCCAGGGCTTTACGGTCTTGCGACTTGGGTCTCTGGTCGAAAGCAGAGCCTTGGATCGAGGTGTAGCCGCTAAACGCGTAGTCAGGGAATGCGCCTCCGACGCCAGGCCGCAACTGTGCCGACAACCCACTTACACCGAACAAAGCATTCCAGTCCGGCCCCTGAAGGAAAGCCGAGAGCCGTACGTGGCTCGGAAGGTAATGGACGCGGGCCTCATTCACTTTGTTGTTGCCGATGTTTGTAATCAGGCCAACGGCGATGTCTTGGCCGAGCGAAGTGAGATTGGCAGTCTTCAGGGCGGGCGAGGCGTTGGGATCCGTCTCACGGTTCATGATGTAGATCCAGCGTGCAAAAAGCCGGTTCGAGCTACGGATCTGGTCGTCCATACGCACGGTGAATTGGTCCCAATCGATGGCCTGCGACGGAACGAAGCTGGCGGTCCCGCTCGCGTTATTCGGAGCGGGAATGTAATTCAGGATCGCTAGCGCCTGAGGCGATAGCCGGTTGCTGGGAATCACATTCCCCGGGAACGGATCGCGGACAACCTTTGCACCGACCGTACGGGTGGTCAAAGGGTCGTATATTGGGTTGGCGCCGGCGAAGTTTCCTGCCCGCTCGGCGAGCGTCGGAACGATGTCGTTGAAGACTTCTCCTTGCCGCAGCCGCTGTCCTTCATAGTCGAGAAAGAAGAATGTCTTATCGCGGCCGTTGTAGAGATACGGCACAAGGACGGGGCCGCCAAGATCGCCCCCAAACTGGTTTCTCTTAAGAATCTGACGAGTCAAAGCGAAGTAGTTACGAGCGTCAAACTTATCGTTCCGCACGAACTCAAACAGTCCCCCGTGAAACCGGTTCGTACCGCTCTTGGTGATTGCGTTGAAAAAGGCGCCGCCACGGTTGTATTCGGCTGAGTAGGGGCTCTGCTGCACTGAGAATTCCTGCAAGGCGTCGATGGAAGTCTGGATGAAGGTGCCGCCCTGGTGCTGTTCGGTTACGTCAACTCCGTCTAGCAGGAACGATGTTGCGCTGCCACGGATGCCGCTGATGACGTTGCCGTTCACAATCTCCGGCCGAATTGCCAGGGAGTTTCCAGTTGCAGCCTGAAGAGAGGCGCCGGGCGTTAGTTGAGCCAGTTGGTAAAAGCCGCGCCCGTTCAGCGGTAAACCTGTGAGTTGCTGGTTGGAGACGACCTCGCCCACGGTTGCTGAGTCGGTGTTAAGCAAGGGAGCCGACGTTGTGACTTCAACCGTCGTTGAAGTCGAGCCCAGCTTCATTTTGAGATCTTCGCGAACGATCTGCCCCACCTGAACTTCGATCCCTGAGATCGTGGTGGTCTCGAAGCCCGAAGCTGACACGCTGAGACGATAGGTACCTGCTGACACAGGGGTGATGTTGTAGTTGCCATTACCTTCTGTCTCCGCGGTTTGCACGATGTTTGTTCCTGTGTTCGTCAGCTTCACCGATGCTCCTGAAACTACGGAACCTTGTGGATCGGTGATCTGACCGACGACTCGGCCCTGTTCCACCTGAGCACTGGCGGAAAATGCGAGGAATAGGGAAACGGTCAACGAAGCGCACACGAGGGCCGCTTGATTGAAATACCTGCTCATGGGGTGAACCACCTTCAGCACGGGGGCGGGGAATTCGGAATCCAAAACGGAGACAAAGGTAGTACCTTTGAAACGGAATTGTCAAATGACTTCTAAGAGGGCCGCATTAAACGGGGGATTTTCGTTCCCATGAACATGGACGCGGGAACAAATGGATGAAAGGGGGCTCGCATCGGTAGCACCTCTATTTAGGTTGACCAAAAAGGTTTCTTGACTTTGGCGGAGGAATCCGCCCACTATGTGCACATGCCGCACAACCGCATCACAGCGCATGGGAGCGCACCTGAGCCCAGCCTCGACATCAAGGAAGATCTGACCCATCTTCTGATTCTGCGTTTCCAGCAGATGATGATCGATGGCGTGCTCAAGCCAGGAACGAAGCTGCCCTCGGAGCGAGAGCTTGCGACCCACTTCAAGGTAGCCCGCTCTACACTGCGTCCGGCTCTCAAGGTTCTCGAGATGATGGGCGTGATCAAGCAGAAGATCGGAGACGGCAGCTATCTTAATCAAGATGCTTCCTCGGTTTTGGCTATGCCGATGGAGTTCCTCTTCTTGCTTGATGGAACTTCGGTTCAGGAACTGACCGAACTGCGATTCATGATCGAGCCGGCACTCGCTGCCAAAGCTGCAGAGCGTGCGAGTTCCAAAGACATCGCTCAGCTTCGGCAGTCGATCAAGGACTTGGAGAATAGCAAACAGGACCGCGTCAAGCTGATTGCGTCCGATCTTCTTTTTCACCGCACTATCTTCGAGGCATCCGGAAACCGTTTGACGGGGCGACTGTTTCATACGATCCATCGAGCGATGCTGAACATGATGATGGTTACGTCCCAGCTCGTCGATCTTGAGCATACCGTCGCTTTTCATAAGCCAATTTGCGCGGCAATCGAGCAACGGGATGCTCAATTGGCGTCGAAATTGATGGCCTCGCACCTAAACGATGCCACCAGATTGCTGGATCAGATTAATTAGCAGGAAAACGAACGCGCGCTTCGAGAGCACTTCGCTTCGATGAAATCGGCTGTACACAGAACTGTGCGATCTAAGGGACGGGTATCCTCTACATCTCTCCTCGAAACGAAGGCTCTGAAGGCTACAGAGCGAAGATGAGTCTTTTGCCTGTTGTTGAACAAAACGTATCGATGATTGCGCGGCTTGTATCGGCGCGGGTCCTGGCCATTTGGTCGGTTTAGAGGAACGCTAGAATAAGAGTTTCGACGCGAACTGTATCAGGCGCGGGTTTGTTCCGGAATCGATGCTTGTCACCACGCCAAAGTTTGCATTGTTGCCGCTGCAGCATGTCGTATCCGGTGGCGCCAATTGCTTGCGATTAAGTAAGTTGAAGAATTCAACACGGAACTCGAAGCCGAGCCGGTCTTGCCGACCTATCGAGATTCTCTTGAAAGCAGCGAGGTCGAAGTTGTCCACACCGTCTGACCGAAGCGTTGGATCGACCCTTGGCTCCGTTCCAAACGTGAAGTCCGCCGGCGCAGCGAAGCATTGCGTATTGAACCATCCTTGCAGTCGATTCGGTCCCATCGATGAGGACGACTTTCGGCAAGAAGGGATCAAGTTCGGCCGTGAGCCCGCTCCAAACAGTGTCGCGTCATTCACTTGGCCGCTGCTGAAAACAAGGGGAAAGCCTCTTTGAAACGTGGTGACGCCGTCCAATCCCCAATTCCCCACAATCTTATTCAAGACCCTGCCGATGTTGGGCAGGAAGTACCTGTTCTGGCCTACGGGGAGATCGAGTACATAGCTGACTACCAGTCGTTGAGGAGCATCCTGCGAGGAGAGCGAGCGCTCGCCCCGCAAATTGTTATTGTCCTGAATCGTCCCAACACTATTCTCCAGCCACGCCGTTAAGGTATCTGTATTGCTGATCAACTTTGATTTGGTATAGGCCGCAAGTAGAGATCCCCCTCCCGGAAGCCGTTTTTGAGCAGTCAATTGGAAGGAATGGTAGATACTGTCAAAAGATCCCTGACCCGCCAACTCCACGCTCATGTATTGGGGAAAGGGTCTCAAGAGCTGACCAACCGTTGTGGTCGGGGCCGCAAGGGCAAGCGCTTTTCCATTCACGAAGAATGGATTAGGGGTGGGCTGCAAGAGCGAGACGGCAGGTCGTCCCCCCTCTACGAACTGAGCGGCCGCTTCTGATAGCAGATTGTCAGAGATCTGGTTGACCTGTTGCGAATATTGAGCTAGGTGAGTTCCCTTCGATCCGACATAGGCCGCCACGAATGAGAACTTCGCCGGCAGTTGTTGCTCCAGGCTAAGATTCCATTGCTGGACATAGCCAGTCGGGTGATTCTCGCGATCGACCTCTGTTATGGATTGAACCACCTGGGTGAGGAACTGCTGCGTTCCTCCGATCCCAAGGGATCTTCCTGGGGGCGGAGAGATTCCGTTTGGGAATGGTAGCGAGATCGAGTTATAGGGATGAACACCATCGACGGTTCCGATATAAGTAGTGCCTGCAGCGTTGACCATATCGTTGTTAGGATTTAGCGCGTAGGAGACATAGTCAGGAATCCAGAAGATTCCAAAGCCCCCTCGCACCACGATGGTGGGAGAAAGTCGATAGGCCATGCCGAAGCGAGGCGCCAAGTTGTTCCTGGCAAGCGGCAGATTGTTTCGCTCTGCAGGAGAAACCAGAAATACGTCACCCAACACGGGATCAGCGCGCGGTGCCAGAAATTGATTTATGTAGCTCACGGCGTCAGGATTGAAGTACGAAAGGCGATTGAACCGTTCCGACCAAGGTCCCTGCAGTTCGTAGCGCAGGCCAAGGTTCATCGAAAGCGCATCGGTGGCACGCCAGATGTCGTTGAAATAAAAAGCACGATAGACCTGCTTGCCTGCTGTAAACGAGGGAACGACGGCCTGTGCAGTGTAATGGTTGTTAACGTTGCTGAAGTTGTCGGCATATCCGAGCAGGAAATCGGCCATGGACACACCGGTAAAGCAGGGCTCGCCAACTCCGCAGAAATCGAAGGCTCCACTGGCGACGTTTGTTTGTGCCGCGTTGTCGTAACTTACTTCGAACTGAATGCCAACACGATAAAGGTTGCGGCCGCGTACCAGGGTCAAGCTTGGAGATAGATTGTATTGCGTATTTCGATCCTGAATAAAGCTTTGTCCCTGGGAACACATGATGTTATCTGCAAATCTCGCGACGCACGGCGTCGGGGGCGTTCGCATGATGGCAGGGATCGAGGTATTGTAGCCTGCGGGCCATCCGATCGAGGTAAGATCGAAATTCGCGTTTGTGGGAGATCGGAGATAGTCGAAACGACTAACACCGACATTGGCATCGAAGATAGTCATGGAACTTATGCTGTAGTTATAGCCAGCGGCTAATGCGTTGGTTGCATAGTTCTCCAGGCACCGGTCTTCGCACAGGCCGTTCTTCAAGGGATCGATGGGCAGATCAAGAACGTTCCAGTAGCTGAAGCGGGTAAAGAGTTTCTGCTTGCTGGTGATGTCCTGATCAACTCGTCCCACGAACTGGTTTTGATTTCCACCTGTATTCGCGACGGTATTAAAGTTGTTGAAAGTTCCTGATGGAGCGATGGTCCCGGGTGTGTTGGGGAGCGGCCACAGATAAAGAAGCGCCTTCGATGTGGAATTGATTCGGTTAGCCGAAATGACATTGCCCTGAAATGGTACTGGTTGAGCAGTGCTGGTTGGACACGCGCCTTCGGCGTTCAAGGCGCTGCCTGCGCATGGATCCAGAATTTCTGAGCTCAGCGCGGAGAAGTTTCCTTGCCGTTCCGCCTGTGTTGGCACGGTAGCCGTGAACGGGCCTCCCGTGCGCAGCCTGAATCCCTCCCAATTTGTAAACCAGAACGTCCGATTATTTTGACAGCAGTCGTGAATGTTGAGAGGTCCGCCAATTTCGGCTCCGAACTGATTCTGCACCCAGGGTGGCCGCGGTTTGCCAACCTGATTGAGGAAGTAGTCGTTCGCATTAAAGATTCGATTGCGCAGGTACTCATAGATTTCGCCACGAATGAACTGAGTACCGCCCTTGGTGCTCAGGTTTGTAACTCCCCCGGCGAATCTTCCCCATTCCGCGGGGAGGTTGCCGGTGTGTACTTTAAACTCCTGAATTGAATCCTGCGAAGGAATCAGAATGGGCATGTTGATGTAACTGATGTTCAGGGGTTGGCCGTCAAGATACTCGACACTCTGACTCCCGAATGCCCCACTCACCTGGTAGTTTCCCCAGCCAAACGGATTCACGCCGACGGGTGTCCCCATGGCACTGCCTTGTGGAATCACAGATGGCGCCAGGGCGATCAAGTTGAACACATTGCGGCCATTCAGGGGAAGCTCGTTGGCCTCACGACGTTCGACCACCGTGCCGAGGCTCGAAGACTCCGTATCCAGTCCCGGCGTACCTCCCTCTACAGTCACGCTTTCCGATATAGAGCCGAGTTCCATTTCGAAGTTGAATTCGAGAGCATCCTGTACGTGGAGGATGATTCCCGATTCGATGACCGCGATGAAACCAAGTTTCTCAACCTCAATGCGATATCTTCCCGGGGGAAGGTCGGAGACGTAGTAGATGCCGGCCTCATTGGTAAGGCCGTGATAGCTCACCCCGGTGCTGGTGTTGATGACTTCGACGATTGCCGCGCTGACGACCTTGCGGTGCGAATCGGTGATTCTGCCGGTGAGAGACGCGGTCGTCGATTGACTGGCAAGGAGCAATGGCAAGAATATCGCGACCAGCAGAGTGGCAATCAGTCTGTAAATCTGCCCCTTGATCCACTCTGAGGTGCTATTTTGCACTAATCCTCCGATGGCTCATGAAGCCGACCAGCCGGTCTGAGTTCCAGATGACAAAGAACCAGACGATTCAGACACGTATTAATATACATACGTTGGTTACCGCAAATATGTACCACCGCGAATTAACGATTTTCTTGTGAGATCGTAGCGCTCAATTTTGCTGGAAAACCCTCAAGCTTTCAGCGTATAGTTCGTGCTCGGAAGGTTGATGCCCTTGGCAAGTGATGCAGATACGGTCGGACGAATCGCCCGATGCGGAGAGTTCGACCTTCTCCCCGCGCTAAGACCTGAAGAAGCGCGAGTGCAGGTCTCGTCAAAAACCACTCTTGAAACAATCACATACCCAAGTGACATTTCTCAGATGAGCGATGAAAAGCTTATGGGGATGGTGTGCGCAGAAAACGCCGATGCTCTCAATGAGTTATTCAGCAGACACTCCAGGCTGGTATACGGTATCGCTCTCCGTATCCTGCGCGACGCAGGTGAGGCGGAGGAAGTGGTCCAGGAGTGCTTCCTTTATGTCTATCGGAAGGCGCTGTCTTTCGAGGCCTCACGGGGAAGTGCAAAAGTGTGGATTATTCAGGTGGCTTATAGCCGGGCTCGGGATCGGAAGTCGCACTTGTTGCGCCGTGGATTTTATCTCCGCACGGACATCGAGTCTGGCGGACTGGAAGGTACACTGGCAGGCAATGCTGACCTCGAACGTGAGATAGGCGCAAAAGTCGACTTTGACCGCTTGCAGTGCGCCTTTGACGAACTGACCGAAGTTCAGTGTGAAACTCTGAAGATGTTCTACTTTGATGGCATGGAGCTGAAGGAAATCAGCGAGCGGCTACATGCGCCCCTCGGGAATGTACGCCACCATTTTTATCGAGGTCTTGAGCGCCTGCGCAAGAGCGCGGTGGTTGAAAGGTTACGGAATCATCGCCATGCAACGAACTGAAGGATTGGACGATCACGAAAGATTCGAAGAGCTTTGCGCCTTGGTCCAGACTAACTCGCTTGATATCAGAGAGAGACTGGAATTGGAACGGCATCTGGAAAGTTGTGGCACGTGCCGCGAACTATGCGCTGAATACTCAATGATTGGCGAAGATGGCATGCCGTTCTTGTCGTCAGACTACGCACTTTCTGAGGAAGCCAAGAGATGGGACAGTAGTGCGGCCCGCGAGAGATTATTCTCATCAATCCGTAGCCAAAGAACCCACAAGGTTCTGTCCATCACGACAGGCTCCCAATCCAGCAATTGGAAGTTTGCACCCTTAATTAAGGGGAGATATCTGGCAATTGGTTCGTTGGCCGCGTGCTTGCTCGTGGCAGTGGGTTTAGGTGCGTTTCTAATTGGGCAGCGAAAAAGTGTTGTCACTCAGGCGACGACTGCACCCATGGTTAAAAATCAACCGGGGACGGTGCCACCGAATCATGTAAATGAGGACTTGTTGCAATTGCGAAACGCTCAGATCGCAAAGTTAGAACAGCAGATTCTCCGGCAAGACCAGGAACTTGCGCGATTCAAGAGTGCAGCGAGCCTTTCAGATGCGCGACTCAGGGACGTTGAAAATCTTAGACGGGAAACCGAAGCGAATCTGCGGCAGTTAGGTGAAGAGCGCGATAAGTTGGTCAGCAGCCTGGGCGAGATTAACGGCGCATACCAAAAGCTCCAGACCGATTTCACCTCTCTTAAGGAGGAGTACAACCATACTCTGTTGCGAACCGCGTCTCTGGAGTCAGAGGTTTCTTCGATGACAGCTCTGAATCACGAGCAAGAGCGAAAAATGAAGAACGATGAGCAATACCTGGTTTCCGATCGCGATATTCGGGAATTGATGGGAGCGCGCAAGCTCTATATCGCGGACGTGTTCGATGTGGACAGCGCCAGCCATACCCGCAAGCCCTTCGGGCGCGTGTTTTACACGCAGAATAAGTCACTCGTCTTTTATGCGTTCGATCTCGATCATCAGCCAGGAGTCAAGAATGCCAGCGATTTTCAGGTGTGGGGGCAAAGAGATTCTGAGTCGAATGGTGCATCCCACCCTATGAATCTTGGCATTCTGTATCTTGACAGCGAGTCAAATCGTCGCTGGGTGCTTCGTTCCGACGATCCCCGCCAGTTGGCCGAGATCGACGCCGTGTTTGTGACGGTTGAGCCGCATGGGGGCAGCCAGAAGCCGTCGGGTAAACCGCTTCTTTACGCACTACTCAGGAAAGAAGCGAATCATCCATAAGCGCTTATTTCCAGCCTCGATTGGAAATGATGCCAAGACCTTCCTTGATCGTATAAAGCTGGTCTGCCTTGAGTGCTGTGAACATCTGATGTTGCCCGCTGGGCCAGCGCACAGCCACATCGGCTTTCACTTCTTTGCCTAGTCCGAAGTGAAGGCGAAAGTCGTTGCACGAGACAAAGCTGGATTGACTTTGCTGTTCTTTCATCTGCCTGATGCCGTTCGCCATAACTTCAACCCGTGCGCCGATCGCGCTGCGATTAGAGGTGGTTCCTTCGGGACGAATCTTGATCCAATGGTTCTTTCCGGAGACATCATTGCGGAACAGCGATGGTGGTTCGCCCAAATTGACGACGAGCATATCGATGTCGCCATCATTATCGAAATCACCATAAGCTACACCCCTGCTTGAATGCGGCTCCAGGATAGCGGTTCCCGCCTCATCGAATAGCTCCTCGAAATGGCCGTGCCCCAAGTTGCGGTAAAGCAGCAGAGGACTCTTGTAAGGGGAATCCGGAAAGCGGCGTTCAAACTCCGGATATATATGTCCCGTGGCGACAGTGATATCTTGCCACCCATCATTGTCGAAGTCCTCGAAGCCGGTTCCCCAGCAGACAAATCGGTTGTCGACGGCCAGCCCGCTGGAGCGCGTGTCATCTTCAAACAGGCCCTTACCCACGTTGCGATACAGCACGGGCAAGTCTCCCGCGAAGTTGGTCTTGAAGATATCGAGATGTCCATCTCCGTCGTAGTCGCTAACAGCGACGCCCATGCCTGCCTGTTGCTGCCCATCCTCGCTATAGGCAACACCGCGCACGCCGCCCTCTTCGCGGAATGTTCCGTCGTGGTTGTTGATGAACAGAAGGCTCGGGCTGGAGTCGCATGCTACGTAGATATCCGGCCAGCCATCATCGTCGAAATCGGCGGCGACCGCGGTGAGGCCGTAGTTGCTGCGCGCCTCGGAGATCCCGGCGGAGTGGCTCACGTCGGTGAATGTGCCGTCTCCGTTGTTGCGATACAGGCTATGTCCGCCGAAGGGAAGTCCGCGCGGACCGCAGTTGACGGGCACACCCTGAAAGAAGCAGAAGGGCTTCTCACCAGGACGGGGCGTTTTTGCAAGATCGAAGCCTGTATAGTTCGATACGAACAGGTCAAGATGGCCATTGCGGTCATAATCCAGGAAAGTGCAACCAGTTCCCCAGCGCGTTGTATTTCCCAGCAGGCCCGCCTCACGAGTCACGTCGGTAAAAGTACCGTTTCGGTTATTTCGGTATAAGACATTCTGTCCCCAATAGGTTAGAAAAAGGTCGTCGAAGCCATCGTTGTTGTAGTCGCCAACACAAACCCCGCATGCCCAACCGGTCTTTGTCAGGCCCGCCTCCATCGTTACATCGTGAAACGTTCCGTCTCTGTTGTTGCGATAGAGACGATTGGTGACGCCGGGTTCTGGGCCCGTGAGTGCGCTTCCTCCGAGCACCAGGATGTCGATCCAGCCGTCGTTGTCGAAGTCGATGAAGGCGCAACCACATCCTATCGATTCGATGATGTAGTCTTTGGGGCTGGCGGAACCATACAGAATGGAATGATCGATTTTTGCCTGGCGGGCCACTTCAACAAAATGGGCGTTGTAAGGCAAGCCGGATCTCTTGCCACGGGGCAGGACCGCACCTTTGTGCGGCGTAACTCCTTGACCTAATGCTGCAGCCGCTGTCGCATTCAAGGTGGCCAATAGAAACGCGCGCCGTGACTGCTTCATTCACTTCTCCCGCGAGCGGAAAATCATCACCGTGGCATTCATCGGTCGAAGGGTATCATACGCCGCGACATGTGCGTTGTCGTATTGGCCGGTTAAGCTACCCGTGTCCAGTTAACTTGACAAGCCTCAATCGACAAGGCAATCTTGGGTTTCTTGCCCGTTATTTCGTGCCGAGACCATCGGACGGTCGGCTGGATGAGGATATTCTGGATGAGCAGAGTCATGATGGTTGCGATGAGTCTTTCTGCATCGCCATTGCGCCGGATCCAATTCCCTAAGTTCCGACTCTATCTTATGTTTGTCCTTACAGTCTTAGTCCTCGAGACAAGTGCCCTTCAGGCGCAACAGTCTATTGAGCTACAGGCTGCGCGGCAGCAGATGGAAGAAAAGCACTACGACGCCGCCGAACAACTTTATCGGAAGGCTCTGGCCGAAAATCCATCTTCCGCAGAAATACAGACGGATCTCGCTCTTAGTCTTCAGTTGCAGGGACGATCGGCGGACGCCATGCACTATTACTCTCTGGCACTGAAGTCGAAATATGTACCTGAGACCTATGCGTTATTGGCCCAGGAGAAATGCCGCATGGGAGACTTAGATAGCTTGAAGCCCATGCTCACCAGGATCTATCGCGAAGAGAGAAAAAATCTCCGTGTCATCTCCGCGGTAGCCCCGTGTTACCTAGATGTCGACGAGCCTATCGAAGCGGCGACTGTTTATCAATCGCTTCTGAATACCAACCTCTATCCGACCGACCTCGCACGGGTGCAGTTGGCGAAGTCGTATATTCGAAGTGGCCAGTTCTTCGCGATCAAGCTGAGTAAGGCGCAAGGTTCTGAAACATTTATAGCGGCCCTCAGACAAGCTTCGAGTGATGGCTCTTCAGGAGCGCGCAGCGCATTTGCCGAGGCCGCCCGGATGTCTCCTTATTTCCGGTCCGATCTTGATTGGCTGCAAGCTGTCGACCTGTGGCGACAGCACCCGCAGGACACTGCACTGCTTTACCTTCTAAGTGTGCTGAGCGGCGAAGAAGGTATGCGTCAGATTCAGATTTGCGGCGAGCAGTTCCCCAATTCGCCCTATCTGCAGCAGTTTGCTGCAGATGTTCTTGCCGACCAGGGACATGGAGATGAAGCGATCGCACAGTATGAGGAACTTGTCCGGGAGCATCCGGATCTCTCCGATCTGCATTACAGTCTCGGCCTTTTGCGCGAGAAACGCCAGGAATGGCCCGCGGCCTCGGAGGCCTTTCGCCAGCAGCTCGCAGCCTATCCCGCAGACGAGAGAGCTGCGGCACACCTGACTAAGTGCATGTTACAGATGGAGCAGTACGCCGCATTGCGTGAATTTCTATTGCCTAAAATGCGCGTGGGACATCCTCCGCAGTGGGCGAGTTTGAACCTCGCGGAAGCTGAGCAGAAGTTGGGTCACTCCGATGCTGCGATCAAGATTTTGGTCGCAGCTGAACAACAACCCAATGCCGATAAACTTATCCACTACCGCTTGACGCATCTCTACACACTTGCAGGACGCTCCGCCGACGCCAAACGGGAGTTTGCGCTCTTTCAAGCGGCATCACAAAAATAGAAACCGGTTAGTTTCGCTGGACTGGTACAAACTACGCAGTCTCCTCGTAATACTCGGCGTGGAGTCTATCTCCATGCTCGAGGATTCTTGGAGGCACCATGTCAAAAATGAGAAGCGCAATGTCAGGACGCGCGACCGTGTGCGGCCTTTTCAGCGTAATTCTCCTTCTTTTGTGCTCCCTTCAAATGAGGGCACAATCAACGTACGGCTCCCTGACCGGTACGGTGGTAGACGTGACCGGTGCCGCGGTGCCGGGCGCAACCGTGACTCTCATCAACAAGGGCACAGATGAAAAGCAAAACCAGGCAACTGGAGAGACCGGGCTCTATTCTTTCGTAAACCTCAATCCGGGAGAATACCGTCTCGTGGTTGAAAAGACTGGGTTCAAACACGTCAACCGGGAAAACGTCGTGATCCAGGTGCAGCAGACGACCAGGATCGACGTTTCGCTTCCCATCGGCCAGGCGACAGAGACGGTGACCGTCTCATCGGATGTGCCGCTGCTGCAGGCCGAGACTTCGTCTTTGGGGCAGGTAGTGGAAGAACGCAGCGCCGATGAGCTTCCGCTCAATGGGCGCAATGTTTTCAGCCTCGTCGAAGTGGCGCCGTCGGTGGTGATGCAAGGACAAGCCGGTGCGACGGCGACTGGCCAGAACCCATTCTCATGGGGCAACTTCCAGATTGGCGGCGCGTTTGCAAATCAAAGTGCCGAATATCTTGACGGCCAACCACTCAATATCGGCTATATTAACCTGCCCATTCTCATTCCTACTCAGGATTCGGTTGGGGAATTCAAGGTCCAGACGAATAACATCAGCCCGGAATGGGGAAAGGTAGCCGGCGGAGTTCTCAACCTGAGCACCAAGAGCGGCAGCAACGCCTTCCATGGCGAGGCCTATGAGTACATCCGCAACAAGGTACTCAACGCCAACGACTGGTTTTCAAACAATGCGGGCATAGCCAGGCCGCCGTTTACTCAGAATCAGTTCGGCGTCAACTTCGGCGGAAGGATCATCAAAGACAGGACCTTCTTCTTCTATAGCTACGAAGGTTTCCGCTTGCGTTCCGGCGCACCCTGGACGTCTACGGTTCCAACGGCCCAGGAAGAGGGCGGTGGCCCGAATGGCGCCTATGATCTGAGCAGTCTTGCAGCTGCCTCAGGTGTACCGCAGATCGTCGACCCATGCGGTGGAAATCTTCAAACCACTCCCAATGCGGACGGGTTAGGTGTTGGAGGTTGTGCGACCCAGAGCTACACTCCTGTGCCATTTGCCGGCAACATGATTCCGGCCAACCGCGTCAATCCGACTGCCATAGCGATGTTGAAACTTTGGCCCAAACCGACCAACGCGAACCAGTTGAACAATTATGTGACAAGTTACAGCCTGGGCGGTAACCAGAATCAAAATCTCTTTCGCGTGGATCAGAAGATCAACGATAAGCAGCACTTATTCGGTCGCTTCAGCCAATGGAACAATTTGAACCTTCCTGAAGATCCGCTGGGTACCGGCCTATGTCTCGATCGCTGCACAGAGACGATGACTTCGAAGGCAATCGCTCTTGGTTACAACTACGTCTTTAGCCCGAATGTTATCGGCAATCTGGACGTATCGGCCAGCCGCTTCAACTATCTTCGCACTCCAAAGAACTCGGGATTCGATTTCACTACTATCGGCTGGTCCTCGGCCTTCAATGGTGAATTGCCCGCCTCGCTCAGGACGCCGCCAACGCCAGACGTACTGGGTATGTCAGATAACGTTATGGCCTCTCAAGGGCAGAGCTATATTGTCGACCACGACACTCAATACTGGTTCTCTCCCACAATCACCCTGGTGCATGGACGCCACACCGTGCAAGCGGGCTTCCAATACGAAATCACCCTGGATGATTATGCGCAAAGCAACATCGTCAGCGGATCGCTGGGATTCAGTGGCTCTTATACAGAGGACTACGATAAGTCTGTCAACCCAACGGGAGCTCAGCTAGCCTTTGCCGACTACCTGTTGGGGTGGGCGCAAAACCCAAGCAACGTGGGCAACCACTTTTTTGGCGACGCCGTGATTCCTAACCTGGTAGCCGGAAAACAAAACCTCATTGCCGGTTTCGTCAACGACACGTACCATGCAACTTCTAAATTGACGCTCAACCTCGGCCTGCGCTACGAGTACCAGACTCCTTGGACCGAGCGGTATAACCGGCAGTCGTACTTCGATCCACTCGCGGTCGATCCGCTGGCCGCAGCGGCAGTCGGCACACCGGGCGGACCAACCACTGCGGTGCACGGAGCGGTTGGATTGATTGACACCCCGGGACACACCAGCCGATACAACCTGGACCCTAACAGACTTGGAATAGCCCCGCGCGTTGGTTTCGCTTACAGTGTTGATCCCAAGACCGTCGTTCGCGGCGGATACGGTTTGTTCTGGATGCCGATCGACGCCAACTGGGCCACAAATCCTCTGAATGACCCCGTCAACTCCATTCAAACCGATTACACGGGAAACAACGGAAACACGGAGGTTCCCACCAACACCATTACCACCCCGTGGATCAGCTTCGTGCAACCCCCAGGGAGAACTCCGTCCTCGATTCCAGGAGTATCGCAGGCCGCGGTGGACCTCGAGGGCTCCTCGAATCCAACGTTTGACACACCGCAGTACAACTACGGTTACATGCAGCAATGGAACCTTGATGTCCAGCGCACCCTGCCGGGCGGATGGTTTACCGATATTGCGTACGCCGCTAATAAAGGAACGCACCTGCCGCAGTACAACCAACAGGTCGACCAGATTGGTGACAATTATCTTGCCCAGGCCGCGCAGCAATATGCCGCTGCGCTTGCCACTAACGGAGGAAACACTTCAGCAGCGATCGGTGCGGCATCGATTGCACAGTCTGTGCCCAACCCCTTCGCAAGCACTTCCGCGCCAGGCAGTGCGATGTCTTCACCGACAACCACCGCAGGGCAATTATTGCGTCCTTTCCCGCAGTACAACGGTCTTGCCTATGCGGGACAGGGCAGCTTTAGCAGCATCTACCATTCACTGCAGGCGACCTTGCAGAAGCGCTTTAATGGCGGCGGAACGCTATTGGGCGCCTACACCTGGTCAAAGCTTCTTAGCAACACAGACACCATCACGTCATGGCTCGAAACCGGCGGCACAGGAGGGATCCAGGACTGGAACAATCTGCGCGGCGAGAAATCTCTTTCTTCACAGAACGTTCCTCAACACCTGATCGTGAGCTATGTGCTGGATCTTCCGATTGGCAAGAACCATAAATACTTGAGCGATCTTCCCCCCCTGGCTAACAAGATCGTCGGAGGCTGGGGAATCGACGGCGTAACGACGTTCCAGGATGGTTTTCCAATCAACATTAACGCGGCGAGCAATGGCGCTAACTACTACGGCGCAGGGCTACGCCCCAACGTGATCCCCGGTTGCAAAAAGGCTACCAGCGGCAGCGCTGACCAGCGTGTTAAGAACGGCCTAGCCGGCAATGCTGGTTGGATCAATCCTGCCTGCTTCAGCGAACCCGCGCCCTATACATTCGGCGATGAACCTCGTGTCGATCCGACACTTAAAGCTCAAGGCATCGACAATTGGGACTTTGCCGCCTTCAAACACACAACCTTCGGCCCCGATCAGAAGTTGGGATTCGAGTTCAGGTCTGAAATCTTCAACACCTTCAACCATGTCCAGTTCATTCCTCCAGCGAACGGTTTTGGTTCTTCGAGCTTCGGCGTGATCTCAGGCCAAGGCCAAATGAACAACCCACGTCTTGTACAGTTTGCGGCGAAGATAGTTTTCTAAATGCATGAGTAAAACTTGGGAGTGCGGCGATGTGCCGCACTCCCATTCCTTTGCGCTTTGCGCAGCACCATACGTTCAGGGCAGCCGACCCTCCGTACGTTGGTCTCCCGTAGACGGTAACTTTCCCCGCCTTTACCGCTCTCATTGATGTTGTGAGGCCAGGGGCTGGGGCCGGTGAGCCGACCGTCGACCGGTTGATTTTGTGGGCGTCCCCGATAGAATAAAAGACTGGCCTTGTGGGGGCCGAGTCAACGATCAACTTTAAAGAAAACCTAAAGTTCCGAGTTCCGCGACCACTCACATATTCGCAATCAATTCGCGATACCATAAACTGTTTGCCGTTTGTTGCCCTCAAGAAAGGGCCGTATGACATTTGAAGGGAATTTAGAGTAGATGAGTGAGAAGCGTTGGGTTTTGTTGATTGCCAGTGAAGTCGGGCGAACTGATTCCGTATCAGACCGCGCCATGGAACGTCTGGTTGACGCCATCGGCGACGAAGGATATGAACTTGTCCGCACCACTTCGCCGGAAGACGGTCTCTCACTCGTTACCTCTGACCCCAGCTACTCCGCCATCTTGCTGGACTGGGACCTCGAAGGTGACTCCCAATTCGAAGAGCGCGCTGCGCTCGACATCATTCGCGGAGTGCGTCACCGCAACAAAAAAGTCCCGATTTTCCTCATTGCGAACCGCACTCTGGTTTCCGAACTACCGCTCGAAGTGATCAAGCAGGTCCACGAGTACATTCATCTCTTCGGCGACACCCCCGCTTTTATCGCCTCGCGCCTCGATACCGCCATCGAGCGCTACCACGAGCAGCTCTTGCCGCCCTACTTCCGCGAGCTTCTCAAATACAATGACCAGTCCGCCTACTCATGGGACGCTCCCGGACACATGGGAGGCGTCGCCTTTCTGAAGCATCCCGTGGGCCAGGAATTCCACCGTTTCTTCGGCGAGAACCTGCTGCGATCCGATCTCGGCATTTCATCAGCGCCTCTCGGCTCGTGGCTTGACCATATCGGACCTCCCGGGGACTCCGAGCGCAATGCGGCCCGCATCTTCGGCGCCGATTGGACATTCTACGTACTGGGAGGATCCAGCACCTCAAACCAGATCGTCGGTCACGGCGTCATCGCCCAGGACGATATTGTTCTGGCCGACGCCAATTGCCACAAATCCATCTGTCACTCTCTCACGGTCACGGGTGCCCGCCCCGTATACTTCAAGCCGACGCGCAACGGCTATGGCATGATCGGACTTGTCCCCCTGACGCGTTTCTCGCCGAACTCCGTTAAGGAGCTTATCGCCCGCAGCCCTTTTTCGGCCGGCGCCCATTCGCAGCAGCCTACTTACGCGGTGGTCACCAACTCAACCTACGATGGTCTTTGCTACAACGTTGACCAGGTTGTCGAGCAACTCGCCGGTTCGGTCGCGCGTGTCCACTTCGACGAAGCCTGGTACGCCTATGCCAAGTTCCATCCCATCTATCGCGGACGCTACGCCATGGGCGTGCCCGATGACATGGAAAATCGGCCCACAATCTTCTCGGTGCAGTCCACGCACAAGATGCTCGCGGCTTTTTCCATGGGCTCGATGATCCACGTCAAGCTCTCCGACCGAGCTCCACTCGAATTTGATCAGTTTAACGAAGCATTCATGATGCACGGCACCACCTCACCCTTCTACCCGCTGATCGCGTCACTCGACGTTGCCGCGGCCATGATGGACGAGCCCGCCGGTCCGACGCTGATGGATGAGACCCTGGCCGATGCCATCAGCTTCCGCCAAGCTATGAGCTCAGTCGCCCATCGCCTGCGCGCTGAATCTGAAAACGGTGAGGGCTGGTTCTTTGGCATCTACCAACCCGAACGAATCACCGATCCCGCCACTGGCGAGAAAATCTTGTTTGAAGATGCCGAAGACGAGCTGCTGGCCACCGAGCCCGGCTGCTGGACCCTGAAACGCAACGAAGACTGGCATGGCTATCAGGACCACGACTCTCCCGACGACTACTGCATGCTCGACCCTGCCAAGGTGACCATTCTGACTCCAGGAGTCAATGCCCAGGGAGTCTTCGCCAACTGGGGAATACCGGCGGCGGTCCTCACCGAGTTTCTTGATTCGCGCCGAGTCGAGATCGCCCGCACTGGCGACTATACGGTCCTCGTGCTCTTCTCGGTCGGAACCTCCAAGGGGAAGTGGGGAAGCCTGCTTGAAAACCTCTTCGAGTTCAAGCGCCTCTATGACACGGGTGCGCCGGTTGAAGACGCGCTACCGGAGTTAGTCCAGCGCTTTCCCGCCCGTTATCGCAACCTATCGCTCAAAGAGCTCTCCGACGAGATGCACAAGGCAATGATTGAACTCGACCTTGCGGGCTTGGTCAATGCCGCCTGCGATGAAGATTTCGACCCCGTTCTTACGCCCGCGCAAACTTACCAGAAGCTTGTCCGCCGCGAGACCGAGAGCATTCGGTTTGCCGAGATGGCCGGTCGCATCGCCGCTGTCATGCTAGTCCCTTACCCGCCCGGCATTCCCATGTCCATGCCCGGCGAACGTCTAGGCGGCCCTGAGTCGCCGGTGATCAAGCTCATCCTGGCCATGGAGAAGTTCGGCAAGCGCTTTCCCGGCTTCGAGCGAGAGGTCCACGGTATCGAGGTCGACAGTGATGGTAACTACTGGATGCGTGCGGTCATCGAAGAAGCAGAAACGAGTAACCGCGAATCAAAGAGCTCGACTGGGAAAGAACCGCCCATCTATGCACCCCGCCTGCCCAGCCGACCGGTGCGCCATTCAACCGAGTAGCGCCAGGCTCAAGTTAACTTTCGAACTAAACACAGCGTCATAAGTAATTGCGCATGTTGACGTATGATGCCCGCATAAATGGCGGCTGCTCGTCGATTCCATCCGTATTTTTATAAGGCATCGTGTTTAGCAGCCCACAATATGAGTTGGGTAAAGAGTCTCTCCTCAGAGGAGCGCCGGAGAAAACTCAAGGTGCCTCTGACGCGATATGAGCGTTTGAATCCCCCACTTAGCGAATAGAAGAGGGTCGATCAGTATCCTTTTGCTTACTGTGGAATATGAGTACTGGCCACGATCGTGATTTTTCGTTTCGACACTACCGCTACGTCAAATTCGTCGCTCAATCAGCTGAGTTATGAGACGATGTCCCTTTAGAAACGCCCAAGGATCTTCATGATTGGCGTTTCTGAATCCAGCCTCGGGTAATGCATCCGAGGTATCCGCTAAGCAATGGAGAAATTTATGGCACGGGACATCATCCGAACTCCGAACGCGCCGTCTCCGCCGCCGACATACAGCCACGCTGTACGGGCAGCGGGTCTTGTGTTCGTCTCTGGCACGGGGCCGCACGATCCAGCAACGGGGAAGATTGTGGGGGATACGATTCAAATGCAGACTAGACAATGCTTAGAGAATGTGTCTGCCATCCTCAAAGCCGCAGGTACTTCCCTTGAACAGGTGGTGAGCGTCACTGTGATCCTCCTCGAGGAATCAGACTTCGCTGGAATGAACGAAGAGTGGGTTAAGTGGTTTCCGTCGGACCCGCCTGCGCGGCAAGGCGCGAAGTTACCTGTTCGAATCCCCGGTATGAGGGTGTCCATCGCCGCCATTGCCGAGGCCTAAGCCTTCAGTCGCAAGGATGCCCAGCTAGCCAGCCGATCTGACAAAGTCGTCTTCCGTGAGAGGCGCCAGGCTCGCCAACAGCCCAAACGCGAGTGGTGGTACTTTTCAGT
>OBLU010000908.1_pt1 | contig 27466 bp, 19 predicted proteins | sample 1518681 | NCBI WGS metagenome assembly OBLU01 (sample SAMEA3539304, study PRJEB22396) | soil metagenome | biome: tundra; feature: field; material: soil | place: USA | collected 2010-05 | depth 0.15 m
TTCCTCTAAGAACTTCCAGAATTAGCTCCAGTTGGCACTTCTCTAGATACTGCCGCAACCATTGGTTATGAAAGTTAGTAACTTAATTTAGAAACGGTAAATAATCCTTTGTTAGAGTGAAACATAAAATAATAATGTCTACAAAAAAAGTAGGAACATAGAATAATTTTTGAGAAGTATTTTATTTGTTTTATTGATTTTTCCAAACCTAAATTTAAGGGGTCAAGGGTGATAATTCCTGCTGCACATAGTAAATATTGTATAGAATATCAGAAACACTACTACAAAGACCGCCCTCAATCAATGGAATATCCCGAAGTTGCTACTACTAGCAACACAATCAAGAGTAATATAATAATCGCTGACCCTAATCCAAACCAAACAGATTTTTTTGCTGTTTTATTTTGTTTTGTGGCATAGGCAATAACAACCGGGGCTACTCCAAGAATTATGAATGGTAAAATACTAAGCGTAATCACTACAATAACCAATCCAATAGCCGGGCCTGCTATACCTAATAAAAACCATACTGGATCAAAATAGGAACCCCTGCCGTGTTTGTTTAAATAATCAGTTATTTTGAGATTGGGATTCTTTTTAAGGTCATGTTTCATTCGCAATTTTGATACATTGAAAGATAGCCTTTGAATAAAATTTAATTTCTTTCCCGTGAGCAAACTAAAATCCTTTACTGATAATTTTATAAATTCATTTGCATATATATACTTCCCATAAAGGTTTTCTGAACGGAGTATATTATTAGCCCTTATTTTAACAAATGAAAAAGCCAATGACGTATTCATTTGAGCCAATAGGAAAATTAGTAATACTAACAGCTTATTTAACTTAATTGTCTTTTTCATAATTGATCTATTAGATTTATTGATTCGTATCCCAGATTCTATTATGTTGTAGCCGAGTTTCTGAATGTAATTAATAATAATCTATCAAGTAAAATATTTATTCGAAATATGCCCGAATAATCAAAAATCCCTGAAAGATGAGACTTTTTATCGGAGTAGCAACTGTAATAAAAAGCTTGTAAAAATGCTTATTTTTAATTAATAATATTGAAGTCAACCATGTTTAAAAATATTTTCAGTTGTCTTATTTATCTTATTGCATTTGTATTAATCATGACCCTATTTAAAAGAATGGACCTTTTTGGGTTTAGTAAGCGTTCAACCTTAAGAATAATTCTCGAAGGTGTGATCTCAGGTTCCCTATTTTTTGTTATTATTTCTTATTACGTGAATAAGAAGGAAAAAAAATCCAAAGGGGATATTAATCCTTATTGATGATCGTGAGAAGCAATGGTTAAAAAAGCTGAATTAGAAAAAAAAACTACAATACGTTCAAGGAGTTCGTTAAATTCTGGACGTTACTGCAGGCAAAAGGAGGCGATTTGGCTATTTTCCTGTCAAGCGATGCCATCGAAGTGATGTGTGAAGAAGATAAATATTTTTTGTACCGCAAAGTGTACCGCAGGAGGTAAAATAGTTGTATAAGTAATTGATTTATAATATACTTATAGCATAGTTAGTAGCCTCGACAGGAATCGAACCTGTATCTGGAGCTTCGGAAACTCTTATACTATCCATTGTACGACGAGGCCGGAGAAATAAAGTCCGCAAATCTACAATAATTTTTTTCGGATAATTGTTGGACAGAGAATCTTCAATTATTGTTTTTGAGCCAATTTTATTTGATCAATCCATGGGCATTGGTGCTGAAAATTTTTACAGCAATTGCCAGTAAAATCACGCCAAAAAATTTCCTGATTACTATTAACCCATTTGGGCCCAATGCTTTTTCTATCCATTTAAGTGATTTCAATACTACAAATATTACTACGCAGTTTATCAATATGGCTATTAATATATTGGTATCATAATAATTTGCTTTCAAAGACATAATAGTGGTGAGGGTGCCCGATCCGGCTATTAAAGGAAACGCAATTGGAACGACACTGCCACTCTTTGGATTATTATCTTGTTTAAAAAAGTCAAGGCCCAATATCATTTCCATGCCAATAAAAAAAATTACAATGCTGCCTGCAACAGCAAAAGATGGTATATCAAGCCCAAGGAGCTTTAATAAAGGTTGCCCCACAAACAAAAATAATATCATGAATGCTCCTGATGCTATTGTAGCCTGCGAAGAACGTATAACACCGCCCATCTTTTCTTTCAAAGAAATTAAAATGGGAATAGCGCCTAGCATATCTATTACCGCAAACAAGGTAAAAGTCACCGTTATGATCTCTTTGGCGTTTATATTGGCAAAATCAGCCATTCATTTTTTTGCAAATGTACTCCAGATAAAAACAAGTAAAAGATTCAGATACTTTACATAATTATAAAGATACCTGCACACCGGCATTCATATTAAACCCCTTAGTGGTAAATCCTCTTGTTACAAAATATTTTTGATTAGTAATATTTTGAAAATCTGCGAAGAAGCTCGCATTTTTATTAAGAGTATACCTGCTGAAAAAATCCAGTATATAATAACTGCTCAACACATAAGGTGCTGCCTGGTATTGAGGCTCAAATGCTTTGCTTACTGATTTGAAATGAGTAGATAAATAAATACTTTTATTCAATTGGTAATTCAAAGAAAGATTCAGAATATTTTTTGGTCTTTTGTATAAATTAAAATAGGAAGTGTCTTTACCTGGCATTTCCTGTGTGGTTACTTTCCCATTTACAAAAGTATAATTAGCAGATACTGAAAAACTTTTGGAGATTTTTACAATCGCTTCTGTTTCCACACCATAATCATTTTGTTTATCACCATTTATGTAATAACTGGCATAGGAAACAGGGTCAGTATAAAACAGGATTACATCCTTTCCGTTTCTTATAAAGCCGGTAGCCCTTGCATTGAATTTATCTGAATAGTATTGAATACCCGTTTCATAACTGGCAGTTTGCTCTGGTTTTAAATTTTTATTACCATATTCGGAATACAATTGATACAACGACGGCACCCTGTAACCCGAAGCAACATTTGCATAAATTTTATAATGTTCATGAATTAAAAAAAACGGATTAAAAGTATAGGTGAAATTATTTCCATAAATATTGTGATGGTTCCACCGGCCCCCGAGGTCAAGGTTAAATCCATGTTTTGATTTAAAGAAAACGGAGGCATAACCGCTTAGCTGGTTCGTTTTGGCACTATCAGGAGATATAGGTGGAACAGGATAGCCATAATCGGGATAGTAAATATATGCCTGGCGGGTTTTGTTTTGCCGGTAATCCATTCCTGCAAGGAATTCAATATTTTTACGCAGGTTGAGGCTGGTATATAATTCAGTAAAGCCCGAAGTTCCGTTATAAGTCCCCTTTTGATAAGTGGTAGTACCGGGAAAGGGTACGGTATCATCCAAAAAATTCCTGTTGAAAATATTGTCATTGTATTGCAACCTGATAAAGCCATTTTGTACTTTGTAATCAACTGTAGCACCAGCAATAGTATTATCATTATGGTAAGTGTAATTCTTATCATCGGTAAATGCGCCTGCATCTAAATCAGCATGGTTGTTATTAAATTTCCCAAAAAGCCGCACATCAATTTTTTTAACTGGCTTAATGGCATAATTCAATTGAAATACATCCTGTTTAAAACCATCTTTATCAAAACCGGCTTTCCCTGTGGAATCGTAGGCTGAAGAAAAACCCTTACTATACACTTTATTATAGGAAATAAAATAGGTCTGCCCTTTGCCGCTATTACCACTGATTGATATACCTCCCTGCCAGGTATCATAACTTCCTGCGGAAAGGTCTAGATGCAGGTTAAAAGGTTTTTTCTCCCCTTTTTTGCTTATGATATTTATAACCCCCGCAACAGCATCAGAACCGTATAATGTAGATTGGGCTCCTTTTAATATTTCTATTCTTTCAATATTATCGAGCGCAAAATTATTCAGATCAAATTCATTAGTAATTCCAGATGGATCGTATAGAGGAATCCCATCCAGTAAAATCAATGTGTTCGCTGATGAAGCCCCTTCCATATACACTGTTTGATTAGTTCCCAAATTATTGTCAGCACCATTGATCATTAATCCCGGCTGATCATTCAGCACTTCGCCTAAAGATTTGCCGTAACTCTTTTGTAACTGGTCCTGTGTGATGATGTCCACTACTTTCCCGGTTTCACTTTGTTTTTGAGGAAATTTGTTAGCCGTTACAATTACTTCATCTAATGTTTTTACAGTGTCCTTTTGTGCCTGTGCATAGCCGCTGAAAATAACAGCAGCCGCAATAAAAATTCCTTTTTTCATAAATAGAAATTTTTTTTGTGACTGCTTTCGAAATAAAAAAAGAAAGAAATATAAATGCTTTGCAGCTTTTACACTCCATGCCTTTCACCCGAAAGCCGTGAATGATCATTTGCGTAACAGGCAGGTCTTCTGGCTTAAGGATCTTACATGCCTTCCCGTCTTGCCCAAGGCGAGACAGTGGCGAGAGATATAAGATTTTCTTTTTCCAATTGCTGGATTAAGAAACTTATTACAGCTACGGGGATAGCGCCGGAATCTAACCGGACTTCCCTTTTAACCCCGATCTGAAACCGGGGACCAATTACGAGGGCAAATGTAACTGCAATAATTTTGGATTTCAAAAACAAATTTTGAAGAGGCTCATGAACCAGGAAGGTTTATTTTGAACAGCGCAGTTATAAGAACCTTGAAAAAAAACCTTCTTGGTTTTTACTACCGAAGGACAAAAGCCATTTTTTCAAGAACGGCCAAACTTAAAAATAATCCCTGCATAAAAATTTCTTCCCGGCGCAGCATTATAATAACGCCCCGCTGCTGCATTTATATCATTTCCCAGGCTGTATTTGGTATTAAAAATGTTATCAGCTCCTGCAAATATTTCCCCTTTTATTTTTCTATGAAAAATATTTTTGTATCCCAACCTTGCCCCCAGTAAACTGTAAGAAGAAGCATAACTAGTATTCGCATCGTTCAGCGCAATTTTGTCTGTATAGTTATACGTAATATTCAAATAGCCACCACCTTTAGTTGAGGCATCAAAACCGGCAACAATAACCTGAGGTGCTGCCCCGGGTATTTCATTTTTTGAATAGTCTGCTGTTAGTTGTTTGAAACTGTCATAATGGAAATCGTGCCACGCATGACTGATCCATATTTTGGCCATACTAATAAATTGATACGGTTTATCAACAAGCTGGTAGGAAACATAGGTCTCTATGCCTTTTTGTTTGGTGGACCCTGCATTTACATAATAATATACGCCATTGGTATCAATGCGCTGAACAATCGTATTTTTTAAATCGAAGTAAAATACGTTCATATCGAAATACAATTTGTTATGCAGCAGGGTACCTCTTGTTCCCACTTCATAATCCATTCCATCTTCCGGTTGGAGGTTGGTTCCGAGTACCCCATCAGAGCGGAGCAATTCTGCGGAGGTTGGCGTTGAGAAACCTCTTGCAATACTTCCATACACAGATACAGTTTTATTTATCTTTTTCAAAACTGCCAGGTGAGGTGGTAGTTTATTTTTAAATACTCTTGTTTGTGTGGTGGATGGCATAGCAGAAAGATTAATAAACTCAAGCGATGATTTATTCAAACTGGCCCCTGCAGTTATAATCCAACCTTTTGGAAGTTCCAGATCCATTTGAGCAAAGACCATGTATTGCCATAAATTAATATTATCATCAGATTGCAATGAATCGGCAATACCTAGTTTGTTACCATAATCCCTGGTATTGAAAAAACCTTGCTGGGCTTCTGCGCCAAAATTTAATTGCAACCTGGTTTGTCCCATTTGTTTTTTATATTGAAATACACTCCTGCCTCCTAAATGGGGTTCTTTCCTGAACTCATACACGCGAATACCGGGGTTAGTAAAATCTGTGTAAGAACCGTAAAGCGAAGTGGTATTTTGCCAATTATCATTAAAGTGGTATTCATTACTGAAGCCTGTAAGAAAGATTTTTTGATAAACAGCAGCTTTATTTTGAACAGCGCCGGCCTGGGAACCCGATCCCGGCCTCGCCTGCTTTGGGTTAGCATTATATTGCGCTAATGTTAGTCCGCCTGGAGTCTGGTAATAAAGATCGCTGTACGACATGTAAGCATGTAAGGTTTGCTTGTTACTCGCCTTCAATACGCTTTCCCAGGTAGCAATGTCTCTGCGCATTTTTTCCTGCACCCTATATCCATCACTGGATTGGTGGGTGTAGTTGAAACTATTTTCATGATCAGCATCTCCTGTTTTTACATTAGCATTGATATTTTGGGTATTAAAACTTCCCAAAGAGTAAGCCAGGGAAATGCCATTTTCCCAATTCACCGGTAAGGAATGTATAAGCATAGCTCCTCCTATTCCGGCACCGTATAAGCTGCTAGCAGGCCCTTTAATGATTTCTATAGAATTGAAATTATAAAAACTGAGTTGATTCAGGTAGGTGTTGCCGCTAGGGTCTGTTAGAGGAATATCATTTAAATAAATTTTTACATCTCTTACTCCAAATGGAGATCGTAAAGAACTACCCCGGATATTAAGCCGGTAACTGCCGGGAGACCTTTCTTCCATGCTTACGCCGGGCGTAATGTTTATGGCAGGTAAGATACTCATGTTGTTAAACTGGTTCAATTGTGCTTGCCCTGTAATGGCTACCGGCGCAGCCACATCAATCAGGCTCCTGTTTTGCTCATAGGCTTTTACTACAACTTCGGTAAGACTTTTTATAGTATCAGTTGGGTTAATTTGTGATGAAGAAGTATGGGGGAAACAAAAAAATAAGATAAGGCCGGCAAGAACTTTTTTCATGAACATACACCATAATAGGCATCCTAAAGATAGGATCTTTTTTTACTTTCTTTTTTATTGGAATACGATTCATATTTTCTTGGGTAATATTCTTTCATAGATTTTATTGGTCTCAGCAATGTACATGAGTTTATACTCAATTTTTTTAAAATATGAATCGATTAAAGTATAAATAATCAGGTCCAATATCTAACCACAAATATTTTCTATCTTCCCGAAATGAAACCAGCAAGGGAGCTCAGGCTTTTTGACTTAACCATCATTATGGTGAGTTTTGTAATTGGTATGGGCATTTTCAGGACACCGGTAAATGTTGCCAATGCAGTAAACAGCCCCTTTATTTTTTTTAGCGCATGGATAGCCGGGGGCCTTATAGCAATTTGCGGCGCCCTTACGTATGCCGAAATAGGCAGCCGGCTGCCGGTTACAGGAGGATATTATAAAGTCTTTTCATATGCCTATCATCCCTCAATTGCTTTTGCGGTAAACTGTATAATCCTGGTCTCAAATGCTGCATCGCTTGGAGCGGTTGCATTAGTAGGTGCGGAATATATTACCGGAATTTTTATTCCAAATTCACAGAATACTTCGTGGTTGCTTGATCCTGCGCATGCCAGCCATATTCAAACCATTCAAACCGGGGTTGCCATTGCATCGATCTTAATTTTTTTCGGGGTTAATTTACTTGGATTAAAAATGAGTTCCCGAACTCAAAATGTATTAACCATAATTAAGGTATTGATGTTGATCCTATTAATCAGCCCGCTGTTTTTTGCCACTGGCAATTCAATACAGGCAGGATTATCCATTGCATCAAAAAGCCCGATTTTATTGGAGTATCTGAAAGCCTTTGGTGTCGGTTTGGTGGCAGTGAGTTTTACCTATGGGGGCTACCAGCAGACCATCAATTTTGGAGAAGAGGTCCGTAATCCTCAAAAAACAATTCCCCGTTCTATTTTCCTCGGCATCATTATTATTATAGTCCTGTACCTGTTAATTAATTACGCGTACGTAAAAGTTATCGGGTTTGACGAGTTAAAAAACAGTAAGAATATCGCGGCAATAATGGCCTCAAAAGTTTTTGGTATTAATGCAGAACGAATTTTATCAGGCCTGCTTTTTTTGAGTGTTTTAGGTTATGTAAATGTTTTGTTGCTTAGCAATCCTCGTGTAATGGCCGCAATGAGCGATGATAAAATTCTTCCCCCGGCATTTGGAAAGAGACATATAACAACCGGAGCGCTCACCACTTCATTAAGTGTATTTGCAGGAATGTGCATACTAATAATTTTTTGGGCAAAAACATTTGATACCATTTTAAGCTTCACTATTTTTCTCGATTGCTTCGGGATGGTTTTTTCTTCAGCCAGTATTTTTATCCTAAGAAAAAAAACGAAAAATCTTGATGACAGCGGAATTTACATGATGAAGCTATATCCCGTATTACCGCTTATTTTTATTGCTTCCTACACATTTGTAGGATTAAGCATAGCATTTGATTATAAAAATAATAATTATGCTGCGCTCATTGGGTTAGCAGTTTTAGGTGCCTTTATGATAATTTATTTCGTTGCGAAAGCTATTGGATTAAGAAAAGGAATTGAAAAATAATTCTTATGGATCTCTCATATATTTTGAATGAATTAGGTGAAAACCGGGAAGAATATTTTAATGCTGTAGCGCCACCGATTATACAGACCAGCAATTTTGCATTTAATAAAGTAAATGATTTAAGAAAGGCATTTGAGAATGAAGCATCTGCTTACCTCTATAGTCGTGGAAAAAACCCAACACTAGAAATATTAGCTCAAAAGCTTGCAGCACTTGATGGTGGAGAAGCTTGCCTCGTTTTTAACAGTGGTGCCGGAGCAATTTTTACAGCTGTGCTGGCGAATGTAAAATCCGGCGACCACATTATTTCAATTGAAAAACCCTATTCATGGGCGCAAAATTTATTTAATAAAATTCTTCCGCGATTTAATGTTACCACAACCTATGTGGATGGAAGAAAAACCGAAAATTTTGAGAAAGCTATCCGGCTCAATACTTCGATCATATACTTAGAAACCCCTAATAGCTGGACTTTCCATATTCAGAATCTAAAGGAAATTGCCAGGCTTGCCAAAGAAAAAAACCTGCCTGGCAGGCAGAAGAGTATTCTAACTATTTGTGATAACAGTTATTGTTCTCCGTTATATCAAAAACCTTTAGAATTTGGAATAGACCTTGTTCTGCAGAGTGCGACAAAATATATAGGCGGCCACAGTGACCTGGTAGCCGGCGTTCTGTGTGGAACTTCCCAAATGATTGATAAAATATTTCAAAGTGAATATATGAATATGGGAATAGGAACCACGCCGTTTAATGCCTGGCTAATGATTCGCGGGTTAAGGACAATTAATATCAGGCTTGAAAAAATTTCGGATACTACGCTTAAAGTAGTCCGCTATCTCAAACAACATGAAAGTGTAGAGAAAGTCATTTTTCCTTTTGATGAAGACTTCCCGCAATTTAAACTGGCAAAGGAACAAATGAAGGGAGCTTGCGGATTATTTTCTTTTATAATAAAAGCGAAAACGATTGATGAGATTGAAAGGTTTTGCGAAGGGCTTCAACATATTTTGATGGCTGTAAGCTGGGGTGGCCACGAGTCTTTAATTATTCCCGGATGTGCCTCAATAAGTAAAAAAGATTTTGATCCTGCCAAGGCTGATCATCGGATGATGAGAATGTATGTGGGCCTTGAGGAGGCAGAATATCTGATTGCAGATTTGGAAAGAGGATTTGGGAGCATGTAACTAAAGAAAATTGCATTTTGTTATTATATCAGAATTCCTCTGTCATTTCAATAAATATTATAATTTACGCTCATTAGCCTTTAATACCCGTAAAAGATTTCCGCCCAGAATTTTATCAATATCCTTTTCGCTATAACCCTTTTCCACCAAAGCTTTTGTAATTAATGGATAAGAAGTAACATCGTCCAATTGTAAAGGGGAAGATTCAATGCCATCAAAATCTGAACCCAGCCCGACGTAATCAACACCAACCAAATTGATAATATACTCTATGTGTTGCATGAGCAAAGAAAATGGCGGACGCAAAGCCTGTACTTCATTCCTGTATTTGGAGAACATGTAATTTTCAACCATATTTTCACTCATCCCTGATTTCGAAAGGGAATCACTTTCCGATTTATGCTTTACAAAAAATATATCTTTCTTTCGGGTATAGGTGCTGTCTAAAAAGCCGGAATAAAAATTAACCTGTATAACACCACCGTTTTTCGCAATGGCTTTTATTTGATCGTCTTTTAAGTTTCTTTGGTGCGGGCATATATTGTACACAGAACTGTGGGAGGCAATAACCGGTTTTGTAGTAGTATTAATCACATCCCAAAAAGTTTGTTCCCCAACATGGCTAATATCCACCATCATACCCAATGCGTTCATTCGTTGCACTACCTGGCGGCCAAAATCAGTCAATCCTTTATGTTGCAGATCCTTTGTGAAAGTTTCATCAAAAGCGCTGGTAGCCCATGGTGTAGAATTATTCCAGGTTAGGGTCATGTATCGAGCCCCTCTTTTATAAAGAGAATCCAGTTTGCTTAAATCATTCTCAATCTGGTGACCGCCTTCAATGCCAAACATAGCTGCTATCTTATGTTGCTTCACTACCTTATATAATTCCTTGCTGTTGGAAACTTCGGCTATTTTTTCCAGGTTACGTTTTGCCACAGCATCCAACGTATCCATTTGCCTGAGGGCAAATTGGAAAGGATTGGCCTGATTGCCATCGCTCCAGACAGAAAAGAATTGCACATCAAGACCCCCTTTTTTCCACCTATCCAGGTCGCTGTAGGTTATTCCTGTTAAGTCCGTATCGAGAGCAACACCTCTTTCCATTACCTGTGTCAGGATATCATTGTGTGTATCTACAACAATTGCCTTACGGTGTATTTTTTGATAGGATTGCGCATAGATCAGATGCGAAATAAAAACGCTGAGGAATAATAATTTTATTTTCACTTTTTCTTTTTAGTTAGATTTTTAGTGTCTAATTTGTCCCTCCAAATTTAATTATATATGCGCATATCTTTCTTGGTTAAAATAATTGCCGGATTATTTTTAACCTTCTCCTATACAGTTACCAATGCCCAAAAGAAAAAAACTGTAAAAAGCACTACCACAGAAAGTACAGTACAATACAAGGACAGCTTATTCAATGGAATGAAGTGGCGGAACATTGGACCCTTCCGCGGTGGACGCTGCCTGGCAGTAACGGGAGTGCCCGGTGATGCAATGACCTACTATGGCGGAGCCGTAGGTGGTGGATTATGGAAAACTACTGATGGTGGCAATACTTGGGATTGTATTTCGGACAGCACTTTTCACAGTTCCTCAGTAGGAGCCGTAGCGGTGGCAAAAAATAATACCAATGTGGTGTATACAGGCATGGGGGAAGTTGAGATGCGGGGAAATATTTCTTTTGGTGATGGCGTGTATAAGAGTATTGATGCAGGCAAAACATGGAAACACCTTGGCCTGGATGATTCGTATGCAATCGGAACAATTGTGGTACATCCGCAGAACCCGGATATTGTGTATGTGGCAGCACAGGGAAAGATCTGGGGGCCAACTCCAAATAAAGAAAGAGGATTGTTTCGCAGTAAAGACGGCGGCAAAACCTGGGATAAGATTTTATATGTGGATGATACTACCGGTTGTGTAGACGTAAAGATGGATCCCGATAACCCTGCAATTTTGTATGCCTCTATGTGGAAGGCATGGAGAACTCCTTATTCGCTGAGCAGCGGCGGCAAAGGCAGTGGATTATTTAAATCTATCGATGGTGGCGATACCTGGAAACTGATCTCAGACAACCCCGGGATGCCGGAAGGCCTTAAAGGAAAGATCATTTGCACCGTTTCACCGGTGAATCATAATAAGCTTTGGGCCATTGTGGAAAATAAACAATATGGCGTATATTATTCATCTGACGGAGGAGAAACATGGAGCAGGGTGAGCACGATGAATGATCTTACGCAAAGGCCCTGGTATTTCAGCCAGATTTTTGCAGATACCAAAAATGAAAATATCGTGTATGTTCTTAACGTTAGGTTTTTCAGGTCGGAGGATGGCGGTGTTAGCTGGCAAAATGTTCCCAACCAGCACGGTGATAATCATGATATGTGGATAAACCCAGATAATGATAAAAACTGGATCATGGGTGATGATGGTGGTCCTCAAATTACATTTGACAATGGAAGAAATTTTACTAAACAACACTTGCCTACGGCACAGTTTTACCATGTAAACCTGGATGCAGATTTTCCCTATAATGTGTATGGGCCGCAACAGGATAACACCAGTATCAAAATAAAAAGCAGAACGGCAGTAGCTACCATTGCAGATAATGACTGGAGGGCAGTTGGCGGTGGTGAAGCCGGTTATATCGTACCAGATCCTACTAATTCAGATATCACGTATGGTGGGGAATATGATGGAACTTTGAGTACTTTCAATGAAAAAGATGATCAGTACCGTTACGTATCCGTTTACCCCGAACATTATTATGGGATTGGCGCCGATAAATACAAGTATCGTTTTAACTGGACCTATCCGATAGCATTTTCTCCCAACAATCCTAAATGTCTTTACGCTACTTCGAATATTGTTCACCGTAGTTTTGATGGAGGACAAACTTGGGAAAATATAAGCCCCGACCTTACGCGTCATGATTCGAGAACTTTACAGCCAAGCGGTGGCCCGATCACCCTGGATATTACAGGAACTGAAACATATGCTACTGTTTTCGCATTTGCAGAAAGCCCTGCTAAGGCAGGAATTTTGTGGGCCGGAAGTGATGACGGAATGGTTCATGTTAGTACTGACGATGGTAAAACATGGACTGATGTAACTCCTAAAATACTCCCTGTTGGCGAGGATAATTTACCCCAATGGGCGTTGATCAGTTATGTGGAGCCTTCTCATTTTGATCCGGCAGTTTGTTATGTATCAGCAACCAGGTATAAGAGCGGAGATAAAAAGCCCTACATTTTAAAAACCACAGATTATGGTAAAACATGGACGATGATTACGCATGGACTGAAAGAAGATGTTTATAATCGATGTGTAAGGGAAGATCCGACTCATAAGAATATTTTATACGCGGGTATGGAAACAGGCATCATGATCTCTTTTGATGGCGGTGACGACTGGCAGCCGCTTCAACTGAATTTACCTAATACTCCCGTACATGACATACAAGTGCAGACAAGGGAGCATGACCTGGTGATTGCAACACATGGCCGCTCTTTCTGGATTTTGGATGATATAACCCCATTATACCAATTGAGTGATGAATCCGGTGAAATAAAAAATACTATGGCCTGGTTATATAAACCAAGAGACACTTATCGCTTCCCGCTAAGAGAAGATGAAGAGGAAACAGATAATTCGCATCAGGGAAAAAATCTTCCCAATGGAGTGATACTCCGCTATTACCTTAAAACAAAACCGGATAAAGAAGTTAAACTAAAATTTTATACTGCTAACGGAGACAGCATCATCACTTATTCCAGCATAAAAGATAACAAAGGCAAGATGGTTCCCGTATCCAAAGATTTTTACCCCAACCCGAAGAAGACACCATCAGGCTTGCTGAAAGCAAATGCAGGCATGAATGAATTTGTGTGGAATATGCGTTACCCTGATGCTAAAGCTGATACCAGCGCTACATTTGAAGCATCGCCCCTGGGGCCGAAAGTAATACCCGGAACTTATAAAGTAAAATTGATGCTGAGTGATTCTGTTATCATGGAACAACCTTTTACTGTGATCACCGATCCCCGCAATCCCGCAACGGTTGCAGACCTGAAAGAACAATTTGAACTGAATGCCAATATTTGTAAAAAGCTGAATGATATAGCCAAAGCCAACGCACAGGTAAAACAGGTAACAGGACAGATCAATGCATTTACTGCCACCATAACTGATTCTGCCGCTGCAAAGCCATTTAAAGAAAAGGGAAAAATGATCATAGACTCAATGAATGCTGTTAAGAACGAACTGTTTGACGTGAAGATACTGTCTGATGAAGACAACCTTCGTTTCCCGGTTAAGTTGGAGGAAAAAATTGCCACATTGAATTACGAGTTGCAATCTGCTGATGCGAAACCAACTGCTTCCATGTATACAGTTTATAATAGTTTAAGTACACAAATTGATGCCCAATTAGTAAAGCTGAAAAATATCTTAGACAATTATGTACCGGAGTTTAATAAAATAGCCACGGGAGTTCAGAAGCCACCTTTGGATGCAAAAGTGAAAGAGTAATTTTTTGAGTACAAATTTGAGTAACCAATATTTTTGGAAGGGTTTAAACTCATAGATTAACTCTAAAACCCGGGAAAGAAAGGACAGGCCGGATAACAGATCATATCATTCAGGTTTCAAATGTGGCTAGGCAGATGATAAAAAATTCATTACAGGTAATTGCCGGTATACTTGCTTTTTACATAAGCTTATTACCATTTATCCTTATTGGAACCCACTGAATGATCAATTTATTACTTTTGCTCCATGTATAACAAAATCATACTGTTATTTTTGTTTTGCCTTTTGGGGCTAATTACATTTGGCCAGCAGAAATGGAGTCTCCGGCAATGTGTTCAATATGCACTGGACAGTAATATTTCTGTTAAACAAAAAGAAATACAGGCCCAACTGGCCGGCATAACCTATAAGCAAAGCAAACTTTCTCAAATACCATTAACAAATTTCAGCAACAGTGAGGGCTACAGGTTTGGTAAATCCCAAAACCCATCCACCGGAATTTTAGAGAACCAAAATTTTTTCCAGATTGGTTTGAATCTTCAGTCAAGCGCCACGATTTTTAACTGGTATTCAAAAAAAAATGCCGTATTGGCCAATGAATGGTCCCTTCAGGCAGCTAATGCAGCAGCAGATAAACTCAAAAATGACATCGCTCTTATCGTCGCAAACGCTTACCTGCAGGTATTACTGGCGAGGGAACAGGAAAAAATTGCAGATGTGCAGGTGAAGCAATCCTTGAAGCAGGTGGAAATTGTGAAGAAGCAGGTTAGTGCCGGTGCATTGCCTGAACTTAACCAGGTGGAACTTGAAGCACAATTAGCCACAGATAGTTCGAATTTAATAACGGCAACAGGAAACGTTACCCAGGCAAAATATTCTTTAATGGCCAATATGAGCATAGATGCAGACAGGCCTTTTGAAATTGAGGATCCTAGTGCAGATCAAATTCCACTGGAATCAATTGCAGATCTTCAGCCGGAAGATGTCTATAAATTAGCAATAGCAAATCTTCCGCAACAAAAATATAATGCATACAATTTAAAGGCAGCTCAAAAAAATTCGCTGGCGGCCAAAGGCGCTTTGTATCCAACTTTATCTATATTCGGTAGCCTCAGCACCAGTTACGGATTTTATCGTTCCCCCACGTATAACCAGATTTTTTCCGGGTATACACCCAGTGGATTGGTTTTAGATAATGGTTCAGGATATACAAATGTGTTGGCGCCTGTTTATTTAAATGGAAGTAAAAACGGGTACATAACTTCACCAGATCTCGGAACCCAGTTCAATAATAATTTTGGCCAGGTTATTGGCATTAACCTTTCAGTGCCTATCTTCAACGGTTGGCAGGCAAAAGCGAATTATCTGAGTTCAAAACTTAATATTAAAACCCTGGAATACCAGATTAAGCTCGATAATCAAACATTAAAGCAGGATATTTACCAGGCCTATAATGCTGTAATTGTTGCCCTGGAAAAATTTAATTCATCTCAAAAATCAGTGGATGCGGCACAGAAGAGCTATGACTTTGCCTTAAAAAGATATAACGTTGGAATATTAAGCACCCTTGAATTGGTTACGGATCAGAATAACCTGTTTAGTGCCAAGCTTCAATATGTTTCTAACCAGTTCGATTATGTATTTAAAATGAAAGTGCTTGAATTTTATAAAGGACAAGGAATAAAGCTATAGCCCGGTTTTTACGAAATAAATTTAAAGAATCAGAAAAAAGTAATTATGAATAAGACTTTAAAATGGGTAATAATTTCTTTAGTTGCTGTTATCATTATATTAGTAGTATTGAAGAAAGCCGGATTGCTTGGAAAAGACCAGGGGATAAAGGTAACTGCAGAGAAAGTAACAGGGCGAACTATTATTGAAATGGTTAATGCAAGCGGAAAAGTATATCCCAAAATAGAAGTGAAAATTAGTCCGGATGTGTCCGGACAAATAGTGGAACTCAATGTGGCGGAAGGTGATAGTGTGAAAAAAGGCCAGGTACTCGCTAAAATTTACGCTGATATTTACGCTGAGCAGAGAGACCAGACTGCTGCAATAGTTACTCAACAGGAAGCACAACTGGCAAATGCCCAGGCGTCTATTGGCGCCATAGAGGCTCAGCTGGACCAGGCGAAGAGGACCTATACAATGCAGAAGCAATTATTCGATGGGAAAGTGATTTCGGAAAGCGAATTCATTACTGCGGATGCTGCCTATAAATCCGCATTGGCAAACTATAATGCAGCAAAAGAAGGAATAGCTGCAAGCCGGGCAGGAGTATCCAGCGCAAAAGCATCCCTTGTGATCGCGAATAAAAATATCAATCTGGCAACTGTAGTATCTCCGACGGATGGTGTAGTGTCTTTACTCAGCGTTAAGAAAGGAGAAAGAGTGGTAGGAAGCACTATGATGGCCGGAACGGAAATGATGCGAATTGCAGACATGAATCAAATGGAGGTGCGGGTAGATGCAGGTGAAAATGATGTCCCAAAAGTCCACCTGGGCGATAGCGCATCAGTAGAGGTAGATGCGTATAACGATAGAAAATTTACAGGTATTGTTACCCAAATTGCCAGCAGTAATAACGGAGCGGCCACACAAAGCGAAACTGCCACTACGAGTACTGATGTTACGAATTACAAGGTTTACATTCTTCTCAATCCAAACTCATATAAAGACCTGATGAGTACCAAGAAGGCAAAAAGTTTTCCATTCAGGCCGGGCATGAGTGCCAGTGCTGATATACAGACAAAGACACATACTAACGTATTATCCATTCCGATAAATGCAATTACGGTTAGAGAGAAAAATGATTCTACCGGTAATACAAAAAAGATGACTGCTGAGAACAACAATAACAATACCACGGGTCAGTCGGGAACATCTGATATCACCAGCGACAATGACCTCGATGAAGTTGCTTTTGTCATTCAGCCCGACGGAACTGTCAAAAGACAAATAGTGAAAACCGGGATTCAGGATATTAACTACATAGAAGTTACCGATGGCCTTAAAGTAGGAGATGAAGTGGTAACTGGCCCTTATGATGTAGTCTCAAAAACATTGAAAAATAAGGATAAAGTAAAAGTTGTTCCTAAAAGCGATTTATTCGATACGAAGAAATAAGAATTTGCCTGACATAATTTAATAGGTACCGTATGGATTGATTTGGTATTTTTTAGCTAAAGAAATTTTCTGCCATCAAAATACTTTCAGGCTTCCCAACATCAATGAACTTTGAATTGCTGTGGTCAAATGCAATTATAGATTGAGTTTTGGCAAGTTCAAGATAAAGGTCCACCATTGAGAATTTCCCTTCCATTTTTATCAAAGGAAATATCCCGGGAGAAATAACATGAATTCCGCTGAATGCTTTTGGATAAAATTCCGCGGTCTGCCTGATTATTTTTTGTTCACCGGTTTTCACGTTTTTCCACCCACATAATTGAGATTCACCATCAAATAGGAAATAACGGCTGGTATCCCTTCCAGTTACTGCTAGTGTTGCAATAGGGCTTTTTTTCTTGTACATATTAATCATGGAACCCAAATCCATATCAGTCAGTACATCCACATTCATTAATAGAAAAGGGTTTACCTCATCTTTGAAATACCAACTTGCTTTTTTAAGGGCGCCGCCGGTTTCAAGTACCTCATTCGTTTCATCCGAAATTGAAATCCTGCTGCCAAATCCATTATTAATTGCGATGAATTCCTGCACCTGGTCTGCAAAATGATGCACATTTATAATAATTTCATTGATACCATATTTAGCCAGGTATTCAACATTCCTTTGCAATAATGCTTTACCATTTATTACGACCAGCGCCTTGGGATGGCTATCAGTAAATGGTTTTAGGCGGGTGCCCAATCCTGCTGCAAGGATCATAGCTTTCATATAATTATCTTAAAACCCTTTCTTTTCATGAATATTCTGTTCTATATGATGTAAATCTACCTTCACATTAAACTTGTTACGCAGGTGGCGTGTCAGTGCGTCGGCAGCATATACACTTCTATGTTGGCCGCCGGTACATCCGAAATTTATCATGAGGGATGAAAAACTCCGCCTGATATAATCCTCCACTGCTATATCAACAATGTTATAAACGCTGTTTAAAAATTCAGGCATTTTAGATTGCTGTTCCAAAAAATCGATAACGGGTTTATCCCTGCCCGTTACCTGTTTAAATTCCTCGAACCGGCCGGGGTTCATCAGGCCCCTGCAGTCAAACACAAAACCACCTCTATTATCGCTTTCATCAAGCGGATAACCTGTTTTTAAATAGGAAAAACTGTTGATTTTTACAATTAACGGAGTTGAATCATCTGCCTGTACTGGCTTAAAAGCATCTATAATATTATCCCGGATAATTAAGTGTAATATTCTTTCGAATTCGGGCAAGGCAATTCCTGTTTCCTTATTTTCCAAAAACCATTTTAGGTTTGTAAGCGCCAGGGGAATGCTAATTAAAAAGTGTGCTTTCCTTTCAAACAGGCCCCGGAAACCATAAGCCCCCAAAACCTGCAGAAGCCTGATAAGCACATAACCGTTATATTGGCTGATAAAACTCAATCGGTCCAGCGGTTTTTTCAAAATTTCACCGGCGCAATCCATATAATAATCAAGCAATGAATTTTTCCAGTCATCAGGAAGATTTGCCTTAGCCTGCCAAAGCAAAGAAGCTACATCATATTGCAGGGCGCCTTTCATGCCACCCTGGTAATCTATAAAATGCACTTCGTTATTCTTAATATAGATGTTCCTGCTTTGAAAATCCCGGAACATGAAATATTTATTTTTTGCATGATCCAGGTAGGTGCTGAATGCATCAAAATCATCAATCAGTCTTTCTTTATCGTAAGGGATTTTCAGCGTATCAAGAAAATAGTATTTAAAATAAAGCAGATCATTGAGTATAGCCTGCTTGCCAAAATCCTTTGAAGTAATGCAGAAATCGTAATCAATTTTTTTATCCCCCGAAATCTGAAGCCAGGCAAGGGCCTTAAGACTTTTCTTAAAAAGATCATATACATAATCGGTCAAGCCATATTGCTCCAGTTTATTCAGTAAGGATATTTTCCCAAAATCTTCCTGCAAATACATCTTCTGCTCCTTATCTACTTTGTAGATTTCAGGCAGCGGGGCATTTATTATTTTTAACTGTTCTGTAAAATTCAGGAAGGCAATGTTTTCCTTTATATTTTCATTATAAGTGGCTATGTATGAATTTTTTGCTGTAATAATCCGAAAATAAATCCTGTCACCACCTGACTTTGGGAGCGTTTCAAAATCTATGATAGGTTTCTTACTGAAAGATTTAAAAAAGGATTTTATATTTTCGGCCACCGGCTGCATGGGAAAGGATTAGAGGTAAAATTAACGGATTTTAAGATTTGGAGAGTGGTTACTGTAAAAGATTGTTTCATGAGAGATAAGTAAATATTGATCCATTTTATTCCCTCAATAAAACCTATTCTTTTCTAGTAATTGAAAAACTAATGATATTATTCTGAGATCTTCTTTCTCAAAACAACCTCCCCTGTTCCCCCGGCCGCCTGAAAATACTCGTATCCAGTTCCCAATGGTCTACATTCAGTCCATAGAGCTTGCTATATTTTTTAAATTGTTGATTTACCATTTCAGCAATATTTCCTTCGCCACGCATGCGCACACCCCACCGGCTGTCATTCACTTTACCGTTATGACTGGCTTCAATTAAATGCCACACTTTGCCCGCACGGCCAGGAAAATTTTTGTTTAGCCAGTCATGAAATAAAAATCTGACAGCGCCGTTAAGCCGGATGAATGTGTAAGCCGCGAATTTTACGCCTGCTTCGCCGGCCTCTTTCATGATTCTTTGCATTTCATGTTCATTCAACCCGGGTATCATGGGTCCCATCATTACGCCGGTGTGTATGCCGGCAGTACTCAATTCTTCGATTATTTTTAACCGTTGGTTGGCTGTTGATGTTCTTGGTTCCATCACTCTGCGGAGATCTTCATTGAAAGATGTGATAGTGACCAGGACAGATACCAACCTCTTTTTTGCCATTTCCTGTAATATGTCCTTGTCTTTCAGTATCCGCGAATTCTTGGTGATAATACCCAATGGCTGATTAAATTCATTGCACACTTCAAGAAGGCTCCTTGTAATCCTGTATTTCTGTTCTGCAGGCTGGTAACAATCTGTATTTCCGCTCAGCATGATCGGAGTGGGTTCATATTTTTTATTCATTAAGAATTTTCGCAGCATTTGCGGTGCATTCATTTTTACAATAATCTTACTTTCAAAATCGATCCCGGCACTGTAACCCCAGTATTCATGAACATTTCGTGCATAACAATAGATACACCCATGTTCGCAACCGGCATACGGATTCATGCTGTACATCATACTCAGGTCAGGGCTGTCAACTTTATTTACAATACTCTTTACCTGCTGCTCAAGGTATTGTGTTGGCACTTTAGCTTCATCACTCCCGTTAGCTATCGGGACATCAACAGCTTCTACTTCTTCCCTCACCTGCTGTTCTTTCAGGAATCTATTTTTAGTATTGAATTGCGCTCCGCGACCACTTAAATAGGGGTTGCCTTCTGCTTTTTGTTGCGAGGTAACTTTAAAGTGATCTTGTCTTAATTGTTTTGACATTATTAATAAATTAATAGTTGTTGTCAATTTTTCCAGGAAATACTATTCACAGGAAAATATTTTCACATTACGAAGGATCTATTGACTAAGAATACACAAAGAGCAAAACGAAAAATACTATGTGTTCTTCCGGACCTAGATGAAAACAATATTTATTTTAATCGAAAGTATTTTAACTATTTAAATTAGTATAAATTTACTAAAAAAATTAGGAATCGATCAAAATTATTTTTTATGAATTCGGTTAATCTTATCACCTCAAATGATGCTGTAACCAAAGTAGTTGAATCTTCAGGTCTTAAACCAGGAAATAAGACAGGTTTTGACTTTGATGGTAATGAAAGTGGCATTGATCTGAATGAGGAATTAATTTATAATAGGAAGGAAACTTATTTTATGAGAGTTAACACTGAGGTGATGAATGAAGCCGGAATATTTAAAGGAGACATTTTGATCGTGGACCGATCAATGAAAGCCACGGATGGTAAAGTGATCATCGCTTTTTTGAATGGCGATTTGCTGATAAGGCGCTTTGAAAAAAAGAATAATATGATCAGCCTATTTACAGATGCTAATAAGTTATCACCTGTTTGCATTAATGCAAATAGCCAGGATTTTTCCCCACGGGGTGTGGTAACATATGTAATCCACAAGCCCTGAAAAAATTTAACCGAAACTGAGATGCTTTTTTGATTCCGGAGTTCAACTTTACTGATCCGGGATTTTATGTTATTGACATTTTCCCAAGGTATAAAAATTTATTCCATCGCATTGAGCGAAGCAACTGTTATTATAGGTTTGATTATTACAACCACAGACATAGCTAATGGTAGGCGTGCAATTGCAATTAGTAACTGCCGGACCCTGGATACAATTAATATCCAGGTTTTTTTTGCAGGAAATAAAAGGCACGAATAAAAGAAGAAAGGTAAACTTTACATATTTTTTCATAAATGGAAAATTAACACCTTCCGGTTAATAGAATATTCATCCGGCAGTCATTTTTTATCAGTTTTTTCTGCCGATAGCTTTTTCTGCAGCATTTACAATGTCTGGCGTATCCAAGCCGTATTTTTTGAGAAGTTCTTCAGGCTTTCCGCTTTCTCCGAAAGTATCTTTAGTGCCTACATATTCAATATGTGCTGGAAAATTTTTTACCACCACATGTGCCACTGCATCTCCCATTCCACCTAAAATATTGTGTTCTTCCGCAGTTACTGCACATTTTGTTTTTTTAATGGATTTTGTGATGGCTTCTTCATCCAAAGGCTTAATGGTGTGTATATTTATCAATTCAACGCTTATTCCTTTTTCTTCAAGAATTTTTGCCGCTTCTACTGCTTTCCAAACAAGGTGACCGCAGGCAAAAATGGTTATGTCATTTCCTTCCGCCAGCACTTGTGCTTTACCAATTTCAAATTTTTGATTTTCTTCTGTAAAATTTGGCCATTTGGGCCTGCCAAACCTAAGGTATACTGGTCCCTTATAATCTGCTACAGCAAGCGTTGCAGCTTTTGTCTGGTTAAAATCGCATGGTACAATAACCGTCATTCCGGGTAACATTCTGATTAATCCAATATCCTCTAAAATCTGGTGTGTGGCGCCGTCTTCACCTAAGGTAAGCCCGGCGTGAGATGCACAGATCTTTACATTTTTATTGGAATAGGCAATCGATTGCCTTATCTGGTCGTATACCCTTCCGGTAGAAAAATTGGCAAAGGTTGTGGTAAAGGGAATTTTACCTCCAATGGTCAAGCCCGCGGCAATACCCATCATATTTGCTTCAGCAATACCGCATTGGAAAAATCTGTCAGGAAAGTCTTTTATAAAAGGATGTAATTTTAATGAGCCTGCAAGATCCGCAGTAAGCACTACTACATTTTCATTTTTTTTTCCTAATTCATAAATACCTTCCCCAAAACCGGCCCGTGTTTCTTTTTCATTTTTTGCGATTACATCTTTTATCATGACTCAATAAGATTTTTATAGAAAAACAATCCGTGCAAATTAACGATAAGAAGGAAAGGATAAAAATGATATTTAAAAATCCGGCGGATTTTGGTTATTCTTAATTCATCTGAAAATTCATATTATTATGCAATGCTGCATCATCTTTTAATTTAAGTTCCCATTTCCATGCCGAAGACATCATTTCATCCAGGGAGTATTTGGGTTCCCAGTTTAACTTATCTTTTGCCAGCGAATTATTCGCGTATATAGATACGATATCTCCCGGTCTTCTCGGGCCTATTTCATAATCCAGCTTTACTCCACTTACCTTTTCGAATGACTTAATAACTTCCAGCACGGTAATTCCATTGCCGGTTCCAAGGTTAAAAACATCACAGGGCGTAGTATTTTTTCTTTTAGCCAAATATTCAAGCGCCAGAATATGGGCGTGTGCTATGTCGCAAACGTGGATATAATCCCTGATGCAGGAGCCGTCTCCTGTAGGATAATCATCACCATAAACAATAAGGTGAGGAATTATTCCAATAGCGGTTTGTGTAATTGCCGGTACCAGGTTTTGTGGCTTTCCCAGTGGCAATTCGCCGATTAGCGCAGAAGGGTGGGCTCCTACGGGATTAAAATACCGTAATAAAATACTTTGCGTATCGCCTTGTTTGGTAACCTCTCTTACAATTTCTTCACCCATTTGTTTGGTGATACCATAGGGTGATTCTGCAGGGTTTAATGGACATTTTTCTGTTACGGGAATTTCATCCGGACTTCCATAAACGGTGCAAGAAGAAGAAAAAATAAAATTGGGGACATTAAATTCCAGGGCGCACTTCAGAATGTTTATAAGCGACTCAAGGTTATTTTCAAAATACATTAAAGGATTTTCAACCGACTCTCCAACAGCCTTGTAAGCAGCAAAATGAATAATCCCTTCAATGCCTATATTTTCCTGGAATATGGCATAAGTATCATCAAAATTACACAGATCTACTTTGTAATTTTTTACTGAATTGCCCGTAATACTCTTAATTCCTTCCAATAGGGCCGTTGTAGAACGTGAATTATTATCCACACAAATCGGGTCATACCCGTTTTCAATTAAATCAAGGATGGTGTGGGCGCCAATATATCCGCATCCGCCGGTTACTAATATCTTCTTCATGCTGCAAAGAAAAAGAAAATCATCCAATGGGCACTGTAAGTAAATTAAATTGCTATTAAAAATTTGATCGAAATAGAAAATAGCTACTGGGATTACCGTGTAATTTAACCTATTGTTCCGGGAACAAAAGGAGAAAGGACGTATTCCTTTTTACCTGGATAATAAACTTCGGTTATTTTCAACAGAATGCCGGAAAAAAGGACTTTAGGTTTTAACCTGGTTATAATTGTAATAATAATGGTAATCGAATTTCCAAATTTTTTTCGGAAAGAATTGATAATATTATTTGTAAGAAATGAAGGTTTAATTTAAATGGCTGCTTTTCATTCTAAATAAAAATAAATCCGGAAGGTTAAATATTACCTGTTAACTATTAGATAATGCCCAAATAATGTTTACGTAACATAGGCAAATTACTTTGCACACCATGTGTTAATGCTTTTAGACTTTAAAGATTTCCTTAGGAAAAACAGATTTTCTCATGCTGTACCGCCCCGCATTCCTGGGGGGCGGTTTTTTTTGATCATTATTTGAATTCTTCAAGAATTATTTCATTTGTTGATCCATGAATCTTTGCGCAATTCTTAATGGACGAAACGTAAACCTTTTTTTAATGTGGTGTCCCCCGATACGATGCAAAACATCCCGAAGTGTTTCGATTACTTCTATCGTGTGATCTCCCTTATTAACCATCACACATTCTGCCATAGCAGCATGCGCCGCGTCGGTAATTTCAGAGCGGGTGGCCACTCCGGATCTATTCAATGTTTCCAATACCTGCGTGGCCCAAACTACCGGCACATGGGCTGCTTCACATATCCAGAGAATTTCTTCCTGTATTTCACTCATTCTTTCAAAACCGATTTCAACAGCAAGATCACCGCGTGCAATCATTACCCCAAATACTTCCTGTTGCATTCCCTGCAGTAAAAGGCCCGGTAAATTTTTTACCGCTTCCGGTGTTTCAATTTTAATGATGATATTCGGGTGCTTCGGTGAAATTAATTCTAATTGCTTTTGCAAAGTTGACAGATCTGATGGGTATCGTACAAAGGAATATCCTAGCATATCGGCGTTTTCACAAATAAAGGGAAGACTGGCCTTATCAAAATCAGTAAGAGGGGAAATAGAAATTTCAGAGTCAGGAAAATTGATGCCTTTGCCTTCCTTAATTTGCTTTTTCCCTGCCGAGATCCGCACGATGCGCATTGCAGCCCTGTCTTTTTTTGTGGTTTCAATAATTCCTTTAATAATACCGTCGTCAATAAATACCCGTTCTCCTTTTTTCAACATGGCAATGATGCCAAGCTCATTGGCGCTTATCACGATGTCGTCAACTTTAAACCCATCGGCCTTATCTGCAAGCCAAATTAATTCTCCTTCTTTTACCTTCACCTTCCCTTTTTCTTTTCCTTTGTTTATGATCCTGGTTCGTATTTTCGGACCTGCCAGGTCCATATATATTTTACAGGGAAGATTCGTATGCCTGATCGCTCTTTTCAGGTTATTGATCATCTTTGACCAGGTAGCTTCATCATCATGGGCACAATTGATGCGTGCCACATTCATTCCATTTTGCAAAAGATTTTTAACTACTGCATAATTATCTGCAAAATCTGAATCAAAAGTTACCATAATATAAGGTATGAGAGGATCTGTTTTTTGGCCAAAAAGTATGGTACTTTTTTTCAGCATTTGTTGAAGATTATATTCATTGGTGCAGGAATCAAGTTCTTTTGGTGTATAATTCTTTCCCAATCGTTTTAATATAGACTGCAGTTGACTGTGTATATGGCTTTCTGAGCTTGCCATGGAAGAAAGGCCGTGCATGTGAAGAGAATCCTGGAGTTCACGGATGTCTTCATTTCGCAACACCAGGTAATGGATTAAGTTTTGAGCAGATTTAATTTGTTCGGGACGAATATCTTTAAAAATAGATTGCCGATTTTCGACCTCTGAGAGCATTTTATTTTCAAGTTCCGTTAGTTGTTGTTGTACTATTTCTAAAGGATTTTTTTTCACCTTTTTATTATAATTGAATGAATGAATAAATATAAAGCCTGGCATTTGAGGGATTAAAAACTCTATCTCTTGAAGAAGTCCTTTAAAAGATAATGATTGCCAGATTTTTCAATCCCTATACTTTTTCTATTTGAGTAAATTATTTATTGCACAAAGATAAACACGAAGGATTGGATGCCCTTGAAGAAAGTCGCGCCATTTTTGGAATGCTGAATCATTACTAAACTTCGTTAGAAAAACTGGAAAAGGTGATTTAGCTTAGCAGCCCGCAAAATAAAAAAGCTGTGTCCATTATTGTTGGATCACAGCCCTTGTTCTATATACTCCCCCAAGTATTGATTTACCTATAATCCTTAATTATAGAATTGCCTTATTATTATACGTTACTGATTTTAGGTTTTTTTCAGTTACAGATAGTGCCTGTTTAGACAAAGAGGCATAATTTAATCCTACACAATATTGCTGACCATCATGAATAAGCCACCACATTAATTGTAAAACTTTTTGAGCCCTGGCAAGTGAACGGCCATTATAATTTTGTTCCTTATAAAGAAGCACCCATGTAAAACCACTAATTGGATAGCCATTTGGCGCATCTGTATCTGTGATGAATATTTTCGCATCAGCAGGTAAAGGCACATTTCCTGCAGCACTTACTGATTCAGTTGATGGCGCTATGAACTTTCCCTTTTTATTTTTGATCACTCCTTCCGGCATTTTATTCTGGATCGCGTAAGCCAGCTCCACATAGCCGATTCCGCCAGGCGTTTGCTTTACAAGCCCTGATACACCTTCATTACCTTTTCCTCCAAGCCCTGTTGGCCAGTTTACTGCAGTGCCACTCCCAACTTTACTGTTCCATTCAGGGCTAACTTTTGATAAATAGTTAGTGAATATATTTGTAGTACCGCTGCCGTCAGAACGGTGCACTATTAAGATAGGTATTGAAGGAATATTGATTCCCTTATTTACCGAAGTAATCCGGCTATCATTCCACATCGTAATTTTTCCTAAATAAATGTCTGCGATAATATCCGGGGTAAAATTCAGGTTTGCATTAAATCCCGGTATATTATAGGTTATCACAACTGCGCCGGAACACATCGGTATATGTACTACAGGGACTCCTATTTTCTTTGTTTGTTCATCATTTAGAGGAGCATCTGATTCTCCAAAGTCAACCGTTTTATTGGTAAGCTGAAGGATACCACCCCCGGAACCTATAGATTGGTAGTTAACCTGTATACCGGTCTTTTTATTGTATTCGGAAAATTGTTTTGAAAAGAGGGGATATACAAATGTACCGCCTGCTCCGAGAAGGGAATTATCATCCTGGGCATGAACGGGTGGCTGGAAAGATAGTGTAGATAATAATAATAACGCAATCGAAAGATACCTTTTAGTGTTTGAAATGATTTGTCTCATATTTGTTTTTTTTGCAAAGAAAGGTGACCACAGTTAAGCCTGTGTTAAGAAATAGTTGCCTTAATGTTATCAATTGGTAAATAT
>OBLU010000909.1_pt1 | contig 27455 bp, 22 predicted proteins | sample 1518681 | NCBI WGS metagenome assembly OBLU01 (sample SAMEA3539304, study PRJEB22396) | soil metagenome | biome: tundra; feature: field; material: soil | place: USA | collected 2010-05 | depth 0.15 m
AGAATCGTGCCGGTCCTCGCGAAGATCGGTCCAGCGGATCTGACCGTTCTCAAGGAGCTCATCGAAGCAGGGAGCGTCGCGCCGGTCATCGACCGGACGTACCCACTGGACGAGGCGGCTGACGCTCTGCGCTATCTCGGAGCGGGACATGTCCAAGGTAAGGTCATCGTCTCCGTCTAGATCGACGAGCGCATGCAGTAGGAGGTTTCACGACAACTGGACTCCTCGTTTACGCTCTTGAAAACGCCGATGAGGAGAGTTACATGAGTGGGTTCCCGTATGAGGAGCAGTTCGGGATTAATCGGACGCTCCCCGAGGAAGGAACGGATAAGGACACCGTGCTGTCCATGTTGTCGGCAATGTCATCGGCCGAGGATCCGGTGTGGGAGAGCGGTCATTGTTCGGGCACGATGTACTGCGGCGACCACGATCACTACGACTTCTTGAACCTGGCGTTTTCTAAGTTCTCCTACGTCAACTCGCTGCAACGCGACATGTGTCCGAGCGCGACCAAGTTTGAAGCCGAGATCATCGCCATGACACTCGACCTCTTGGGGGCGAACAGCGTCAAAGACACGACGCCCGTCGGACTCGTCACGTCCGGAGGTTCGAGCTCGATCGCCCACGCCGTGCTGGCGTATCGCGAACACCACCCGACGCGGGGTCGACCCAACATGATCAAGCCCGAGACGGCGCACCCCGCCTTCAGTAAGGCCGGCCATCTCTTTGGCGTGGAAATGAAGATCGCCCCCGTGGACCCGGTGACGACACAAGTTGACCTCGAGTGGGTGAAATCAAACATTGACGCCAACACCGTCGCTCTCGTGGGCTCGGCGTGCAACTACGGCTACGGCACCGTCGATCCGATTGGCGAGCTCGGTGCTCTGGCCCTCGAGCACAACATCGGCTTGCACGTTGACGGTTGTCTCGGGGGATTCATCCTGCCCTTTGGCCGAGAACTCGGTCACGACATTGAACCCTTCGACTTCGCCGTGCCCGGCGTCACGACGATGTCCGCCGACACCCATAAATACGGCTACGCCCTGAAGGGGACCAGCGTGTTGTGCTTCGCGGACAAAGCGCTCCGTAACGATCAGTACTTCTATCTCACGGACTGGTCGGGCGGGAAGTACTGCTCTCCGGGCATGGACGGCTCACGCTCGGGGGGATTATTGGCGGCGACGTGGGCGGCCATGGTGCACCTCGGACGCTCGGGCTACCGGCGCTACGCCGAAAAGATCTTCGCCACGTCTGCCGCGATGCAGGCCGCCGTTCGAGAACACCCGTCGCTGCGCATGATGGGTAAACCTAGCTTCCTCTTTTCGTTCACCTCTGACGAGTTCGACATCTACTTGGTGAACGATTTCCTGCGCACGCGCGGATGGCGCATGAACGGACAGCAGTACCCCAACGCGCTGCACATGGCCGTCACTCGTCCCCAGACCCAGCCGGGCGTCGTCGAACGATGGCGAGAGGACTTGGCCGACGCCGTTGCGTACGCCCTCACCCACAAGGATGAACCGCCCAAGTCGGGGGCAATCTACGGCGGCGTCGCGGGCGGCCCCAGCGAAGAGTCCGACGCCATCATCAAGTTCTTCATGGCCGACATGATGGACAAGCAGTCCTCGATCCCTTCATAATGAGCGCCGAGGCCGACCTGTGTCTCAGCATTGACCTCGGTACCGGTGGACCGAAGGTAGGTCTCGTCACGCTCGACGGTGAAGTCCTCGTTAGTGAGGTCCATCACGTGGCGACCCACTACGGCGACGACGGGGGAGCGACCCAAGACGCGGGCGAGTGGTGGACGCTCATCGTGGAGGCGACGAAGCGACTGCTCACGACTCCAGACATTTCAGCCAGTCGGGTGAGAGCCGTCGCGGTCACCGGTCAGTACGCGTCGACGGTGCCGGTGGACGCGAACGGTCTCCCGACGGGACCTTGTCTTATGTGGCTCGACACCCGAGGTGGTCGCTACTCGCGCGAAGCCGTTGGCGGGAGGTTCCAGGGCTACAACGCGCGAAAGGTACTGCACTTCGTTCGAAAGACCGGCGGCGCTCCTTCGACGGCGGGTGCCGACCCGATCGGTCAGATGTTGTATCTGATGCATGACGAGCCCGACGTCGTGGCGAAAACTCGCTGGTTCATGGAGCCGGTCGACTATCTGACCATGCGCTTCACGGGCGTGGCGTCGGCGACACACGCTTCTCGACTCGCGATGTGGATGACGGACAGTCGGAACCTCTCCAACTACGACTACGACCAACAACTCCTCAAGACGGTCGGCCTCGACGTCAAATTTCTACCGCCGCTGGTGCCATTCGGCTCGATCGTGGGCACGGTGACGTCGAGCGTCACCGCGGCGTTGGGGCTGGCGCACGACACCGTCGTCGTCACCGGGATTCCCGACCTTCACGCGGCCGCCATCGGGTCAGGTGGGACCAACCTCTACGACACGCACCTCGCGCTCTCCACGACGTCGTGGATCAGTTGTCCGGTGCCGAAGAAGAAAACCGACATCAATCACTCGATCGCGTCGGTTCCCGGACTATCGAATGATTCCTACGTCATCATCGACAACCAAGAGACGGGCGCCAAGGCGCTCGAATGGTTCCAAGGTGTCCTCGCGGGGACGGGCACCATCATGACTTTCGAGCAGATGACGACCCTTGCCGCCACGTCACCTGCAGGAGCGAATGGTGTCATCTTCACTCCCTGGTTAACGGGAGAACGATCGCCCGTCGATAACAAGCACCTCCGCGCAGGATTTACCAATCTCTCAGTGACGACTTCAAGCGCTGATCTCATTCGTGCCGTCATGGAGGGGGTTGCCGCAAACAGCGCGTGGTTACTCAAGTACGTAGAGAAGTTCGCGGGCCGACCACTTTCACCGATTCGGCTCTTGGGCGGCGGCGCCCAGTCAGAGCTCTGGTGTCAGATTTACGCCGACACCTTGGGCCGCGAGATCGAGCAGGTTCCGCAGCCCTTGCTTGGCCAGATGCGTGGCGCCGCACTGCTCGCTTCGGTCGCACTCAAGAATCGTCGATTGGATGACGTCACTTCAAAAGAACTCGGAGTGGCCTTCCATCCCTCTTCGAGTGTCGCGGACTTGTACCGCGAGAGGGCAGATCAACTACCGAGTCTTTACTCCCGCGACAAGAAGTGGTCCCGTCGCCATCCCACTAAAGGCCACTAGACGCGGGTCGCTTCCGAAAGACGCCTTGGACAGCCTCTCTAGAATTTCGCCCACGATCACGGCGACGGATCACCGGCGATCCGCGTACGCGGCGTCCGGTGAGACCTTGAAGGGTGTCTCTTTCGGGATCGGCGACGGGAATTCTTCTGCGAGCGATAGGGCATCGGCTCGAAGCCTATAAAGTCCGCCACATGGAAACTACCGCCGTTGTCGCTACCGCTTACGGAGGACCGGAAGTCCTCTCGATCATCGAATCGAGTGTCGACGAACCCGAACCGGGTCAGGTGTTGGTCGACGTTCGCGCCGCGGGCACGAATCCGGTTGACTACAAGCTCTACAGCGGAACGTACGGAGATGATCCGTCCAAACTTCCGCTGCGCCTCGGCCTCGAGGCGGCGGGCGTCGTCCGTAGTGTCGGGGGAGAGGTCGAGGGCCCGAGCGGTCCAATCCGGCCCGGCGACGAAGTCATTGTGTTCCACGCGTCGGGGGCCTACGCCAGCGCGATTCTCGCGTCAGCGAAGGAGGTGCTCGCGAAGCCCTCAACGCTGAACTTCGAGGAGGCGAGTGGCCTCATGCTGACGGGAACGACCGCGGTCCACGCGCTTCGGGCAACGGGCGTGTCGGCCGGAGACACGGTCGTCGTGCACGGCGCCGCCGGTGGCGTGGGGCTCATGGCGGTGCAGCTCGCCGTCGCGGACGGAGCCCGAGTCATCGGCACGGCCGCGTCGGCACAGCACGACCTGCTGCGCAGCTTTGGCGCCGAACCTGTCCTCTACGGTGAGGGACTGCTCGAGCGGATCCGCGCCCTCGCGCCCGACGGTGTGGACGCCGCCATCGATCTGATCGGCACCGACGAAGCCGGCGACGTTTCGGTGGCGCTCGTCGCGGACCACAGTCGCGTCGTCACCATCGTCGCCTTCGGACGGGCCGCCCAACTGGGCATCCAGGCGATTGGCGGCGGTCCCGGCGCCGATCCGGGCACGGAGATACGAGCGGCGGCGCGCCTGGAACTAGCTCGCCGAGCTGAAGCCGGCGCGCTTCGCGTGATCGTGGCGGCCAGCTTCCCATTGGCGGAAGCGGCTGAGGCCCACCGTGAACTTGCGAGGGGACACACGCACGGCAAGATCGTCCTGGTCCCCTGACCCTTCGTGTCCCGTGACACGGACTATTCAAGCGAGGCGATCCACGACGAGTTCGGAGAAGACCGTTGAGCGAGTCGCGCTTGGTGTTCTCGACGTCGGGAGCATTGTTGAGGAACTTGACGCTGGTCTCCTCGAAAGTGCCCGGTACGTTCGTTGAGCGAGTTCGCCACGAAGTTAGCGAGCGTCGTCGAACTTTTCGCCAACGACGCCTCCGAGGTGGATAAGGCGGAGTCCATCCCCGTCGATCACCTGGACGCACTCGCCGACGTCGGGCTGTACGGCGCGTTCGCTCCGCTCGACGAGGGCGGCCTTGGTCTTAGCTTCGTTGAGATGTGTGGCACCGTGGAAGAACTCGCTTCTGCGTGCATGGCGTCAACCTTCGTATGGATCCAACACTTCCGGATACTCGCGGCGGTGCTCGACCCCGAAGCGCCGCCGTCACTGCGCGCCCAGTTATCGAGCGTCGTGAGAGGGGAGATCAGGGGAGGCGTCGCTCTCGGCGGACTTCTACCGGGTCCCGCCAGATTGAGAGCAACGCCGAGCGCGAACGGGTGGTCGCTCAGTGGCGACGCGCCCTGGGTCAGTGGATGGGGACTCATCGACACGCTCTTTGTCGCTGCGCGTGGGCCCGACGACACCGTCGTCAACCTGCTCGTTCCCGCGCAGGACCAACCCGGTTTAGTCGTCTCTCGTTGCCGACTTTCGGCTCTGAACGCCAGTGTCACCGTCAGTTTGGCTTTTGAATCACTGTTCGTAGAAGACGACCACATGATTGGCCAGGTTCCCTTCGACCCGACACGCGAACGTCCCGAAGGGCTCCGCGTCAACGGATCTTTGGCACTCGGTTTGTCACGTCGGTGCTGCGATCGGCTCGGACCCACGGCGTTGGATGACGAGCTTCTTAGTTGTCGCGACGAATTGGACGCCGCCGACGCCGAGGCGATGCCTCGCGCTCGGGCCCGCGCCTGCGAACTCGCGGTAAGAGCCGCGCACGCACTCTCGGTGCAGAGGGGAAGTTCGTCGGTGTTAGATGGTGACGTCGCCGAGCGCTCAACGCGAGAGGCTGCGCTACTGCTCACCTTCGGAAGTCGACCGGCGATCCGCCACGCGCTGCTGGAGCGCTTCGGGGCCGTGCGACGGACGTAGTCTCGCGCGTCGCATCAAACGACCAATCGACCGAGGCATGGAGAATTTTCCCTTCGTCGTTTCGACGAGTCGCGCCACGGCGGGGTGGTCGAGTTCGTCAGCCCCAGACTTCGTGGGCCGTTTCGACCACGAGGCGCAGTTTGGCGACCTCGTCGTCGAAACTGAGACTGTTGCCTTCCACCGTCGAAGAAAACCCGCACTGAGGCGAAAGGCAAAGTTGATCGAGCGGCACGTACTGACTGGCTTCTTCGATACGTCGCTTGAGCTGGTCCTTCGACTCGAGGAGACCCCGCTTGGTGGTGACGAGCCCGAGAACGACCATCTTTCCCTTGGGCACGAAGCGCAGTGGCTCGAAGCCACCAGAACGGTCGTCATCGTATTCGAGGAAGAACCCGTCGACGTCCAGCTCACCGAAGAGGGCCTCGGCCACGAAGTCGTAGCCGCCCTCGGCCGCCCAGTAGGACTGGAAGTTGCCTCGGCACGAGTGCGTGGTCACCGTCATGCCCTCTGGTCGTGACGCCAGCGCGGCGTTCAGTTGCTTGATGTAGCGCAGGTGTTGATGTTCGGCGTCGTCACCGCGCGCGGCGATCATCTGGCGTTGCGCCGGGTCGTTGAGATAGGCGAGTGACGTGTCGTCGAGTTGGAGATACGTGCAACCCAACGCCCCTAGACGACGGATCTCCTCCGCGTAGGCGGCACTCAGGTCGCTCCAGAACTCTTCCACGTCGGGGTAGACCGCGGGGTCGATGGCGGCCGCGCCTCCGCGGTAGTGCACCATGCTCGGCGAAGGGATGGTGAGTTTGGGAACCGTCGTCGTCGCCGTCGATTTTAGAAACGTGAAGGCGTCGGCAAAGATCGTCTCGTCGACGTGGACGCGGTCGTTCACCCTCAACGCCGCCGACGTAAACGACGTCGTGCCTTCTTTATCCTTAAAGGCCACTTGCAGCTGCTCGTCGGTACTGGTGATCCCTCCGAGTTGGTAGATGAAGTCCATGTGCCACGAGGTACGGCGAAACTCGCCGTCGGTGGCGGCTTGTAATCCGAGTTCTTCCTGGAGGGCGACGACGTCGTGAATGGCGCGGTCTTCAGTCTCTCTCAGGGCGTCGGCACTGATTTGACCGTCGGCGAAAGCGCGCCGCGCCTTGAGCAACTCCGGCGGGCGAAGAAGACTGCCGACGTGGTCGGCGCGAAACGGTGGAGTAAGTCGCTGGCTCACGACCACGACAGTACACTTTCTCGCGTCGCGCGAACGTTGAGCGTCGAATCTGCCCGATCGATTAATCGAGACGATTTCGGTTACCACGATTCGTTTCGGGCCCCGAGATCGTCATAAATTTCAGCCTCAGTGGCTCAGTGGCTCAGTGATCAGTTCCGAGTACAAGGCCCTGAACGCTAGGCGCGTTGCGCTGCGACGAAGACGTTCACCTGGTTGAATGGGCGGCCCCGGGGGCGGAACGAATCCGGAGGAACTGTTCGCCGTGGGGTACGCGGCGTGTTTCGAGAGTGCCATTGGTGGTGTCGCCCGTCGTCGCCAACTCGAGGCTAGTGAAGTCTCGATCGACTCATCGGTGAGCCTATTCCCGACCGGCGACGCCGTTTACAAGTTCGCCGTCACCCTCGACGCATCGTTACCGTCGGTCAGCGATCGAGGGACCGCGACCGAACTCGTCCGAGCGGCCCATCTCGTCTGTCCGTACTCCAACGCCACACGAGGCAACATCGACGTCAACCTCCGGCTGGATGGCGAACCAATCTGACGCCTCCGCGCCTACAGAACTCCGCGGCACAAAGTAGGTAAATAACTGCAGTTTCGTACGTTGCGCGGGAGGTCTAGTTGTTACACGACGCGCAGGTGGGTAATCGACGCGTAGCGCACATCGGTGATGTCGAGATCGTCCGGGAAGTCGCTGCGACTCGCTTCGGACAACAGATAGTCATCCAATTGGGCGCTGGTGAGCGGTCGAGACACAAAGTGACCCTGGATAATGTCGACGCCCACGTCGCGCAGCGATTCGTAGTTCCGGGCGTTCTCAATCCCCTCGGCGATGACTACCAGACTGAGGGCCCGGGACATTTCAATCATGGAGCGGATCAGCGAGATGGCCCGGGGGTCGGAGTCGAGGGCCAGTATGAATGACTTGTCAATCTTCAGTTCATCCACCGGAAGTTCGAGAAGTTGTGACATGGAAGAGTACCCGACGCCGAAGTCGTCAATGGAGATCTTGAACCCTGCCAACCTCAGTCTCTCGAGGCTCATCTTCGCGTGAACCGGGTCTTGACTCAGGCACGACTCGGTGACCTCCAGCGTGATCCGATCGGCCGCGATGTTGTGCCACTGGAGCATGCGGTCGATGGAGAGGGCTAACTGCTGATCCATCAGGTCCCAGCGTGAGATGTTCACACTCATTTGCAGTGAGTGGCCGTTGCGGTCCAGGCGGGCGAGTTCGGCGATGGCCAGGTCCAGCACAGTGCGCGTCAGGGGCACGATCAGGCCCGTCCGTTCGGCGAGGGGAATGATTTCGTCGGGTTGGAGAAGACCCAACGTTGGGTGTTGCCAGCGCACGAGTGCTTCCACGCCGTGCACCGTATTGGTGCGCAGGTCGCGAGTTGGTTGGAAGTGCAGTGTGAGGCGACGTCGTTCGATCGCGGTTCGCAACTCGTTCGTCAACGAGAGGCGTTCGCGGCTGTTGACGTCAATGTCGTCGCGATAGACACACACGCCGAGATGGTTGCGCTTGGCTTCGTACATTGCCACGTCGGCACTGCGAAGCAACTCGGCGTGGGTTGAACCGTGTTGGGGCCAGATGGCGACGCCCACGCTCGCGTTCACGTGAACATTCGTGCCGTCGAGCGACACGGGCTTGGAGAGCGTCCGAGCGAGCTCCTTGGCCGAGGCGGTCGGGTCCAGCTCGGCGTCGATGACGAAGGTGTAGGCGAACTCGTCGCCACCGAGGCGCGCGACCGAGCCTCGATCGGCAATCCGACGGGCGAAGCGTTGGCCCACGATCTTCAAAAGTTCATCGCCGTAGGCGTGTCCGATGGAGTCGTTCACTTCCTTGAATCCGTCGAGGTCCAGCAAGACGATGCCGAGCTGCTGGGTAGGTTTGAGCGAGGCGAGTTTTGACGCACCATCTTCCAGGAAAGCTCGGCGATTGGATAGTCCGGTGACGTGATCGGTCCGTGCCTCGACAAAGTTGGACTTGCCCAGATGGCGTACTTCACCCTGGGTCATGACCAAGCGAATGATCACGAGCATCAAAGAGCCGAGCGCCATGAATTTCGTGGCCTCCGAAATGGATCGGACAATAGAGATCGCGAGTATTGCAACCGACAGCGTCCCAAAGATGGTCGGAATGAGGTTGAGGCCGCGCGGCGGTACCAAGAAGCCTCGCGATTCGCTTCGTCGATCGACTCGCGGCCAGGCGGCCAAGGCCAGGCAACACAGTCCGACGGGACGAGAGGCACTGACCAGTGCCCCGAAGGCCGGTGAGGCAAACACGGTTTGGTTCAGTTGAATGACGTCGCTGACGGCAAAGGCGGTCAGACCAACGATGAGAAAAGAGGTGGTCGTGTCGGAGCGGAAGTGCTTGGGAACGAGAGCGGCGAGGAGGAGGACCAGTAGGGCCATCACGAGAATTGGGTTGAAGATGCTCAGTTCTGCGACGAGCGGCCGACCTCTAATCTCGATGTCCTGCTTGAACCAGTACATGGACGCCAACGACGCCAGGGTCAGACTGGCAATGATCCCGTCGAGGCGCAAACTGTTGGCGCGGGGTCCGAAGGACTGCTGTATCACGACGACGACGGCGGCAGCGACGGCGAAGTAGGAGAGGAGAAAGACGACGTCGCGAAGGGTTGGCGACACGAATCGAGCCACGTTCATGAGAGGGGACGAACTCAGGAGGCTGGCGAGATTGAAGAGCAGGACGCCCAGCCCCAGCATGAACCAGGCACTTCGAAGCTCCGAGCGTTTGTGTACCCGAGCGAAGATGGGAGCGACGGGCGACACGGTCGCAATCCGCCCGAGCCAACTTATGAGCGCGGATGAAGATCCCGATGAGGAGTGAAGAGTGGTCATCAGCGACACCGCGTACGCCGTGACCAAAATGATCGACACGAGTTGAGAGTAGAACTGGACTCTATTCGACGAAGCAGCGCGAACGAAGTCTCGAAAGCGTGTCGAAGTAGCCACGTGCTGGGGCTCCAACCTGGTCACTTTGGTGATCCCGTGACGTGAGGATACGCGTACGCGTCGAGTGGCGTGAGTCCAGACCACCAAGATGTCACATCTTGGTCTCGGCCCGCTTGGTGATGGCGACGTTCTGAAGCCATGATCCCTCTACTCCTGCCCTTCGGGAAAAGAATCCGAATGGATGGACTCGGTGCCGTGCACTTGTACAAAGGCTTCGAACTTGATGACAAGGCGCCTCCCCTTCGTAGTGTTCAAAAGTCAATGGACAGCCAACGGATAGTCAACGGACAATCCTCATTCAGTCACATCAAATTGATGGCAACGAAATCACAATGTCAGCGCAAATACGGGAAGTGGCCCAGTTTCCAACTCGATCGACTGGTGACCATCTCCCAAATAAAAGTTTTCCGATTATCCGTGGAAGTGGTGCTTCGATTGAAGGCCACTATTGATCATGTCCGACCAGGTTTTCATCAGTCCGATCAATATTCTTGGTCCAACGCTTTTGGTCACGGCAGTTGTTCGGCGGTCTCGATGCGACGTGACCGAACGCGGACGTACCATCTCGTCACGAGCGAGAGGATTCGAAGCGCAGCGACTGGCCGCCGAAGGCTGCTGGTGCGCTCACGCCTCGAAGATTTCGTCCAAACTCTACTGGTAGACCAAGAATCGGACGAGCGATCAGTTCAGATTGTCGAATGATTCAAGGTGGTCACTGCCCCGAGTGTGATAACTGCAGGCACAGATTGCAGTCCACTGCGCTTTGAACCGGGAGGCCGGTGCACCGGAGGCCGCAAAGTGTTGAGGTCCGTTTGACGGCAGCAACAAAGTGCGTTCGCCCGGAAGGATTGCCACCGATGGCCAGTGTCTTTCCGCGGTTTTCCACGTCACTATCTTTAGGCGCTAAGAGTTCACGCCGGTGTCATCTCATCAGGGGGAATCGCGTAGCGGGTCCCGTCAGGCCGTGAGCGCGCACCTCGGTTGATTTCATTGCACAGGACAAGAGGGAAAGGGCGCGCTTCCAATTGCGTCCCTCGAGACTTGGCGATCTGGTGTCAGAACGCGTTCGTAAGCGCGGGCAGTATTTCGAAATGAAGTGTGTCGTAAAGCGTCACTAACCACGTACAACTTCACTCTCATCACGTGAATTCTTCGTCGAGATGAGGGAATTCGAATCGTTCTCCGCTTGCGTGCCACCAACTCTTCGAAAGCTTCCTGGTGTACGCAGCCGTCACGTTTTGCCTGCGAAGACTGCCGTTGTCGATTCGCTATTTCAGCCATCGTGATATCGTCGGCGCGTCCCAGTTAGAGTCAAAGACTCCCGACCGGGAAAAGTTGGAGCGAGCGGAATTTGCGGCACTAGCCAATTCAGTGGCATGCTCGTGCCCGGAGTGGTTTCTTCGGGGGAGGCCGCTCCGATCGTCGCCGGATGTCCGGAAGAAGACGATTCTCTACGACATGATCACCGGTTACCGTCACCCACATCGAGGGGCTCCAGCAGCGACATGAAAACGGGTGGGGACGCATTCGGGCGCGCGCTCTTGGACTGGGCACGAGGTGGCACGATCCCCGAGACGGTCGAACGTAACGATGGATTCACCGATACCGGTGCCGGCCGTGAGGTGTACCTGTCCACATTCAAAGAATGGCCACCAGCCGAGCGCCAGTCGATTCGCTACATGCGTGGTCGCGTCCTCGACGTGGGTTGTGGCGCCGGCCGAGTTTCGTTGCATCTCCAACAGCGTGGCTTCGACGTTGTCGGTCTCGACTCGTCACCTCTCGCGGTCCGAGCGGCGAGGATCGTCGGAGTGAAAGAAGTATGGTGCATGTCGATCGACACCCTGATGAGCCGGATTGGATCGTTCGACACGATCGTATTGTTCGGAAACAACTTCGGACTGTTCGGGACACCAAAGCACGCCCGTGAGCTTCTGTCCGCATGGGCGAAAAAAGCGAGTCCGGGCGTACGAATCTTTGCCGAGAGCACGAACGCGTTCTGCGGGGGCGCCCCCGCGTTCGATCGGGCCTACTACCGTCGCAACGTTGAGCTCGGTAATTCCCCGGGTCAGTCACGATTGCGATATCGCTACGGCGACCTAGTGAGCCCTTGGTTTCCTTGGCTCTTTGTCTCTCGAAGTGAGATGCGAGTCATACTTCGCGGGACTGGTTGGCACCAAGCCCGCGTGCTGGGATCGCGACCGAGTGAGCCGTACGTCGCCATTTTGGAGAGGGATTGACGCGGCGGCGGTGCCCGCGTAACTCGGCCACCTCGAAGTTCGACTCTCGACTACTCAGTCCTCGAGGTCGACTATCCCTTATTTCACCGCTGGCAGCACCTCTGACGCGATTAGTCCAACGTGTTCAAGGTCATTCATATCCAAAATCTGTAGATAGATCCGAGTGATACCCAGTTCGCCATAAACGTGAATCTTCTCCACTATCTGTGCCGGCAAACCGGCGAGCCCGTTGGTTGCTAGTTCGTCGACGTCACGCCCGATGTTGGACGCGCGCCGCTCTACGTCGGCGCTGTTCTGACCGCAACAGATGACCAGGGCGGCGGAACGAACCATGGACCCGGGGTCACGGTCAATCGCGTCGCAGGCGTCACTGACAAGTTCGAACTGTGATTTGCAGACGTCGTACGAGTCGAAGGGAACGTTGAACTCATCGGCGAATCTGGCGGCGAGGCGCGGCGTCAGTTTGCGGCCGTGACCCCCGACGATGATCGGCGGCCGCGGTGACTGAACGGGCTTGGGAAGCGCCGGGCACTTCGACAGCGAATAGTGCTTCCCGGAAAAGTCAAACGTGGCGCCAACCTCCGTCGCCCACAAGCCCGTAATGATCGACAGCTGCTCCTCTAGTTTCTCGAAGCGCTGATCGATAGGGGGAAAGGGAATTCCGTAGGCGGCGTGCTCCTCCTCGTACCAACCCGCTCCCAGTCCGAGTTCGACACGCCCACTACTCATCGCGTCAACTTGCGCGACGGTGATCGCGAGCGCTCCCGGGTACCGGAAGGTTGCGGCCGTCAGAAGAGTGCCGAGGCGAATTCGATTCGTGTCACGGGCGAGTGCGGCGAGCGTGATCCACGCGTCGGTTGGTCCAGGCAGTCCGGTGACCGCGCCCATCTTGAGGTAGTGATCGGAGCGAAAGAAGGCGCCGAATCCACCTTCCTCTGCTGCCAGCGCCAGCGCGAGAATTTGGTCGTAGGTCGCTCCCTGTTGGGGCTCAGTGAATATTCGTAGTTCCATAAATCAGTTTTCCCGTTCACTAACGGCGTCGTCAGTTCGCGAGACGCCTTCTAGCTGTGCAGCTCATGGTGAATCAATGAATGCGCGTTTCCCTTTTGTATCACAGTTAGCCCATCACGATCTGACAGTTTCCTACTGCACACAGTCTTTCAAAGTTGATTGAAACGCCGTTGTGCGGTCGCCGGCCATTCGCTCGGTTCCGAGGAAGTTCTTCGTCGATAGTTACGTGATTCTCGAATCAGGTGCCGCGTGCCTGAGCCCGGCTCGTCGGGGACTTTCGCGCTGCCGGCACCGTTCAAGCCCTTGTGGCTTTGGCGCCAATCACGAGCCGCTCCCGATCGAACATCCGTGAGACGATTCGTAGTGCCAGTACGTCGATCACCAGCAGCCCGGCCGCGAACTCAATCGCGACCGGGAAGGTCGGATGGATCACACCAACCGCCAACAACAGAACGACGCCAATAATTGGAAAGCTCGCGAGCATCCCCAACTGCTGGGCGACGCGGACTTCGCTGGCCCTGACGGAGACCGCCATTCCGACCACGACGGACCAGCCAGCCACCAGCGGAGCGAACAGGAACAGCGCGAGAAGTGTGGGACCGTCGTGGAACACGGCGGAGGCGACGGCGGGGTGGGCGAAAAGCGCAACGGCGCCGAGGAAGAGTCCGTACACCAGGTACGAGAGGGCCACCGAGGGGATCATGACCGCCGCCGCCTTGCCGAGGATGAACTCTTGTTCGCGAAGTGGCGTGGTGAGCAACGGCTCGAGCGTTCCCTGCTCACGTTCGCCGACCACGGTGAACGCGGCGAGGGTGCTCGGCATGACGACCGCAATCAAGAGCATGTAGAGGAGAGGAAGAACGACGTAGTTATCCAGAGCTAATCCCGAATCCAACGGCGTGACGAGAAAGATCGAAACGACGGGTTCGACAAGGAAGAGGAGCGGCAGCAGAACCATCGACACGACAATGGAACGTTTGCGCCGGTAGTCCAACAGCTCCTTGCGGACGACGGCGCGGACCCGAGTGGCGTCGAGGCCCATCATGGTTGGCGGGCCTCGACGTCTTCGGCGATCAGCTCGACGTAGACGTCTTCGAGCGAATGCCGCGCTTCGCCAATGGAGAGAACATCAACGCCGGCAGCGACGAGGCTGCGGGTCACTTCTGGTGCGGCGACCTTGGGATCTGACACCGTGAGCACGTACGAGCCCGGACCATCAGAGCGCCAGTCTTCGACAGTGGGAACGCGGGCGAAGAACTGGTCCGGGTCGCTGATTGGCGCGAGGGTCTTGACGACGAGTGACCTCTTGAAGAGTTGCTCTCGTAGTTCCGCGGTCCGACCGACGGTGCGCAGTGTGGTGTTCAAAATGGCGACTCGGTCGCAGAGTTTTTCCGCCTCGTCGAGCCGGTGTGTCGTGAGAAAGATGGTGACTCCCTTCTGGCGGAGGCCAATGATCAAGTTGTGCACCTCGAGCGAGGCGACGGGATCGAGGCCCGACGTCGGTTCGTCAAGGAACATGATCGCGGGGTCGCTGAGGAGCGTTCGCGCCAGTCCCACGCGCTGGCGCAGACCCTTCGACAGACTTCCACAGAGGTCCGACGCTCGGTCGCCGAGGTTGACGGCCTCGAGGGCGTCTTTGATTCGAGTCTCAGCGTGGTGCAGACCGTAGAGACCAGCGAAGTACTCCAGATTCTCGGTCACGGTCAAACGAAGATAGAGCCCGGGCGACTCGGGCATGATGGCAATGCGCTGGCGGATCTCCACCCCATTCTCGGCGCTGAGCGGGATTCCTGCCACCGTGGCCGAGCCCGACGTTGGCGCGATCAACGTTCCAAGCGTGCGGACCATGGTGGTCTTGCCCGCGCCATTGGGGCCCAGGAACCCGAAGACCTCGCCGTAGCCGACGTCGAAAGAGACGTCCGAGAAGGCGGTCCGATCGCCGAAACGTTTGGTCAAGTTGCTGACGACGAGCGCGGACTGAGCCTTCGTGCCCGGGCGCGCCGGGACGCCGACGATTGTTTCAGCGCGAACACTTGCGGACGGTGCGTCTAAACCTGACTGGATCTGACTGGCCTCCACTTCAGGTCGGGGCATGCTCCTATGAGCGGCGGTGCTCGTGACTCCGTCACTGGCCGAACTGGCGTCGTTGAGCTTGAGACCGATCCAGAGGTCGTGTTTAACCAGTGAGGCGAGCAGCCAGATGAGCCATCGCGTGAAAATGATGGGACTTCCTGATCGTGGGTGGCATGAGAAACCAACGACTTGTCCGGCGATCGCCTCGAACGACACTTCAGGACTGAGAAGGTATCGCGTCGATTCGACGCGTAAGGCGTGCGAACCCGGTTCGACGGGAATCTCGACCGTCCGTTCGTTAGAGATCGAACCCACGGCGTTCCCGTCAATCTCGACCTTCCATATTCGAGCGCGATCTGAATGGCTTGATACCATGCCCGTTCGCGAGAGTCTCAAGGTTGCCGTTGCGGCCATATCGTTGAGCCTTACACAGCCGATGTCGGTGAGCGCTGACTCGCCCTGGCTTGCTATGCCGAAAGTAGACACTGTCAAGAACGGGGAGTCTGAATCTCACTGGCTTCTACAGAGACAAAACTCTCTTTATGAAATTTGGCCCTCGTCGATTTTCGGCGAGTCGATTGGCAAACTTCGCCCCCGCGTTCTATCGCACAGCGCCTACAGGTTTGCTTACAAGTCGCAACCAGTAGTGGTTCAGATCACCGCGCTGTTGCTCCGACGTGGCAGCACCCAACCGGGGCGTGGGAAGTGACACGTATAACCATTCGGGTAGTGCTCGAGATAGTCCTGGTGTTCGGGCTCGGCCTCCCAGAACGGACCAGCCGGCTCGACCTCGGTGACGACCTTGCCGGGCCAAAGTCCCGAGGCCGCAACGTCGGCGATGGTGTCTTCGGCGACTCGGCGTTGCTCGTCGTCGAGGAAGAAGATCGCCGAACGGTAGCTGGCTCCGCGGTCGTTGCCTTGGCGATTCATCGTCGTGGGATCGTGGATCTGGAAGAAGAACTCGAGGATCTCACGGTACGAGGTCTGCTCGGGATCGAAGGTGATCTCAATTGCCTCGGCGTGGGTACCGTGATGGCGGTAGGTCGCGTTCGCCACGTCGCCCCCGGAGTAACCAACTCGCGTCGAAACGACGCCCGGGCGCTTGCGAATGAGATCCTGCATTCCCCAGAAGCATCCTCCAGCCAGGATCGCCTTTTCAGTAGTACCACTCATTGTGCCGTTCCTTTCTCCGTCGACGTTTCATCGAACAATTTTATGTACTCGTCGTAACCCTCGGACTCGAGATCCTCGAACGGAACGAACCGTAGCGCGGCGGAGTTGATGCAGTACCGCAGGCCACCCTCGTCGACGGGACCGTCGTTAAAGAGGTGGCCGAGGTGACTGTCCCCGTGGGTGGAGCGAACCTCGGTCCGAATCATCCCGTGGCTTCGATCGCTGTTCTCTACGACGTTTTCGGGCACCAGCGGCGCCGTGAAGCTCGGCCAGCCACATCCGCTGTCGTACTTCTTGGTGGAGGCGAACAGGGGCTCGCCCGACACCACGTCGACGTAGAGACCCGCCTCCTTCTTATCCCAGAGCTCGTTGTCGAAGGCTGGTTCGGTCGCACTTTCTTGGGTTACGTCGTACTGGCGCGGAGTGAGTTGAGCTATCGCCTCCGGGTTCTTTTGGTATTGGTCGGTCACTACGGCCTCTTTCGTCTTTGGTTCGGTGCTCGCTGCATCGTGCAACGCGAAATTCGTCGACATCACGCCATTTCATGGTGGGACGTCTCCTCGTAATCGTCGATCACTACTCCTTCTCGGCGACGAATCAGTTTCTTCGTCGAACGGCTTCGTTCCTGCTATTTCATAGTATGAGAAGTCTTCGATTGCGTTACAAAGCCTGTCGTCATCCGTTCTCCAAGCTCGGTCGATGAAGGGCGCTCGAGAACGCGCCGGTAGTTGCTCGCCCCAAACCGAGTTCTCGAGATCCGTAACTTTCAGTGCTTTTCTCGACGGTGGTTGTCGCGTGCGGCCAGCGTGGCTAGAACTCGAGCGCGACAACTCTGTTACGCAATGCCTCGCTAGGTAGTTTCTCTTTCCAGATCTTTTGACTTCGGCACGTAGGTGATGCGCAAGGTTTTCTGTCTGAACTCAGTGCTTTTGAACATTCATCGGTACGGCGCCTCCCGCTTTGGCTCCGGCGACGACGACCATAACGACTTGTTGGACGAAATCTTCGGTCAAGGGGAGGCGCCCTTGTAGCAACCGGTGATACGCCGGGCCGTAGAGCATGTCCATAAGTACGTCGATGTCGGAATCTCTCGGTATTTCATCACGAGCAATTGCCCGCTCGATCATCGAGCGATGCTGGTTTCGCGCCGTCTTCACGACCCGCTCGCTCCACGCGATCGCGAGATCGGGATCGGACTGCGCTTCGGCGATTAGTGCGACGAGGTTCCGGCCCGTCGGGGTGCCCGGCAGTGGCGACTCCGCGCCAGGCTCTTCCGGTAGTCTCCCTATTGAGACCTCCCTTGAGATCGCGTTCGCGAAGAGCCACATCGGAAAGTTCAGGTGCGTGCAATGGCTACCAACTCAGACGACGAGGTACGAGTCGAAAAACCCAAGACGTCGGCGGCCGGTATCCCGGCCATCCGGCACGCCCTGCAGTACGCGGCGAGTGAAATGGGCGTGACGCGTGGAGTAAAAACGCTCCTCGCGTTGAACCAAACCAGCGGATTTGACTGCCCGGGTTGTGCGTGGCCCGACCCCAAAGCCGGTGACCGGAGCCACGCGGAGTTTTGTGACAACGGGGCTAAGGCCACGGCGTGGGAAGCGACGCGCGACCGCGTTGGTCGTGAGTTTTTCGCTGCTCACTCCGTGAGTGAGTTGCTGGAAGAGGACAGTCACTCCCTGGAGCATCACGGGCGGCTCACCGAGCCGATGTACCTCGCCCCCGGGATGGATCACTACGTTCCGATCACGTGGGACGAAGCCATTGAACTCACCGCCGATCGACTGCGGGCACTCCCGGATCCGAATCGCGCCGCCTTTTACACCAGCGGTCGTGCGAGCAATGAAGCGGCGTTCGTCTACCAGTTGCTGGCTCGACGCTTAGGGACGAACAATCTACCGGACTGTTCCAACATGTGCCACGAGTCGAGTGGCTCCGCTCTCAACGAGACGATCGGTGTCGGCAAGGGAACGGTCGACCTCGATGACATTACCGACCACGCCGAGCTGATCGTCATCGTGGGCCAGAATCCCGGCACCAATCATCCGCGCATGTTGACGGCTCTCGAACAGGCGAAGCAACGTGGCGCGCGCATCGTCTCGGCCAACCCGCTGCCCGAAGCTGGGCTCGTTCGATTCAAGAATCCCCAGAGCGTGCGTGGGCTGATCGGTGGCGGGACAAAACTTACGGACCGCTCCTTGCCCGTGCGCGTCAATGGGGACTTGGCGATGTTCGCGGGCGTTAACAAGGCGCTCTTGGCGCGCGAGGAGGCCGAGCCGGGCACGATCTTCGACCACGACTTCATCGAGACGTACTGCGACGGTTTCGACGAGGCGTGTAGGGCGTGGCGCAGTCTCCAATGGTCCGAGATCGAGTCCCAGAGCGGACTCACGCGCGAGGAGCTTGAGCACTTCGCCTCGGACGTGGTTGCGGCGAAGAGCGTCGTCGTCTGTTGGGCCATGGGGATAACCCAGCATCGCAACGCGGTGGCGACCATTCGCGAAATCGTGAACTTTCTCCTCCTACGGGGCAACATTGGTCGGCCCGGGGCGGGGCCGTCGCCGATCCGCGGACACAGCAATGTCCAAGGCGATCGCACGATGGGCATCTGGGAGAAGATGCCCGACGCGTTCCTCGACAAACTGCGAGACGAGTTCGGATTCGAACCGCCTCGCGACCACGGTTACGACACGGTCAACACCATCCGCGCCATGCGCGACGGCGCGATCGACGTATTTTTCGCGCTGGGTGGAAACTTCGTCGCCGCCACGCCCGACACCGCGGTCACAGAGGCGGCGATGAAGAACTGTGCGTTGACCGTCCTCGTCGCTACCAAACTAAACCGGTCGCACCTGTGTCACGGTCGAGAGGCGCTACTGCTGCCGTGCCTGGGTCGCACCGAACGCGACGTCCAGGCAGGGGGCAATCAGTTCGTGAGCGTCGAAGATTCGATGAGTATTGTCCACTCGAGCAAGGGACGGCTCGCTCCGGGATCGGAACTGCTCCGCAGCGAAGTCTCGATCGTGGCTGGTTTGGGCCGAGCGCTCTTTGGCGAGGACATTGGCTGGAGCGAAATGGCCAACGACTATCGAGTGATCCGTGGTCACATTGAACGAGTCGTCGACGGCTTCGAGAACTTCGAAGAACGGGTGCGTGAACCTGGAGGCTTCACCTTGCCTCGAGGTCCCCACGACTCGAGGACGTTTAAGACCGCCTCCGGAAAGGCTCGCTTCACGGTGAACGAACCGGACGCCATCAACGTTCCCGAGGGGCACCTGGTGCTCCAGACGCTTCGATCACACGACCAGTTCAACACGACGGTCTACGGGCTCGACGACCTATATCGCGGTATCAAGGGTGGCCGCAGGGTGGTCTTCGTGAACGCCGACGACCTCACCGCACGGGGCCTGCACGACGGCGACCTGGTTGATCTCGTCAGCGTCTGGTCCGACGGTGAGCGCTACGCCAAAGGGTTTCGCGCCGTGGCGTACGAGACACCGCGGGGCTGTGCCGCGACCTACTTTCCCGAAGCCAACGTGCTGGTGCCCCTTGATTCCACGGCACTGGCCAGCAACACCCCGACGTCGAAGTCCGTAATCATTCGAATTGAGCCGGCGACGTGAACTGAGAGAGAGTCGGTCCACGGACCACTCTCGAGGTCTAGTGAACGCGTTCCGTACCGGCGTACACGACCATCGACGGGTCGCGCAGGAATCCGATGAGGGTCATGCCTGACTCTTCGGCGAGGTCGACCGCGAGCGACGAAGGCGCTGACACCGCGCACAGAGCGGGGATACCCGCCATGACGGCCTTTTGGACCAACTCGAACGACGCTCGACCAGAGACCAGCAAGATCGTGGCGCGTAACGGCAGTCGCCCCTCGCGAAGTGCCCAACCAATGACCTTGTCCACCGCGTTGTGGCGACCAACGTCTTCGCGTAGGACGAGCAGCTCACCCGTTTTACCGTTGAACAGAGCGGCCGCGTGAAGCCCGCCGGTCTTCTCGAACACCTTTTGAGCGGCGCGCAGCCGATCGGGTAGCGCTACCAGCAATGATGGTGCGAGCCTTAAGGGATCATCGCGGACGTCGAAGGCTGATCGAGTCCTCACGGCGTCGATTGACGCCTTTCCGCAGAGTCCGCAAGAACTCGTCGTGAAGAACGCTCGAGCCACGCTGTCGTCGGGGGGAGCCACACCGCTGGCCAACGTGAGGTCGAGCACGTTGAATTCGTTTATCCCGTCGTCTCCTACTCCGCTGCAGTAACGCATGGCGACGAGATCCTCGGTTTTGGTGATGACGCCCTCACTCACGAGGAATCCCGCGGCCAGGTCGAAGTCGTCTCCCGGTGTTCTCATGGTGACCGCAAAGGAACGTCCACCCACTCGCAGTTCGAGTGGTTCTTCGCCGGCGAGCGTGTCACGATGACGTCGAGGGGGTTCGTCCACGGTCACGCGCGTGACGTATCGTTCTGGCGAAATCCGACTCACCTGATTCTCCTGTCCGATCGAGAACCGAGGTCCGATGACCCGTCAGTCACTTTCGAGACTTTGGCCGCGAGGCGGACTATGTTCCTCGCGGTCATTCGATCGGTCCCCGTTCATCTTGGCCCTGCCGACTCGCCAACGAACGGGCAATCTCGAGCGCGGCCACTGGACTAAGTCCAGCGGCGGCGGCGACCCAACACGTGAGCGGTGCGGCCGTTCGTTCCGACGAATGCGCGGCCACTCCCGCCAACGCGAGGATCGCCTCGCGCTCTTCGTCGCTGAGTGCCTCGCCCTTGGCCGCCGTCACGAACTCTTCAATCCAACGGAGGGCGTTGGTCATAGAAGTGCTCGCGCGCGTTGTCCGGTAGGACAACCTGTCAAGCGCTCATAGCCGTAGTCGACTTCGTCAATCGCGAAAACTTTGTGGGTCATGGGGTTTCACCGACCATTCAGCCGAAGGTTAGCAACATCGTCTGGACAAGTGAACCGGGCGCAACGCCCTCACGTCGTAGGGAGGATCATGACGTGACCAATCTAATTCTGATTCTCGGTGACGGCGAACTAAAACGTGAGCGCGAACAGATCGAACCGCCGATGGCCGTGGTTCCTTTACGCCATTTCGGGATACGACGATGTCGTAAGCGGCGTGGTCCTAAATAGCGCGGCACCGTAGTCTTTGGACCATGGACAGTCGAAGGATCTTCGCGCGTGACGCCTTTGTGGGCGCGGTCCTCACCGGTGGTTACGGTCGACGAATGGGGCGCGACAAAGCACTCCTTCCGGTGGAGGGGGTTCCCATGGCCACCCGGGTTGCTCGCGCCATGATCGAGGCTGGAGCAACGGAGGTGTTTGCCGTCGGTGGAGACGCCGAGGCTCTGAGCACGCTCGGGCTCCGGATCATTCCCGACCAGACGCCCCACGAAGGGCCGCTCGCCGGCGTCATCGCCGCCCTTCGAGCCGCCTGCGAGGAAGTCGTCGTCGTCACCGCGTGCGACATGCCGTGGATCTGCGAGAATCACGTGGCAGGAATAGTTGAGGCAATCGACAAATTCGACGTGGTCATGAGCGCCGCCGATGGTCAACTGCAGCCCCTGCACGCCGCGTGGACACGCGCTAGCCTGGAGAAACTTGAGGCAGCCTTTCATTTGGGCGAACGTTCGCCCCTCCGAGCAATTCTAAACCTCGACTATTCGGTTGTCGACTTGGGTGCTGGTTCGTGGTCAATCGATCTCGACACGCCGGGCGACGTCGCTTTGCTCACTGCGCCGCCGAATTGAGAGCGCATGAGATCAGAACGAAGAACAGGAGATCGTTGAGGTCTCCGCGGCCCTATGCCACTCGAGTCTCGATTACGTCTCACCGATCGCGTTCGAGATATCGCTCCGCTTCAAAGACACCGCCTGATTTCAAGACCGAAGGAAGTAAAGAAATCGGGGGCAGGCCAAGGTGACAACTAAAGCGACATCAGTCCCCACCGTTACTTTCTTTTGCTCGCTTTGAGCCTCCACGAGAACGTTCACCAGATGTTGGTCGTGAAGCGAATGGCCAATCACGAAAATGCTGTGAGCTTCATTAATGAGATTTTCGAATTGACTCCAAAGCGACTGAGTCAGGTAGGGTATGGGCAGTCATAACGTGGCGTGTGTAGGGGCCGAAGACTCATTCATGGCTTCGAAAATTCTGACGGCGAATTCCTGAAGTGGACCCAAGAGTGATACGTACTCAATCAAGTCAACCCACGTACTCTCAAAAGAGGACGTGGCGACAACATTTATTGCACTTCAAAATTGAGTGGACTTCAAGTTGTCTCCTTGCTGTGTCGCTCGTGTTGTGGGTGCTCATAGCGATGCAACTTGCGTATCAAACTAGAACGGGGCTTCCACTTGACTTTGCAGTGTACCGAGACGCTGCCACCAATATGCTGCACGGCGGAGCCACCTACCGCGCGCACTTCACATCTATGCACCTCAACTTTACGTATCCACCCTTCGCGCTCTCATTATTTAGCGTTCTCACCATGCCGTCACCATTAGTTGTGCTGGCCATCTGGTGGTTGCTTAGTTGTGTGGCCCTGGTGGTCTTTGCAATGCTGGCGCTGAACTCACTCACTGAACTTCCCCGCCGTATTGTTATCCCCGCGTCGCTCGCCCTCAGCGGCGCCTCCTGTCTGGTGCTAGAACCGATTCGAAGCAGCATGGATTTTGGACAAATCAACTTCTTTTTGATGCTCGCCATTCTGGTGGATGTTCTCAGCGTGCGGTCATCTTCACGGGGGGTGCTGACGGGCCTCGCGGCGGCGGTCAAACTCACGCCGCTGATTTACATCACCTATTTCGCGGTCATTCGAAGTCGTGCTTCCATGCTGAGGGCCTTGGGTACTTTCGTCGCAGCGGCAGTCGTCGAGTGGCTCGTCCTTCCATCGGACTCGGTGCTGTTCTGGTTCCATCAAGCCTTTAGTCCAGGTCATAAGGGCGGAGCGATGGGCACCGCCAACCAGTCGTGGTTCGGACTCGTCGGTCATTTCTCGTCGACGTTGGGTTCGTCGACCGCCGTTGTCTGGCTCGTACTGAGCGCGGCCACCCTCCTGTTAGGGCTCTATCTCGCTAAGCGCTACGTCGCTACCGCCCGTCCCATTGAGGCTCTCCTCGCGTTGGCGTTAACGGAACTGCTCGTAAGTCCCATCTCCTGGACGCACCATTGGTCGTGGATCATTCTTTTGCCAGTGATCTTGATCGCCAAGTGGCGCCAAGATCGATGGGTCAGTGCCGCAATGCTGTTACTACTAACCGTGGCGGCAACCGCGCCGTACAGATGGCACCGCTACAGCTGGTACCACCACGGACTTCTTCCCGCTCTCCTCGGCTTCTCGTTACTCTTTGCGGGCGTTGTACTCATGATCACAATGGCTGGGACGGAATGGCAACGATATAGACGGGAGCGTGCGGACTCCACTCGCGTCGAGCCACGGCTGAATTCACTTCGCCGGCCCCCTTCCGTGGTTGAATCTGAATTTGAAGGTCCTCACAACTCAAAGACGTCTCTTCCGGGCCGACAAAAGTGAAGTTTGCGTCGCGACTTGACTTGATACTTGCTCTACGACGCAAGTTTGGTCTTGGCGGTCACCTGAGTAACCGGGCCAAAAGTCCTCTATTCGTTTGGTGCGGTGCCTTTGGTCGCTTCGTCTGGAGTCACCTGGCCCATTAGTCGTAGGTGCAATCTGTCTCGTCGCCAGGATCTCGGTAAGCGACAACGACGCGAAGCGACAACGCCGTGGCTCGACGCGCCACATTTCGGGCAATGGGTTGTTTGGCGAATGCGGAGCGATTCGAACTCAATCGCTCCGCATTGAGGGCGTCTCTCGAGTCTGGGCGCGTGCTCCAGCAGGCCTTATAGACCGCCGGAACCGTTCGAAAGTAGCCTGCAGGAGTGAGTTTTTTCGAACAAAACATGGACATCTCGTCGAATCCCGAGCCGGGGAATCTCCTCGGGGCGATTTTCTCTGCCAGCCCTGATGCTGTGATCGTTATCGATGCGAGTCACCGGATTGTTCTGACGAGTCCGGCGGTAACGACGCTTTTTGGATATCTTCCCTCAGAACTAGTTGGCGAATTAATTGACCGCCTGATTCCCGATAGTCGAAGAGACCGTCACGGTGAACATTTACGAAAGTTCTTCGAATCGCCCCACGCTCGACAAATGGGTGCTGGCCTCGACCTTATGGGCCTACGCCGAGACGGTGAGGAGTTTCCAATCGACGTAAGCCTTACTCCGGTGAGCGTTCGCGATACCCAGTACGTCGCCGCCTTCGTTCGCGACGCCCGGGAGCGCCGACGAGAGGTAGATCGACTATACGCAGTGAACGAAATCACAAAACGTCTTCTCGCCGGGTCCCAGATGCGAGACATTCTCCCACTCGTCGCTCAGAGCGCTCGTCTTCTGAGTCATTCCGACGCTGCATGGATCGTGACGCCGAGGTCGATCACCGAGTTTGAAATTGTCTCAGTCGATGGCCCTGGTACTGAACTCTTGCTCGGCATTCTCCTTTCGGCCGAGACCAGCCGTTCAGCGAAAGTAATGCGCTCGGGTGCATCGGAAAGGATTGAGGATCTTTCGACAGTAAATAATGTTCTCGTGGGCATAGCGAGCCTCGACCTGGGTCCCGGCCTGTACGTACCCTTGATCGCCGACGAGCGGCGTCTCGGCACTCTCGCCCTTGGACGAATACACGGAAAACCTTCATATGAGCCCATTGATGTCGCTTTTGCGGAAGTGTTCGCTGGAGCAGCCGCGACGGCCATCGAGATGGGCGCGGCTCGCGCCAAGATCGATCGACTCAGCATCGTGGCTGAAGACGAGCGAATCGCGCGAGACCTGCACGACACCGTCATTCAAGAACTTTTTGCGCTAGGCATGTCGCTCCAAGCTACTGGCGCAACGGTAACGGGCTCTCTTGGGGAACGAATCTCCGCGGCGGTTGAGAGCCTTGACGACGTGATCAGACAGATTCGCAATACGATTTTCCAGCTTCCCGGTCGAACTGAAGCTGCCAGAGGGCTCCGAGATGAGATGATGAGGCTCGCCGACAGTTTTCATCAGGAATACGGCGTCCTTCCGCGAATAGCGTTTCATGGTCCGATTGACTTTTCCGTCTCAGAGTTAGTAAGCGAGAACTTGCTTCACGTATTCAGTGAAGGACTGTCCAATGTCGGACAACACGCGCACGCTTCGAAAATTGAAGTGATCCTGGCGGTGAAAGACGAATGGCTTTCTTTCTCACTCATCGATGACGGTGTCGGAATTGCGGACGGGCCCTACGCTGGCAACGGGATTCGAAATATGTCCACCAGAGCGGAGAATCTTGGCGGGACATGCACCGTCGCTCGCAGAAGCCCGAAAGGCTCAATTGTGGAGTGGCGGGTCCCACTCTCGTCCTGAAAGTGAAAAATGCGCAGCCAGCGACTGAAATACAGTCACAGCGGTCGTTGCCTGCATTGAGCGAAAAGCGAGCGCCATGTCCTTCTAGGAACCACTTAGTTCACCGCAACCGGCTCATCTGCCCTTGAGCTCACCACGGTTGCCCCGATGATCGTAGAAGGAGACGCTGGCCAAGCCTTCGATGCGATCTTGATGACGTCGACTGCTCCACTGACCTCCGTTGCCACAATGTCCAGAGAATCGACATTCCCCACGTCCACCGTTGATGAGTGGCGCTGGCGATAACCAGATATCAGCCCATCGACGCCAATCCAACTTGAGGTCCGCCACGTGGCAAGAATCACGATGGCAAAGAGTGCGTAGAACGCGCATACACTCGCCGTTCCGGACATGACGTAGGTGAAGTGGAGTAGCAAACTAGCGAGTGCGGCGATACGCGTGAAGAGTCCCAACGCGAGAGCAACTCCGATAGCGAATATCAAGACGGCGATGAGAATTACGATCCAGCTTGCGTTAGGTACCACGAAACTGTGTAGAAAAGTTGCCCACCAGCTGTACGCCGCCACGCCGTGAGAGGCAAATCCCGCAACGCCAGCGCCATTGTTATGGAGAAATGCGGGATTCTCAGCTCCCCAGAGTTTTGCCGTGCCTGCCTGGATCCACATGACACCCAACCAGATTCTCATGGCCGTCCAACCAACCGCCATCACCTTGGAACGGTGCACCCACTCCAAAAAGCGTGGTGTATTGATCGCGGATGGTTCTCCGAGGAGTTCACGAATGTCTTCCCTGGAACTCACCTCCTTTCCGGTCTCTCGTGAGATCTCAACGCCATCTTGAGGTGCTTCTCCTTCCTTCGATAGGGACAAATGTCAGAGATTTTGCGTTGTCGATTCCCTTGAGAGATTGAATTCGGTGTCCCGTCGAGAGTGACACTTCTCGCTGTCGCACTTTGGCGCCAGCTTCGTAGGAACGAAACGACAGGGCCAGCGGATTAAAACCCGCATCGGCTGACCCCTGCTTGAGCGCTTCAGAATCTATCTACGCTTTGAAGCAGTGTTGGCCGGTCCCGAACATTGAGTGTTGCGACGAGCCCGTGGGGCCAAGAGTCCGACACTTGTGATGTTGAATGCGGGACACAAAATTCGCTTTCAAATGAAGCGATATCACTTTTGCAAGAATATGTCCGTCTCGCGGATCACCGTCTAGTCTTGAAACTCGGTCAGAGTGAGGGCCCCCAGCATCGTGTCGAAAGTTGGCGTAACTGCTATTCGGGTCCGGAGAAACTCCTGCGCTGGCGCTCGGCGACGCGCACCGCGAATACCGCCGCCTCTGTGCGGTGTTTCATTCCCATCTTCATGAGGAGATTCGAAACGTAGTTCTTCACGGTTTTCTCGGCGAGAAACATGGTGCTGGCGATTTCGCGATTAGTTCTACCTTGCGCAATGAGGTCGAGAATACGTCGCTCCTGTGGCGACAGAGGCTTGAGTCCTTCATCGTCTAGGTCGCGACCAAGTCGAGCCCGAGCTTGAGCCACGGTTTTGGGGTCAAGGAGTGACTCTCCCCGTGCAGCTCGACGCACTGAAGTGACGAGATCGTTACCTTGAATCTCTTTCAGCACGTAACCCGACGCGCCGGCAATCACCGCGCCAAGATACGCCTCATCATCCGCGTAAGACGTCAGCATGAGGCACGCGATCTCCGGCGAAGCGGAGCGGATTTCGCGACAAATCTCAATCCCGTCGCCGTCGGGGAGGCGAACGTCAAGTAGCACAACGTCCGGGTGCTTCTCGGGAATTAGAGCCAGAGCTTCGTCCTCGCGGCTGGCTTCTCCGACGACCTCAATGTCTCCCTCGCTTTCAAGCAAC
>OBLU010000910.1_pt1 | contig 27448 bp, 27 predicted proteins | sample 1518681 | NCBI WGS metagenome assembly OBLU01 (sample SAMEA3539304, study PRJEB22396) | soil metagenome | biome: tundra; feature: field; material: soil | place: USA | collected 2010-05 | depth 0.15 m
AATTAAAATCATAAAGCGGGAATAGGCTGATACAACTAATCTACCAAATTAGTAGACTTTTAATTATGAAATAAGCGAAATCAGATTTGATTTAGACTGCCTTAGTAATTTGTATGGTACAGAGAATATAAAGCAAGGTACAACAAGGAAGCATTGAGGTAATAAAATGTTATAATCATCCAATCCCTCACTACCAACAAAAAAAGAACCCAATATTATAATAAAACCAACCAGGAGATTTTAGAAAATTTAGGTTTTGAGGTCTTAAGAATAAACTGTGATAATTTAGCCAGGTTTGGAGGTGTATTGCATTGTATTTCCTTCACAGCGTAAAACTCTCTGCGGAAATAATTTTCAAATTTTCCTGCTTTGATATTTATTTTTCAATAAAAAGGTATTTATAATATAATTTCTTTCTTTCTTACTTTTAAGATGATTTTTCCTATAAAAAAATCACTGAAACACAATAAAAATTACAAATGAAACTCAATTTTTTCCGTAAAATTATCATGAATTCTGAGGACAACTCTTGGACCAACCAAAGTTTAGAAAATATAAAAAGTGCCGATTTTACCGGCACCTTCGCGAATTTTAAGAGGTCCCGAGCGGATTCGAACCGCTGTGGAAGCTTTTGCAGAGCTCTGCCTAGCCACTCGGCCACAGGACCTTTTAGAAGGGGACAAAAGTAATAAAAATAATTTTATGAATTTTTAGCAGTAATGAGCGAAATTTGCAATAGAATAAGTATACAAATTTATCCCGATCAAATACTAGCTTCCAAATGTTATCCGCATCCGGGTCATAATATTTACTTATGCAACAAATTGCATCCTCAGAATTAATTATTAACAGTCGTGGAGCCATTTACCACCTTGATGCAGCGCCGGGGGAAATAGCTGATAATGTCATTACAGTTGGTGATCCTGATAGAGTACATGAAATAAGTAAATATTTTGACAAGATAGAAATTGAGAGAAGCCATCGCGAATTTGTTACCCACACAGGGTGGTTAGGGAAAAAAAGAATTTCGGTTATTAGCACCGGTATAGGAACCGATAATATTGATATTGTTTTGAATGAACTGGATGCGGTAGTGAATATTGATTTTCCGACCAGAACAATAAAAAATGATTTAAAACATTTAAATATTATCCGTATCGGAACTTCAGGATCACTGCAGGCTGAAATTCCTGTTGACAGTTTCGTGTGCAGCACGCACGGCATTGGTATAGATAACCTGCTGAATTTTTATATACATGGAAACAATGAGGAAGAAAAACAATTACTGCATTCATTTATTACCCAGACACAGTTGCATGGAACAATTAGTCATCCATATATCGGGGGAGCTGCTATATCATTAATGAAGCATTTTGTAGAAGGTTACCACCAGGGCATTACAGTTACGTGCCCGGGATTTTATGGTCCGCAGGGAAGGGTTCTTAGGATGGGCGTTACCAATCCGCAATTGATTGACAGGCTTACCGCTTTTGAATTTGGTCATCACCGCATCGTTAATTTTGAAATGGAAACTTCGGCAATTTACGGCCTGGGAAAAGTGCTGAATCACAATTGCCTTTCCTTAAGCGCTATAATTGCCAACCGGATTCTTAGGAATTTCAGCAAAGACAGCCTTGGTGTTGTCGAAAAACTAATCATAAAAACACTGGAGATCATCACAGAAAAATTGTAAAATGAAAATCGAATTTTTTAAATACCAGGGTACAGGAAATGATTTTATTATTCTCGATAACCGTGAAAGTCTTTACGGAGAAATAACAGCGAGGGAAATAAATTTTTTATGCCACAGGCGCTTTGGTATCGGAGCTGACGGCCTTATGATGCTAAATGAAAAGAAGGGATTTGATTTTGAAATGGTTTATTTTAACTCCGATGGCAAAGCTTCTTCCATGTGCGGAAATGGTGGCAGATGCATTATAAAATTTGCTGCAATGCTGGGTATAAAAAAGAATGTATATAAGTTCATTGCTGTGGATGGTGAACACGAAGGGGAGATCGATCTCAACGGGGAAGTGAGGCTGAAAATGCACGATGTTCCGGAGTTTGAATTTTCCTTTTCTTATTTTGTGCTGGATACTGGCTCGCCCCATTTTGTGAAAAATGTTTCAGATGTGCGTGAAATGGATGTTGTTACCGAAGGGCGGGCCATACGAAACAGTAAGGAATTTGAAGAAGAAGGAATCAATGTAGATTTTGTTGAAACAATTGCTGACGATACTATTTATGTGCGTACTTATGAAAGGGGAGTAGAAGACGAGACGTTAAGTTGTGGCACAGGTGTTACTGCATCTGCATTAATTTCTGCGCATAATGAGAATGGGTTCAACCGTGTGGAAGTGGAAACACCCGGTGGAAAATTAAGTGTGGAGTTTGAAAAAATGAATGATACGGGGTTTAAAAATATCTGGCTGTGTGGACCAGCTGAATTTGTCTATCGGGGAGAAATCGATTTAAATTTATAGGCATGTTCAACCTTCGCGTATATGGAATTTTGATCAATGAAAAAAAGCAGGTGCTGGTAAGCGATGAACTTATCAGAGGAAAATATTACACTAAATTTCCAGGAGGGGGTCTTGAATTCGGAGAGGGTACACGAGATTGCCTGAAGCGGGAATTTGCTGAAGAAATGAATCTGAATGTGCAGGTTGAAGATCATCTTTACACTACAGATTTTTTTCAAATGAGCGCCTTCAATCCGGATCACCAGATCATTTCCATCTACTATTATGTAAATGCGCTTGAAGCTATAACTGCTCCCCTCAGGGATAAAGAATTTGATTTTGATGAAGACCAAATTGCGATTTACAGGGAAAGGAATGAGATAGAGGCTTTTCGTTTTATTGATTGGGATAACTTCTCAGGTGACAGCGTAAGCCTGCCCATTGATAAAATTGTTGCTGACCTGGTGAAAGAAAAAAGCTTTGCAATTAAAATTTAAAGACGCAAAGATCCTATAGGCAAATTATTTTGCTTACCATATTGATTTACGTGTAGAAGAAATAAATAAACTGAAAAATTAAAAATAATACATTTACCATCGCTAACCATTTTGGAAGCAGCCGCTGCCTGCCGATTATTATTAATACTGCATAAATAACGCACATAATAAGATTGATCATAATGGCGGCCACTCCAAGCGTAATAATGATATCTTTAAAATAAGAAACGGCAACAACTGTATCTTGTTTTTGAGTAACAGGTTGCTGAGCTTCCATTCTTGCAAGAAAGATGAATAGTAAAAAGGCAATGTTGCAAATGATCGTGAGCCTTGAAAAAAAAGCAATTACTTTCATTAAAAAAATGGTTTAAATAGACTCTCCAAAATAATATTAATTTGGAGAATTAAAGTTTTTTATTCATGGCAAATGTACTCAGTATCGTCTCTTATAAAATATTTCCGGCCAAATTCGGAGGCCAGAAAGGAATAGCCCTCTTTAATGAATATTTATCACGGCATCTGAGATTAATTTGCTTTACCGTGAAAGATAATTTATCGGGTGAGGCGCCTTACCGGGTTATTAATAATATGGAGAACGCAGGGTTTCGATACATCAATTTCTTTAACTTTCTTCCCGTCAGCAAGATCATTCGCCAAAATAATATTTCGCATGTCATCATTGAACATCCTTACTTCGGGTGGCTCGGATTGTTATTAAAATGGTTTTGCAACGTGAAACTGATTATTCATTCTCACAATATTGAATCGGAAAGGTTCAGGGCAACCGGAAGGTGGTGGTGGAAAATATTATGGTCTTATGAGAAATTCATTCATAATAATGCTGATTTCACTTTTTGTATTACCGAAAAGGACAGGCAATATTTTATCAATCGCTATAAGGTGCCGGAAGGGAAGACTTCTGTAATTACTTATGGAATTTCATGGGATAAAGTACCGGCCGCTGTGGAGAGATTAGCTGCAAGGAATAGATTACTTCAAATGCATAATTTAAGAATTGAGACAACTTTATTTCTTTTTAATGGCGCCCTCGATTATCCCCCAAATCTCGAAGCTGTCAAAAATATTGTCGAAAATATAAACCGGATTTTCATAAACGATCGTACCGATTATAAAATAATAATTTGCGGAAAAAACCTTCCTGCTGAAATGAATGGATTAAAAATATACAAGGACACCAATATCATCTATGCCGGATTTGTTGAAGATATTTCCGTTTATTTTAAGGGTGTAGATATTTTTATTAATCCTATTACAGAAGGAGGAGGAATAAAGACTAAACTGGTAGAGGCGCTGGGTTCTAACCTGAATGCAGTTTCCACTTTGGATGGGGCTACGGGAGTTGATGAAAATATTTGTAACGGGAAATTGCTGTTGTGCCCAAATAACGACTGGCAATGTTTTTCAGAGAAAATGAAGGAGGCAATTCTTATCAAGCAATCGATCAGCAGTGATTTCTTCCAATATTTTTATTGGGATAACATTGCGAAGAAAGCAGCGGGTATTATTGAGAAGGTATGAGGTATCAGGTATCAGCAAAATCCATAATATATGAGTAAGCAAGAAAGGTTAAGAATAAACCGCCTGAAGAAATTAGTTTCTGCCCTTCAACATTGGTACAAAAGAAAAATTGGAAAATGTCTCCTCTTCAAAGGTTCCATCTTTTTTCCGGGTAATTCGCATCATTTTTTGAATTCCTTCATCATCTAATGGTAAAACCATTATTCCGCCGGTCTTTAGCTGCTCCACTAACCTGGGAGGAATGAAGGGAGCGGCGGCAGTGATCAGTATTTTATCAAAAGGTGCAAAGGTGGGTATTCCTTCAAACCCATCTCCATAGAAAAATTTAATAGTGGGATATTTTTTTTTGAATATGAATTGTTTACTTAACTCGAATATTTTTTTCTGTCTTTCGATGGTATAAACATTGGCTCCCATTTCAGCCAAAACGCTTGCCTGGTAGGCGCTGCCAGTACCTATTTCAAGAATTTTATCGTAGGGCTCAATTTCCAATAACTGTGTTTGATAAGCAACGGTATATGGCTGTGAAATCGTTTGTCCCTCCAGGATAGGGAAGGCCCTGTCTTCATAAGCAATAGCGTCAAATGCAGTATCAAGGAAGAAATGTCTCGGTATATTCATCAATGCTTCCAGCACCCGGTCGTCAGTAATTCCCTTTTCTTTTATACTATCAACCAGTTTTTTTCTTAGGCCTTTATGGCGGTAGGTATCTTCAAACTTTCGCATTGCTGCAATTTATAATTGTTGGCACTACTTTTCAAAACTTCTTTAATAATTACTTTGATTGTTATATTGAAAGCGGTTGTTGTAATTATCTATCTTTCTATCTTGTCCAGTTTCTGGATGGCATCTTTATGAAGAAGAATTCTTACAAACATAATTATTGCTGTAATTCCGAAGATTCCACCAATAACCCAATTCAGAATATTTTGATTTGCATTTAGTTTTTCGGCAACAAATTTACCTCCGAAAATAAATACAGAATTTCCCATAAACGTACCGATACCTATACCAAGGATGTATAAATTATAGAAAGAATTTTTTGGCTGAAGGATTTTTTTTGCGAACAGGACAGTGCTCCATCCAAACCAAAACGGAATTTGCATAGGGGTAATAGAACTTATTAAAAAGCCGAGCACAAAGCGGTTCATATTATTTCTGAGCATTACGTTTTTTGCATGATGCTCATGAGAGGCTGCAATAAAGCTGCCTGTCGCAAGGGCCAAAACGATAGCAAGCGCTATCCATTCCATCCATTTCAAAAGTACTTTCTGTTTGCGAATCCAGTTGATTCCTACAAGTGAAATGCGCACATATATCATTTCGGTAAGCAGGGAACCCAAAGAAAAATAAATCGCATTGATGACACTTTCCTGCAAACTGATTTGCATGGCGGCAACATTCAAGGTGCCCAGCGGTAAGGAGCCAAGGAAACTAACCAGCATTCCCCAGAAAAAAACTTTTACAAGGCCCATAATATGGCGTTAACTCTTTTTTGCCAATACTGATAAAGTTACATTGACCGTATTGCTGATCACAGCGCTATTATCACCTACCCCATAATCCAGCCTGTTGACTTCAAATTCCCCGGTAAATAAATAGTCATCATTCACTTTCTCAATATGAAAAGGAAATGAAATTGGTTTAGTAACTCCATGCATATTTAGAGTTCCTGTAAAATAGTAAAATCCGACTTCTGTTCTGTTGGTTTTTTCGATTTTTGTAGAAGTAATAGTTATTAATGGATAAAGCTTTGCATTAAAATATCCACTGCGGTTGAGACTTCTGTCGCGGATTCCATTGTTGGTATCAATTGTTGAAGCATCTACGCTTACTTTAAACTGGCAGGAGGGAAGATCGGTCGTAAAAAAAAAGATTTCTCCTTTAAGTCCCGAAAGCTGACCGCCGGTTTTGATGCCAAAATTTCTTATGGTAAAATGAACTTTGCTTCCTGCATCAGATGGCGTATATTTTTGGGAAAACCCTGAGAGGGTTAATAAACTGAATAAAATTGATAAGATTCTTTTCATTGGCATGCTATTATTGTTAATATATACTTACATTATGATCTTATCCGCAGTTTTCATTTTTTTATAATGATTCCTGGTTTCTTTTCTAAAGCGAAAGCCTTTCATGGCCGGCCAATACGGAATGCCAGCTTTGTAATTTTTTCTGCTGATAAGGTATAAGACTTTCCAATGCTTCAGAATTTCTTTCCACGCATTAATAAGAGTGTACCCCGTATCATAAAAATGATTAGGCTCTGCACCACAACCATTATATTCCAATATCACAAAATTCTTCCCTTTTTTCAGATCTTCAATCGAATTACACATAATATCGTACCGGCCGTAAAAAAAGTCATTCACCAGGTGGCTAATCCCATCAAGAAGGCTACAAAGGTTTTCATCGATTTCCTCTTTCATATCTATAAAGAGAGCACCGCGATTGTGATTGGCAGCATAGCTTAACATATATTTTTCACCATCCGGAATTATCATATTAAAATTATGACCATGCCTGGCTCGTAATTCTTTCATTCTTTTTCCAGATTTTGAATTTCTCAAAATTAATTCTTCAAGTGTATGTAGCCCATCTCCTGTGACCTGCATGGGAATTTTTAACAAAAAGCCTGTTATTACCCCTTTCGATTCGCCCGGAAATCGGTAGTAAAAAAGACTTACTTCAATTGGATAGTTGATAAATTCCTGTAAAAAATATTCCACCGAAACATGGTCATGGTAATTTTTCAATACCTCTTCAGAATTAATCTTCCTGAAAAGAATGCCCTGTCCTCCCACCTCAGGTTTTGCGATAAGCGGGTATTTTATGCCTGAAGCAGATAGTTTCTTTAAAACAAATGAAAAATCTTCGTTAGGAAAAACATTAAAAAAGGCGGGACGAAGGTGTGCTGGAAGCAAGTCGTGCATTTCCTTCTTGGGCTCACCTTCCATACCTCCGAAAGTGAGTTTAGGATTACTCGGTGTAAAAAACCAAATTGACCCCGATCGTATCATATACCAAAGCCAAACCGGTGAAATGGGCGCATATAAAAGTTTGAATGGCCACTGTTCCCAGTTCTTTATTTTATTTATCAGGTTGACTTTATTTTAGAAGGCAAAAATAAGCCTTATACCTATGAACCGGTGTGCATCCGTCAAAATTGTTTGTTGTATTTTAGCTGCTAAATTATTAATGTAATGCAGGTACCAACGGTGGCTGAAATGACCGCAGAGGGGAAGGCTCCTGAAATATTGTTCTGGGTTGGTTGCTCAGGCAGCTTCGACCAGCGGGCGCAAAAAATTACCAGGGCATTTGCTACGATATTGAGCAAAGTTGGAGTAAGCTATGCCATCCTGGGTAAAGAAGAAATGTGCACTGGTGACCCTGCAAGACGAGCTGGAAATGAATTCATATTCCAGATGATGGCTTACCAGAATATTCAGGTACTAAATGGTTATAATATCAAAAAGATAGTGACTGCCTGCCCTCATTGTTTTAATATTCTGAAAAATGAATACCCGGTACTTGGAGGAAATTATGAGGTAATTCACCATTCCACATTTTTGCAGCAATTGATTGATGAAGGTAAAATCAGGTTGAAAGAGGGTGGAGGGTTTAAAGGAAAAAAAATTACTTACCATGATAGTTGCTATTTGGGCAGAGCCAATAATATTTATGATGCGCCCCGCAAAGTGCTTGAAGCTTTGGATAGTGAATTAGTTGAAATGAAACGCTGCAAAAGCAATGGTTTGTGCTGTGGTGCAGGAGGCGCACAAATGTTTAAGGAGGAGGAAAAAGGAACCGTGAGAATAAACCAGGAAAGAACAAGGGAAGCTCTTGAAACAGGAGCCGAAATTATTGCTGCAGCATGCCCTTTCTGCAATACTATGCTGACAGATGGCGTGAAGCTGAATGAAAAGGAGGAAAATGTAAAGGTTCTGGATATTGCTGAGATTATTGCTGCGGGTATGGGGCAATGAAATAGTTTATGTCATTTTAGCAAAGTATTAATTTAAGTTTTTTTATAAATTATTATTTTAACAGGCAATAAAATCTTTCTCATCTTTGCTTTTGGCCGGAAAATGAAAACACTTACCCACAAATAGATTGCTATGCTACAAATATTTTAATTAACAGGTAAAGAATGATTGAGGAAAAAAGTTTGAATTTTATTGAAGAAATTATTGAAGAAGATCTGAATAAAGGAATATGCAAGAGCATCCTGACCAGGTTCCCTCCTGAGCCAAATGGATATTTGCATATAGGTCATGCAAAAAGCATATTTCTCAATTTTGGTTTGGCATTAAAATATAACGGCGCTACCAATCTACGGTTTGATGATACCAACCCTGAAACTGAGGAGACGGAATTTGTGGAAAGCATTAAAAATGATGTAAAATGGCTCGGTTTCAACTGGGCCAATGAATTATACAGCAGTGATTATTTTGACCAGTTGTATGAATTTGCTGTAAAGCTTATTAATAAAGGGCTGGCTTATGTAGATGACAGCAATTCCGAAAAAATTGCTGCAGAAAAAGGCACGCCAACAGAACCTGGCTTAGAAAATGAATGCCGGGGCAGAAGTGTTGAAGAGAATTTGAGATTGTTTGAAGCAATGAAAATGGGAAAATTCAGGGACGGGGAGAAGGTACTGAGGGCCAAAATTGATATGGCATCTGCAAATATGCATATGCGTGATCCTATTATGTACCGAATTAAACGTGCGCACCATCATCGCACAGGAGACAAATGGGTCATTTATCCTATGTATGATTTTGCCCACGGCCAAAGTGATAGCATTGAACATATTACGCATAGCATCTGCACCCTTGAATTTGTATCTCACCGGGAGTTGTATGACTGGTATATAAACAACCTGGAAATATTTCCGTCCCGTCAATATGAATTTGCCCGGCTTAATATGACTTACACTGTGGTGAGTAAGCGTAGATTATTACAATTGGTAAATGAAGGATATGTCTTAGGATGGGATGATCCGCGGATGCCTACAATTTCCGGCTTTCGGCGTAAAGGATATACGTCGTCAAGCATAAGAACGTTCTGCGATAAAATCGGCGTTGCAAAAAGGGATAATCTGATTGATATCAGCCTGCTGGAATTTTGTATCAGGGAAGAACTGAATCTTACTGCATACAGGGTAATGGCTGTTCTTCACCCGTTAAAACTCATTATTGGTAATTATGATGATAATGTTACAGAAAAACTGGAAACAGAAAATATACCGAATGATCCCTCAAATACCCGAACCATTAATTTTGGCAAAGAACTTTGGATAGAGAGAGAGGATTTCATGGAGGTGCCTGTAAAAAAATGGTTTAGACTGGCACCGGGCGCTTTGGTCCGGCTGAAGAGCGCTTATATTATCAGGTGTACCCACTTTGTAAAAGATAATAATGGGACAATAACGGAAATTCATGCTACCTATATTCCTGAAAGTAAAAGTGGCAATGATACAAGTGGTCTGCAGGTAAAAGGCACTATACACTGGCTAAGTGTAAAACATGCTGCAAAAGCAGAAGTGAGATTGTATGACCGCCTGTTTACAGTAGAAAACCCTGCCGCAGAAGTGGGAGATTTTAAAGATTTTATAAATCCGCATTCTCTGGAAATTATGGCTGACGCATTTATAGAACCTCATATGCTGGATGCCGAAGAAGGTTTCAATTTTCAGTTTATTCGCCAAGGATATTTTTGTGTTGATAAAGATTCAAGACCCGGGGCAAAGATTTTCAATCGTACCGTAACTTTAAAAGACAGCTTTAAAAAGTAGCCGGGAATGACCGGACATTAATTTTTTTTCTGTCTTCAGAAAGAATTCAGAATTGACTACAAACTTTGATAGATTCAGCTTACATTACAATAAATAAACCCAATCAAATGAAACATTATTCCTTTCTTTTCATTCTTTTCGCGGCAACATCCTGTTCATGTTTTTCACAGGCAAATACTCCTAAAGTAATTAAATCGTATTCCATACCAAGCGACGGGGGTTGGGATTATATTGCCGTTAATAACCACAAAATCTATGTATCGCATGGCACACAGGTTAATATCCTGGATGAAAATTCAGGAGATTCCATCGGGGTTATCCCGGGAACCACAGGTATTCACGGTATTGCTTTTGATAATTCCCTGAACAGGGGATATACCAGCAATGGAAGATTAAATAATGTTTTTGTTTTTGACCTTGCCACAAATAAAATCTTAAATCAAATATCAACCGGTGAAAACCCGGATGCGATTTCTTATGAGCCATTTACCAAAACAATCATTACCTGCAATGGTCGTGGAAAATCGCTCTCGGTAATAGATCCGACCAAAGATGCGGTAATAGCCACCATCCAACTGGATGCCAAACCGGAAGAAGCGGTTAGTAACGGGAAGGGTAAATTATATGTAAACCTGGAGGATAAAAATGAGATTGCTGAAATAGATATGAAAACCTTTCAGATACTTAATCGCTGGCCAATTGCGCCGGGTGAAAGCGCAACGGGACTTGCACTGGATACTAAAACTAACCGGCTTTTCGCAGGTTGTGATAATAAAATGCTCGCCGTAGTTGATGCTTCCAATGGTAAAGTAATTACTACTGTGCCTATAGGAGATGGATGCGATGGAGTCGTTTTTGATGAACAGAAAAAAACGGTTTACGCATCCTGCGGTGAGGGGATAATAACTGCCGTAAAAGAGATCAGTGAAAACAAATTTGAGGTAGCCGCTACTATTCCTACAAAAAGGAGCGCCCGAACCATTACAATAGATCAAACAACCCATATGCTTTTTTTGCCCGCAGCCGACATAGCGCCAGCTGAGCCCGGAGCTGATGAACATGCGAGGAGGAAGATGGTGCCCGGTTCGTTCCAGGTTTTGGTAGTGAAGTAATAATAGGATATGCTTTCAGAGTTATTTATAGGTATTATATTTTATACCTACTTATCATATTTTTCAAAATCTTTTTCAATTTTTTCCCTGAACATTTTTTTCATGGCTTCATTGGCGCCCTTAAATAATATTATGAGCGAGCCCCTTTCCCTGGCATATTGATTTGTTACACTATCAGTAACAACTGCAGATACAAAATCCCTGACAAAAGGATGCTGCATTTCCTGCTGATCATTGGTTACTAAAAGCAGGTTATCAATTTGAACATTTTTTGGTAACCATAATAAAAAACTGCCGTTATCACTGTAGGCTTCCGGTAAATTGTATTTGTTTCTGTAATAATTCAAAGCACCAGCTTCACCGTAATTATCGCAAAAAAGATACGTGTATGCTTTTTCGCTACTATCAAGACTATTGTATGCTTTTGCAGCTTTCTGAGCCATTTCTTCCCAGCCGAGCATGTCGGCAAAATCTTGCGGTAATGGATGATTTTTAAGATCTTCCCATTTCAAAGCCCCTGTTTTTTCGGTATGCATTTTATTATAATAATTTGCCAGAGCCTCTGGTTTTGCGACAGGTAATGAAATCGGAATAAACACAATCCCCAACAACAAAGGGATGATCACCAATACGTATTTCCAAACGACCGATCTTCCGTTGGTAAATCTTTCCAGGTGGAAGGCGCCAAAGGCAAAAAGAACCGGGTAAATACCCAGTGCATAATAATTCTTACCATGAAGAACTAATAATAAAATAATAACTACAACATATGACCATGCAAAGGTCCTGTATTTTATCCCTTTATGAGAAAATGCAGTAAAGTATAATCCTGCCAGCCAAATAAAAGCACAGGGAAGGTTCATCAATAATTGGTCTGATAAAAAACCTGCAGGGCTAATGTATTGTAATTGTGTTTTGTTTAATTCTTTCATATGAAACATTACCGGAAAATGGTGATTATATTCCCAGAAAAATGTAGGTAGGAAGATTAATAAGGCTATACCACCAGCATAATACAAATGTTTATTTGCAAATATTTTTCTTTGAGGTGTAAGCAATAAACCTACCAATATTCCAACTGTAAAAAATGCTACAGAATATTTGCTTAGCATACCCAGACCGATACTCATACCCAGAAAATATAAATACTTATTTTTTTGAGATTGTATATACCGCAAAACACTATACGCAATTAATGTCCAGAAAAAAAATTCCGGGGCATTTGGCTGAAATAAAAAGAATACTCTCAAATACACTCCAAAAATAAAAGGAAGGAAAGCCAGAAAAATAGCGAATGCCCCACCACGCAGCTTCTGAATAATTTTAGCAGTAAAGACGAAAGTTAAGGTTCCAAATATATTGGGCCAGAACTTGATCCAGAACATCCCGTTTCCAAACAAATTTGTTAGCCATGCAAAAATTGAAAGTAAGGGAGGAATTTCCATAAAGCCCCAGGCAAGGTGATTGCCTTGTGCAAGGTATAGTAGTTCATCGCGGTGCGGATCATATACACTGCTTTGCAAAAGATAAGGAAGAATAAATTTGATGATTGCCAGAAAGTAAATAAGACCTTGGTTTTTTCTCATCATTATTACTTTGTAGTTGTTTAGAAAACGCCGCCCAACCGGTATTTATTTTTTCTAAACCAGCAATTTAATGTCATTTCTTCCCGGAATTCCGCTACCGAATTCCTTAAATTATCAGTCAGAAAGGACTGAAATTACATAATTTGACTTACCTGGTTAAAAAGACTAATCTTTTTAAAAATTTATAACTAATTTGAAACATAATTTTTAAAAATATACTAAGATGAAAAAGATATCTGCTTTTAGAATGAAAACCTATCAAAATCAATTTTTATTATTGGTTTTTTTGGTAATTGCTTTTGCAGCTAATGGTTCTCCTTATACACATCAAATGGTATCAACCGATTCTGCAGCTTTATTAGGCCGTTGGGACATAACCGTGGACGTGGAAGGAAGTAAGTTGCCTTCATGGCTTGAGATTCATCATTCAGGATATCGGATGCTGGTGGGTAGTTTTGTAAGTACCGGTGGAAGCTCACGGCCCATTTCCAGGATATATTTTGTGAATGGTAAAATGAGTTTTTCAATTCCTCCCCAATGGGAGCGTGAAGACAGGGAACTTTCCGTGGAAGGAACATTTTATGGTGATAGTTTAGCTGGAACTATGACTTTCAGTAACGGAAAAACTTATAACTGGACCGGCGTGAGGGCACCGCTTCTGAAAAGTACAATAAAGCCCGTTTGGGGAAAACCTATTTACCTTTTTGATGGTAAAAATATGAACGAATGGCATGCCAGTAATAAAACACCATGGACTGTAGAATCAGGTATCCTCCGTAATCCGAGTTTAGGTTCTAATTTAATTACTAATAAAAAATTTACCGATTTTAAGTTACATATAGAATTCCGTTATTCAAAGGGAAGTAATAGCGGTGTATATCTGAGGGGAAGGTATGAGCTGCAGATAATTGACAGCAAAGGGCAGGAGCCCTCAAGTGTTTTGCTGGGTGGTATTTATGGATTCTTAACGCCATCTGAAATGGTAGCCAAATCGCCAGGAGAGTGGCAATCATATGATATAACATTGGTTGGAAGAATGGTAACGGTAATAGCCAACGGCAAAACGATTATTTGTAACCAGGCTATACCAGGAATTACCGGCGGGGCACTTGACAGTAATGAAGGTGTGCCAGGACCTATATACCTCCAGGGTACCGAAAATGGACAGATTGATTTTAGGAATATTATTATTACCCCCGCGGAATAATTTTAAGGTAAATTTCCCAGATGAAATTGGTTCCAAATAACCTGTCGGAGGAATAATGTTATGCATTCCCTGACCGGCGTTATAATTCTATGACCTCACAATCTTTAATGTCTTTTTCATGAATTGCGAAGCGAATAACGGTTCGTATTTTTTGCCAACCCTGTTTGCCAGCGGCACCCGGATTCATGTGAAGGCAGTTTAATTTTTTATCATACATCACCTTTAGTATATGTGAATGCCCGGATATAAATAGATCAGGATGATATATTAAAAGTTCTTTTTTTGTTTCAGGGTTATAACGGGGAGGATAACCGCCTAAATGCCTCATCATTACTTTTATTTCTTCACAGAAAAAAACCATTTGCTCAGGAAAAACACTTCTTACATCGGCGCCGTCAATGTTTCCGTAAACACCCCTGATTAAATGTTTCTGGCCATTTGAAGAGGCCAGGCATCTGCTTAGCTGTTTGGCAATTTCAATCGTTCCAAAATCGCCTGCGTGCCAAATTTCATCGCAATTTTTGAAATGTTCCAAAATTGCCGGATAAAGATAATTATGCGTATCCGATATTAATCCTATCCTCGTCAAGATGTTCAATATAAGATGTAAATTTACAAAGCAAATAATTGAAGATGCTTTTCTTTAGAAAATTTGCGCTTTGCCTTGGTGATTTTTCCGTTTAACTCATAATTTAGCTATATGCCTCATTATCATAAATCCGGTTCCATTCCTCACAAGCGACACACCCAATTTCGCAAACCGGACGGGACACTTTATTCCGAACAATTATTTTCAACAGAAGGATTTTCGTCTGATGCTTCTTTGTTTTACCATAATCATCCGCCAACACAGATAATAAAAACTGATGAGCCCTATTCTGTGGCGCCGGAAATAGCTGAAGAAAAAATGCTGAAGCATAGGAGTTTCCAGGGGTTTAACATTAAACCCGTTGGCGATTACCTCAAAAGCCGTCAACCTGTTTTGGTTAATAACGATTGCCATATTTCTTTAGCTGCTCCCACAGGAAGCATGATGGATTATTTCTTTAAAAATGCAGATGCTGATGAAGTTATTTTCATACATGAAGGAGGCGGAAAACTAATATCTCAATATGGTGAAATCGTATTCGGGTACGGTGATTACCTGGTAATTCCGAGAGGAGCTATTTACCAGTTGGAATTTGAAACCAAATACAACAGGATCTTCATCGTAGAATCATTTAGCCCTATACGTTATCCAAAAAAATATCTAAGCAATTATGGGCAGTTAATGGAAAATTCGCCTTATTGTGAAAGAGATATCCGGCCGCCGGAGAATTTAAAAACGATTGATGAGAAAGGGGATTTCCTGATTATGACTAAGAAGAAAGGCATGATGTATGGCATCCATTATCTGCACCATCCATTTGATGTGATAGGATGGGACGGATGCTGCTATCCTTTTGCTTTTTCCATTCACGATTTTGAACCTATCACCGGCCGAGTTCATCAGCCGCCTCCGGTGCATCTTACTTTTGAAGGACATAATTTTGTTATTTGTTCCTTTGTGCCGAGGATGTATGATTATCACCCGCAATCTATACCTGCTCCCTATAATCACAGTAATATCGATAGCGATGAAGTGTTGTATTATGTAGATGGCGAATTTATGAGCCGCAAACATGTTAACAGAGGCATGATAACTTTACACCCCGGCGGTATTCCACACGGTCCGCATCCTGGCGCAGTGGATAAAAGTATAGGAATGAAGGAAACTAAAGAACTGGCCGTAATGGTAGACACTTTTCATCCCCTGCAGTTAACCAAACAAGCACTTGAGATTGAAGATGAAAATTACGTGATGAGTTGGGCAGAATAGGAAGATTTGATGCTTTTTCCAACCATGCTACTACGAGATTGTATTTTTGGACGTCAACTTATTATTTTTTCAACTTTGCCAGGAAACCATAAGGCAAGCATAAAATGATTTTATTTTTTCCTAAATTGGGCAATAAATCAATACAGTATGATAAAATTCCATGAATTAAAAGAAGGAGATTATGTCCTTGGTGAAAATGACGGTCAGGCCTGGGAAGGGGAAGTAACGGATTTTAACCATGATGAAAAGGAGATATGTGTATTTACAGGCGTTCAGGATTTTTGGTTTAGAGATGAAAATTTATTTCCACTACCCCTGGATGAAAAGCAATTAATGAAATTAAAATTTACCAAGCATGTGAATGATGATGGCTCTGTAAAGTATATGAAATGGGCCTTTAGAATACAAACTCCTTCGCAGGATGATTTTTCACACTTTGAAATTTGGTACAGGGATGAAAAAAGAATAATGACTCAACCAATTTCTGTCCATCAGCTTCAAAACCATTATTTGGAAATGACCAAAGTTCATCTGACTGATGATGAAATATAATTACATAAGGTTTGATAAAACCAGCGAAATAAACAAATTAATATTTTTGATAATACCCGAATAATGCAGATTTATTTTGGTACTGCTAAGGATCAGGCCATATTTTGGAGCATAATAACTATTTATGCTTGTTGCCAGGGAATCTGCCGGGATTAGTGAAGAAGATAGAGTTGCCGATACCTGGATTACATTTGAATAAACCGTATTATTTACAGCCATAGTAATACCCCTTCCGGCTATATTATATGAAATGACAACCGGCACAGGAAAAGGTAATCCATTGATGCTTAGGGTTTGTGTTTGGCTCCAGGTGGTTCCGGCATACGCGCTGTCTATCAGGTATAATCTCTCAAAGGCACCTGCTCCGAATCCTGCCGGTAAAGAATCAAATTGGTAATAATCATTGCCGGTCTTGTTCTGGTATTCATTCCCGCCTGCGGAATTACTATAAATATGATAATCCCTGCCATTGATAATTGTGTCCCGGGTTATTGAGGTCAATGTGAATAGAGAAATTACCGGACTAGAGCCGGAAGAATCTATTTGTTGATAATTCCAGGTACTTCCGGCGGAGGTGTTAAGGTAAGCACTGCTTTGCGCAAACCGGGTTTGCTGATTGGCTTTTTTTGCATGATATACCTAAAAGTAAGAGCGCGGATAAGACCAGACATTTCATCTTCATAAAGGGTATTTTTGATTGAGATTCATGTAATATTAACCCTTTTTTTGCTAAATTAAAATATTTAGGCCTATCTTTGCGCTCCCAAAATAAGTATGGCCAAGCAAGCACTCATCAAACAAGACGGTACTATCCTTGAAGCCTTATCCAATGCGATGTTTAGGGTGAAGCTTGAAAACGGTCACGAAATTTTGGCAACCATTTCCGGAAAAATGCGAATGCATTACATTAGAATTTTGCCCGGAGACAAAGTGGGTGTGGAAATGAGCCCTTATGATCTATCCCGGGGAAGGATCATTTTCCGGTACAAGTAAAACGTATCAAAATAAAAAAAGACATTATGAAAGTCAGGGCAGCAATAAAAAAGAGAAGTGTGGATTGCAAGATCGTTAGAAGAAAGGGTAAGTTGTATGTAATAAACAAAAAGAATCCGCGCTTTAAACAAAGGCAGGGTTAAATTAAAACAAAAATTAATAAATCTTATGGCTCGTATTGCCGGTATTGATTTGCCAAAAAACAAGAGAGGAGAGATAGGTCTTACATATATATATGGTATAGGCCGGTCTACTGCCCGCTATATCCTTGATAAGGCAAATGTTAATTATGATAAGAAAGTGAATGAATGGAACGATGAAGAACAGACAAATATCAGAAATGTCATAAGCGGCGAATTTAAAACAGAAGGGGCATTGCGCAGTGACGTGCAGACAAATATCAAACGCTTGCTTGACATAGCTTGCTATCGTGGCCTCAGGCATCGTAAAGGATTACCTGTCAGGGGTCAGCGCACCCGTACCAATAGCCGCACAAGAAAGGGAAAACGGAAAACTGTGGCAGGTAAAAAGAAAGCACCTAAAAAATAGCAGACAATTCATTATTAACTATCGGTAATCCTCAGGATCATCAATAATGAATAGTCAATCATAAAAAGGCTGGTTTTTTCGAATTAAACCCGGATATCCCAAGCCGGATGGAGGGTTGGTTCGGCTCCGGTTTTGTTTTTCAAGAACGGAGAATTTTTTAAAGATTACCTATTTAATACAATTATGGCAAAAGCAATAAGTGCTAATAAAGCACCAAATGTCAAAGCTTCTTCTAAAAAAAGAGTAGTTAAAGTAGAAGCTGCAGGAGACGCTCATATCGTAGCAAGTTTCAACAATATTATTATTAGTTTAACCAATAAGCAAGGGCAGGTAATTGCATGGTCTTCTGCAGGTAAAATGGGTTTCAGGGGGTCAAAGAAGAATACTCCTTATGCGGCTCAAATGGCGGCTTCTGATGCAGCAAAAGTAGCATTGGATGCAGGCTTAAAGCGTGTTGATGTTTTTGTAAAGGGACCGGGTTCAGGTCGTGAAGGAGCTATCAGGGCGCTTTCACAGGCTGGCATAGAAGTAGTTATGATTAAAGATGTAACGCCTCTGCCACACAATGGTTGCAGACCGCCCAAGAAAAGAAGAGTATAATCAATTGCTGATTTTTTGATTGTTGATTTACTGATTTAGATCACGAGATTAACCTTCATTATATTAGAAATATTTAAAAACGGGTGTATCATTAATTTTTGATTTTTAATGATGATATGCCGACACTAAAAAATCGCTATAAGAAATGGCAAGGTACACAGGCCCGAAGACCAAAATCTCCAGAATTTTTGGAGAGCCCATTACCGGGAATGGGAAATGGTTAACAAAGAACAGCAATCCTCCCGGGATGCATGGAGCGGCACGGAAGCGTAAAAGCCTCGGAGAATATGCTTTGCAGCTCCGCGAAAAGCAAAAAGCCAAATACACGTACGGCGTATTGGAAAAACAATTCAAGAATACTTTTACTGAAGCTTCCCGTAGAAAAGGGGTTACAGGTGAAAACCTGATTAAACTTCTGGAAGCCCGCCTAGATAATACAGTTTTTCGTATGGGAATCGCTCCGAGCAGACAAGCTGCCAGGCAACTTGTTTCTCATAAGCATATAACGGTTAATGATGAGGTGGTAAATATTCCTTCTTTTTCATTGAAGCCGGGTGACGTGATCGGGTTGAAACAAAAATCTTCCTCCAATGCTTCCATAACCGGAAACCTGAGACCAAAAAATCCGAAATTCAACTGGATCGATTGGAGTGAGGGAACTATGCAGGGAACTTTTATAGCCTACCCTGAAAGGGAAAGTGTTCCTGAAAATATAAAGGAGCAGTTAATTGTGGAATTGTATAGTAAATAAGGATTTCCCGGTGAATAGCCGGAATAAAAAAAATATATTATTAAATCAAATAAAACAAAATAAAAAATGGCCATTTTAAATTTTGTAAAGCCAGACAAGATCGTTCTTCAAAAAAGCAATGATTTTGAAGCACAATTCGAATTTCGTCCGTTGGAACCGGGATATGGTGTAACCATTGGCAATGCCTTGCGCAGGGTATTGCTGAATTCATTGGAAGGTTACGCGATAGTTGGTATCAATATTGGGGGCGCAGATCATGAATTTGCAACAATCAAAGGCGTTACTGAAGATGTAACTGAAATTATTCTAAACCTGAAACAGGTTCGCTTTAAAAAGAAAGTAGACCATGATGCAGGAACCGAAAAAATCAATCTCACCCTTAAGAATAAAACTGAATTCATTGCAGGTATGATCGGGGAAGCTTCGCCTTCATATGAAGTTATGAACCCTGAATTGCTTATTTGCACTATGGATACTTCAGCAAAGCTTGAAATTGAAATCACAATTGGTAAGGGACGCGGTTATGTGCCGGCCGAAGAAAACCGGGAAAAGAGCTCTCATTTCGGGTATATTCCTGTGGATTCAATTTTCACGCCGATCAAAAATGTAAAATATAGTATTGAAAATACCCGTGTTGAACAAAGGACAGATTTTGAAAAACTCGTGATGGACGTGGTAACTGACGGGACTATTCACCCTGAAGAAGCAGTAAAACAAGCATCAAGGATTTTGATACAGCACCTTATGATCATTACTGATGAAAATATCACTTTCGATAGTAAGGAAGAAAAGAAAGAAGATTTGGTGGATGAACAAACCTTGCAGCTGCGTAAGGTATTAAAAACACCATTGGAAGATCTTGACCTTTCCGTAAGAGCTTTCAATTGCCTTAAAGCTGCAAAAATTAATTCACTCAGCGAATTAGTGCAGTATGAGCAAGAAGACTTGATGAAGTTCAGAAATTTTGGTCAAAAATCATTAAGTGAAATTGAGCAGGTTCTTAATGAAAGAGGTCTTGGTTTTGGGATGGATCTGAGCAAATTAAAACTCGACGACGAGTAAATGATATTTCAGATATTGAAAAGATGGATTTTTAATTCAATAGATTCAATGTCTAACACTCAACTCTTATAAAACAGGTTATAATTCCTGACACGGTATAACCTTTAAAACAACAGTCATGCGTCACGGAGATAAATCAAACAATTTAGGCAGAACTGCCAGCCATAGAAAGGCATTGCTCAGCAATCTTGCGTGCCAGTTATTTGAGCACAAAAGAATTGTTACCACACTTGCCAAAGCCAAAGCGCTTCGTCCTTATGTTGAACCATTAATAACAAAATCAAAAGAAAATACTACTCATCACCGCAGGTTAGTGTTTAGTAAACTAAAGGATGGCGACGCCGTAAAAGAATTATTTGATGTAATAAGCGCAAAGATTGCATCCAGGCCCGGCGGATACACGCGTGTTATTAAATTGGGAAAGCGGGTTGGAGATAATGCTGAGCTTGCCATGATAGAATTAGTGGATTACAATGAAATTTATGGAAAAGGCAAAGGTGAAGCTTCCACAACCGCCAAGAGAACACGCAGGGCAGGTGGCCGCAAAAAATCACCGAAGGTAGAAGAGTCTGCAGCAGCTTTCGCTGAAACGCCGGTTGAAACAATTGTTGAACAGTCAGCAAAAACAAAATCAACTTCTAAGCAACAAGACGATCTTACAAAAATAGAAGGGATAGGCCCTAAAGCTGCAGAAGTTTTGCAGGAAGCCGGCGTGAAAACCTTTGTCAAATTATCAAAAAGTACACCTGAAGAATTGAAGGAAATTCTTGAAAAATCAGGGGGTCATTTTAATGCATTAAATCCAGCTACATGGCCGGAGCAGGCTGAATTAGCAGCAGCTGCAAGGTGGGATGAATTAAAAGTACTTCAGGATAAATTAATTGGAGGTAAAGAATCTTAATGATAAAAGGAGCTTCTTTTAAATAGAATATATTGTCCCTTCACTGGGACATTTTTTTTGTCAAAAAATGATCATCCAAATTGTTAGAAAATAAAAAAAATACGCTGAACTTTTGTGCCTACATTTTCTTTTATTTGCAAAACCTTTTAAATGTCTGAATCAGCAATTCCTAAACCGGCATCTCTAATATTGGAAGATGGAAATATTTTTCAAGGGAAATCCTTTGGGAAAACAGGAACCACCACAGGTGAAATTTGCTTTAATACTGGAATGACAGGCTACCAGGAAGTTTTTACAGACCCAAGTTATTACGGGCAGGTTATAATCATGAACAACGTTCATATAGGAAATTATGGCGTCAACGATAAGGATGTTGAAAGTGATTCAGTAAAGGTTAAAGGGGTTATTGGAAGAAACTTAGAACAACAATATTCCCGTTTTATGGCTGATAATTCTTTGCAAGACTATTTTATTAGGCAGAATATTGTAGCTATTGATGGGATAGACACTCGTGCCCTTGTAATTCATATCCGCAACCAGGGTGCCATGAATTGTATTATTTCAAGTGAGTCAAATGATATTACGAAGCTCAGGAAAATTCTGGCCGAAGTGCCTTCCATGAGTGGACTGGATCTTGCTTCTACAGTTTCTGTTAAAGATAGTTATACGCGTGGCAATGAAAAAAGTAAAACCAGGGTGGCTGTTCTTGATTTTGGAATAAAGAGAAATATTTTGAATTGTATGGTAGAGAGAGGTGCTTATGTAAAAGTTTTTAATGCCGGCACAAGTTTTGAAACCCTTGAAGAATTTAAACCCAACGGTTATTTTATCAGCAATGGTCCCGGCGATCCTGAACCATTACATTATGCTGTAGAAACTATTAAAAAGATTCTAAAAGCAAAGAAACCATTGTTCGGAATATGCCTTGGTCAGCAGTTATTGGCACTTGCCAATGATGTGCCCACTTTCAAAATGCATCACGGTCACAGAGGGCTCAATCATCCAGTAAAAAATTTGAAAACGGGAAAATGTGAAATAACTACGCAAAATCATGGATTTGGCGTTAATGCGGATGCTGTACGAGCTGCGAAGAATATTGAAATTACACATGTTAATCTTGACGATGATTCAATAGAAGGGATACGGTTAAAAGACAGACCTGCTTTTTCAGTACAATATCATCCTGAATCTGCTCCAGGACCGCATGATAGCCGGTACTTGTTTGATGACTTTTTTGAATTGATGGAAAAGAATTAAGAAAATACCGATCCGATTCAGCCTTTCCGGGAATATTTATTGTTTAATTTAGAGAAATGAAAATTGCAATCTTAAACGGCCCCAATCTGAATCTTATCGGTACAAGAGAGACTGATATTTATGGCACAGAAACTTTTGAGGAATATTTTAACAAGCTGGTAAAGATCTATGATAAAATTGACTTTCATTATTTTCAAAGTAATATTGAGGGGGACCTTATAAATGAAATCCAGAGAGCAGCAAAATCAATTGATGGAATTATATTAAATGCGGGGGCCTACACACATACTTCTATAGCTATCGGGGATGCTGTAGCTTCAATAAAAATTCCTGTCGTAGAAGTTCATATTTCAAATATTGAAGCACGTGAAGAATTCAGAAGACATTCTCACATTTCGGCAAAATGTTCAGGAACTATTTTTGGATTTGGATTAAAAGGGTATCTGCTTGCTGTGGAATCCTTTTTGCATTGAAGGCCACGCAAAAGCCGCAAGACTTCTGAGAATGGTATAGCTGACAAATTATTTCAATTTTTTCACAAAGCCTGCTATTCTTTTTTTATACTTTTCGGTTTCTGCATACTGGTCCTGAATAAATTTATTATCTTCCAGTTTGCCCATTACCGAATTCATTTCTTCCGTAGTATCATATACCATTTTCCTGAATGGACTTTTATAGTCCTTTTCTCGTGAGGTAAAAATCCCTTTACTCATCCAGGTCTTAGTAATAACGGATTTCTCCATTAATTTTTTGAATACTTCCGCAGTAAATTGTTTCGCAGTAATATTTTCATTTTCTAACAGAGAAGTGTAAGCATGGACTAACTTATCATGTGAATAATCAGCGCCTTTCTGGCGGTAAAAATCGTGAACCTGACGCCATAAATTTATTTTCCCCTCTTTAATACTTTGCTTTAGTTTTTCAACATCAGACAGCATAATCAATTGTCCTCCCATATTCAGCCAGCCTGATCTTTGTATGCGTGTAGGAATACTTTTCTTAAATTCATCGAACGAAGAAAATTTGTTGCTTGCTGCATGTTTCACCAATTGGGTAGTTCCATAATAGGAAATTAATTCTGTGAAAAGACTGATTACCCGGGGTACTTTTATTATTTCAGTTAAACGTTCGCTATTTTCAAAGCCTTGTGCAAAATAATTTCCATCGGCATCTGGCTTTATCCGGGATAATAATTTTACAGCTTCAAAAAGTTCATTGACTGTATCAGGAGCCAGGTAATCAAATTCTATATTTTGAATTTTCTCGGTTCTCTCGTCCCTGTCTGCATATTTCCATGTATTGCGGGCAAGTGCGTACATATTATATAAAAACCAATAGCCGGGCATGATAACAAGGTTATCTTTCGCTGCATCATTGCTTACCAGGCAAAAGGGTAGTGAAATGTTTAATTCGTAAGGGTAATCAGCCTTAGCTAATATCGCAAAGGATCCGAATTTTGAATTGTGTTTAAGGCTTACGCACAGTCCAGGCCAGAACCCCCGCCCGGCAATTATTTCTCCGTCTGCGCCACGGCTGTTGTGATTGCTACCAATGGTAACGCCGGCTGCAATATTACTTTGCCCCATTACTAAAGAAGCGCACAAAAATGAATTATTATGGTGTTGTTCATGAGCAGGAAATATCAGTGAATTTAAAACTTCACAACACGAAATGGTGGAATTATTACCCAGGTAAGAATTGATAAGCCTGGCGCCATATTTCAATTGTGAATGCGATGCCATCACAAATCTTACTGCTTTCACCCCATAAAAAATTCTGCACCCATAACCAATAATACCATTTACCATTTCGCAGCCTTCACCGATTTGTGAAGTACGTTCTTCATCACTGTTTATCGTTAAATTTTTTAATTTGTTTGCGCCCTTTAAATAGGCATCTGAACCAATGGAAACATCTTTGATAATATTGCAATCTTTCAGGACGGATCTGTCTCCGATTGTTCCATAGTAACCCCGTTTCTCATCAAATACTTTCTGGGTTAATTCCGTAAGTCTGTCCATCAATTTATGGTCGCCCCGGTTACTGCTCCATAAATATGCATCACCGGCAAGCATTCCATTGAAGGGTATAATGCGCCTGCCACCACTTTCATTGCGGACCTCCATCCAAACCCTCGTTTCTTCAGATTCCCCTTCTTTTAAAATACCATTTCCAAATTTTGAATAATCGGTAGTTGCCAGTTCGTTCACATTGGCAATCATTACTTCATTTCCGATTATGTAATGACTTAAATAATGAGCATTGTCTATGCAGATATTGTCTCCAAGGTCACAACTTATAATAGTGCTGTTATAGATACCAACCGGCATACGTAGATTGTGAAATTCCAGGTAATAAGGTTCTAATTTTCCAATGCGAACCAGGCCGAAAAATTTACAGTTCTTGACAAGTAAAGGATCAAAGGCTTCGGAAACAAAAATTTTATTCCAGTCATCTGAATTATTACCGTTGCGGATCAGAACCTCCTCTTCAGAGCTGGAAAGCATACGGTATCTTATACCATTTTTATTCTGCCTGTTTCTGAGATAATATTCATCTTCACCCTTGGGTAAGTATTTTGGATCAATAAAATTATAGCCTAAGTTGTTTACCGGATGTTTCTTAATTATATTCATAGAACTGAAAATTCCTCTGGTGGGTCAATATTTTTTTTAGTGAACTGAAATTCTTATTTAGCCGGTTATTCTACAGTAACAGATTTAGCCAGGTTTCTTGGTTTATCTACATCGCAGCCTTTCGCAATTCCTATGTAATAAGAAAGTAACTGCAAAGGGATTACACTGAGTAGTGGCGCTACTATTTCATCTGCTGCAGGAACTTCAAAAATGTCATCGGCCATAGAAGGAATAATCTCATCACCTTCCGTAACAATCGCGATCACCTTTCCCTTTCGTGCCTTAATTTCCTGGATATTACTTACAATTTTTGCGTGGTATTCATCCTTGGTGGCTACGAAAACTACCGGCAAATTTTCATCAACAAGCGCTATAGGGCCATGTTTCATTTCCGCTGCCGGATATCCTTCAGCATGAATATAAGATATTTCCTTAAGTTTTAACGCCCCTTCCAGCGCTATGGGGAAATTATATCCTCTTCCCAGGTATAGAGCATTGTCTGCATGTTGATATTTTTCGCCAATTTTTTTCAGCAGTTCGCCATTTTTCAAAACGGCTTCAATTTTTTCCGGCAGCTCTTCCATCTCTACAAGGAGTTTTAAGTAGCGCGACTTGTCTATCGTTTCTTTTTCTTTGGCTATTTTTAATGCCATCATGAGCAATACTGCCAGCTGAGCCGTGAAAGCTTTTGTGGAAGCAACGCCAATTTCCGGACCGGCATGCGTATACGCCCCGGCGTGAGAGGCGCGGGCTATAGAAGACCCAACTACATTTACGATTCCAAAAATAAAAGCACCTTGTTCCTTCGCTTTCTCTATGGCCACCAAAGTATCTGCCGTTTCCCCGCTTTGGGAAATAGCGATAATAACATCACCTTTATGAATAATCGGATTACGGTACCTGAATTCAGAAGCATATTCTACTTCCACAGGTATCCTGCATAATTCTTCGATGATGTATTCCGCGACAAGGCCTGCGTGCCAGCTTGTGCCACAGGCGATAATGATATAGCGCGGCGCATTAATGAGCGCCTTTATATGATCTTCAATACCCTTCATGGTAATCGTGCCAGCTGTTGCATCCAACCGGCCGCGCAAACAATCATATACCGTTGCCGGCTGCTCATGAATTTCCTTGAGCATAAAATGATCATATCCACCTTTTTCAATTGCGGCAAGTTCTAAATCAAGTTTTGAGATATAGGGCGTCTGTTTCTCATTTCCGAGGTTCTTCAAAATGAGTTCATCAGCTTTTATTACGGCAATTTCATAATCATTTACATACACCACTTCTTTGGTGTACTCCAGCATAGGAGTGGCATCTGAGCCAAGGAAATGTTCTCCTTTCCCTATTCCAATCACGAGCGGGCTACCTTTTCTTGCGGCAATAATAGTGTCAGGATGATCCTCGTCCAATACCAGGATCACGTATGCGCCGGAAACCCTTTTCAGTGCAATTCGAATGGCTTCTTCCAGTTCACATTTACTGTTTTTTTGAATTTCTTCTATGAAGTTTAAAAGAACTTCTGTATCTGTCTCGCTCTTGAAAGAGTAGCCTTTATTTACCAATTCTTTTTTCAGCTGGGTATAATTTTCTATAATACCATTGTGTATCATAGCCAATTTACCTCCAGCGCTTCTGTGCGGATGTGCATTAATATCACTTGGCTCTCCATGCGTAGCCCAGCGGGTGTGTCCGATTCCGATATTCGCATGCATTCCTTTACCAACTAATGATTCCTCTAACTCGGCGACTTTTCCTTTTTTCTTATAAATTGAAAGCTTGTCGCCATTAATTAAGGCCACACCAGTGCTGTCGTAGCCCCGGTATTCCTGTCTCTTTAATCCGGTAATAATAATTGGATAAGCTTCCCTGGGTCCAATATAACCAACAATTCCACACATAAATAACCTGATTTAAAAATTATTTTTTGTAAAAATATTATTCCTTAAATAAAACCTGGCAGCCAGGCACTATACATAACGCACAAATTAACGAAAATGTTATGCTTGAAATAATTAAGATACTTTCAGCGGTAAGATAAAAAATAAATAGTAAATAATTCAGGAAGGAAAAGAAATTCAATAACTAC
>OBLU010000914.1_pt1 | contig 27342 bp, 13 predicted proteins | sample 1518681 | NCBI WGS metagenome assembly OBLU01 (sample SAMEA3539304, study PRJEB22396) | soil metagenome | biome: tundra; feature: field; material: soil | place: USA | collected 2010-05 | depth 0.15 m
AGGAGGAGGACGCAGCGGTCACGGACGTCGCGGAGGCTGTCCTCCGGAGTGGCCGCCACCATCTCCCGGAGCTGGGCGACGCTGAGCGGTGCCGCCTCGGAGCGGGGAGCAACGCCGAGCTTGCGGCGGATGCCCCGCATGACCAGACGGACCTCGACCTCCTGAGTGGGGGCCGGCCGGATCCCGCTCGCCTCGTGGGCGAGGGTGATGGCCGCCAGCTGGAGCTGGATCCAGGACGGGGTGAGGGGCACGGGCTTTCCCTTCACCAGGTGCGTGGTCTGGGCAAGGTCGCTGAGGTAGCGGGTAAGGGTGCGGGGGGTAGCCGGCAGGGCGGTGAGGTCGAGGACGGCGCACCACGACGTGAACTGTTCCCACGCGCGCTGGTACTTGGCCCGGGTGGACGGTGCGAGCGAGGCCTCGAGATGGGCCTCGACCTGGATGTCGAGGACCTTGAGCCTGGCGGGGGCGGTCTCGCGAGCCACCGACTCCGGCGCGATCACTCCATTCGCGGTGTTTTCCACGATGAAATCAGCTTAACACCGTTCGCGTACCTAGTGTCCGGAAAGCTTCTCTTTCCGGACATATGTGATCGCCTAATATACCTGTTCACAAAGCGCCACACCCCTGCTGGCGGAGAGGCGCGGAACCCGGTACGATCCGTATTCGTGGATCGAACGGCCGTTCCGTCGGAGCAGGACCGCGACGCGGAGATGGAACTCAGCGGCGTCGCGCTCGAGATCCGGCAGCGCCGTAAGCTCCTCGGCCTGAGCCAGGTGCAGCTCGCCGAGGTGAGCCACGTCTCCCGGACGGTGATCAACAAGGTGGAGCAGGGGGCGCGGGTGCCGTCGATCCGCACCTACGCGCGGCTGCGCGCCTCCCTGGGCCTGGAGGCGCCGCCGGCAGCACTCATCCCCGCGCCGGTCCCCACCCGCCTGGACGGCGACCTGATCGCCGCACTCTCCGCCGGGCTCCTGATGACGCGAGAGGTCAGCCTGGGTGAGCTCGCGTCGGCGCTCGATCTCGCCATCCCCGCGGTGCGCGAGAACCTCGATCGGGTCGCACAGCGGCTGCACGGGGTCGGTTTCTCGCTGACCGAGGACGGCGGGACGGTGCGGCTCTGGCCCGTTGCGGGTGCGCCGAGCGATGTGGTCCGGGCTCTCACGGTGACCGAGGAGGACGCGCAACCCTCCCCCGAGCAGGTCCAGATCCTCGGTCTGGTTGCCTACTTCGGCCAGATGACCCGGGCCCTGATCGAGCACTTCCGGCAGGAGGAGTCCGCCTCCCTTCTCGACCGGATGGTGAAACGCGGCCTTCTCGCCAAGGTCCGCTCGGAGCGCGGGGTGGGTAGCCCCAACATCTACCGGGTGACCGCAAAAGCGCTCCGGGCGGCTGGATATCCCACCGTCGAGGCGATGCGGGTGGTGATACAAGCCAATCTCAGCGCGGCCGAACAGACGTCCCTGGCCAGGGAGTGCCAGGAGCACCTAGATGAGGGTGTCGGCTCGGTCGAGGTTGGGCGACGTCCGGCTCAGAATCATGGTGCCGTGGCGCAATGACGCCCGGGGGGGGTACCAGGCGGACGCACGCCAAAGCTCTTCGTTGCGGGGCAGAATTGCCACCGGTGCACGCCTCTAACCCCCGTCCCGGTGTTTGCCCAGCAAGTCTGGTCGCCTCGCTGCTTGGCGAACGGACGGGCACCACAAGGCTGCCGCGATGAGCATGGAGGCTGCCCGCTGGACGGAAGTCACCTCGTCGCCCTTCGCCCACGAGGCCGAAGGCCTGGCTCAGATCCGGGCCCTTCTCCCGGACGTTTCTCCATTTCGAGCCTGGTCGAATTTTGAGTTCCGAGACGGCCAGGGAAAGTGGCACGAGATCGATCTGCTGGTGCTCGGCCGCCGGCGCCTTCACCTCGTCGAACTCAAGTACTACTCCGGCGTCCTGAGGGGCGACGACCGCACTTGGCTTCGCGAAGGGCGGCCTCCTGAAGACTCCCCCCTCCTACTCGCCCACCGGAAGGCGCAACGGCTCGCGGGCCGGTTCCGCGACGAGCTGCAACGGTGGACCAACGAGGTTGGTCGCCGCCCCGGGGAGCGGCCTCACTTCATTCCCTTCGTCCAAGCGGCCGTCTATCTCCACCATCCCGGCTTCCGCTGCCTGCTCCCTTCCCACTGTCATCCCGACCTCTTCTCGATGCCCAACGGGACCAGGAGCAGCGGCCTCCCGGGGATCGATAACCGCCTTCTTGAGGTCCCCGAAGAGGACCGAGCTGTCAGCCCCCAGGACGAGGAGCTTGTCTGTGCCCTCGTCGCTCGCATCGGGCTCGTCCAGCGACGTCAACGCGAGGCCGGGTCATGGCTCATCGAAGACGCACCGATCGCGGAGGGCGACGGCTACCAGGACTGGCCGGCCTTCCACCGCGTGGCGATGACCGAGCGGGCCCGAATCCGCTTCTTCGTGCCGGCACCCGGTGCTCCAGTCGCCGAAAACACCCGTGTCAAGCGAGTCGTCGAGCACGAGTTCCAGATCATGAGGGGCCTTCAGCACGACGGCCTGCTCCGCCCGCTCGACTTGGTCGAGACCGAACTGGGGACTGGTCTCGTGTTCCCCGACGACGATCGTTACCAGCGCCTGGACCTCTGGATGGCGGGCCATCCCGAGGGGCTCTCGCTCGAGACGCAGCTGGCCCTGGTGCGCCAGCTGGCCGAGGCGCTCTCATATGCACACCGCCGCCGGATCGTCCATCGCGGGCTGGTTCCCGGTGCCATCCAAGTACGCGATCGGGTCGAAGGCGGCCCCCGCGCTCTCGTCAGCGACTGGCAGACGGTTGGGGTCGTAAGCGGATCGACGCTGAGGACTTCCCCGACGAGTGCCGTTAGGACGCTAGTCGGCAGCGGGGCCTCGAGAGCTCCTGGCGAGATACCCGGCTCGCTAAGTGATGCCGAGGGCACTCTAGCCGAGGCCTTTCGGGCACCAGAAGGGGTGTGGTCACCCGATGCCGATCGTGTGCGGCTCGACGTCTTCGCTCTCGGCGCCCTCACCTACTACATCGCGAGCGGTCAGCCACCTGCCACCGACCGAGCCTCCCTGAAGGTGCGCCTCTCACGCGACAATGGCCTCGACCTCGCCGCCGCGATGCCGCAGGTGCCGTCTCGCCTCCGGGACCTAGTCCTCCGAGCCACCCGGCCGATCGTTTCGGATCGCTTGGCTGATGTCCGGCTGTTTCTGGAAGGGCTCGGCGAGGTCGAGAGGGTCCTGGCCGGCGATTCGGTGGACCCGCTCGAAGCTAGACCGGGAGCGACACTCGATGGACGCTTCCGGCTCGAGCGCCGTCTAGGCTCGGGCTCGACCGCGGTGGGGCTTCTGGTCACGGACTTGAGCCGGACCGGTGAGAGTGACGTGCGGCGAGTCCTCAAGGTGGCTCGGGACGATGCCGCTTCCGAACGTCTCGACGGAGAGGCCGAGGTGATGCGGCGCCTGAACCACCCGCGCCTTGTCCATCTGATCGACGGTCCCATCGAGGTCGGCGGTCGCCGGGCCCTTTTGGTCAGTAGCGCGGGCGAAGAGACGGTCGCCGACGTGCTCCGGGCGCGAGCACGGCTCTCTCTAGACCTACTAGAGCGCTGGGGGACAGACCTACTGGAGGCGGTGTTGGCGCTGGACGCAGCAGGGATCACCCATCGCGACATCAAACCATCGAACCTCGGCGTCCTCGAATCCCGCGGTGACCGCAGGAAGCACCTCGTCCTCTTCGACTTCTCCCTGGCTAGGGCAAGCGCGGCGTCGCTTACGGCGGGAACCCCACCGTACCTGGATCCGTTCTTGGACTTGCCTGGCCGAGGGCGCTACGACAGCGCTGCGGAGCGGTACGCTGCAAGCGTCGTCCTGTTCGAGATGGCCACTGGCACGACACCGGCGTACGGCGACGGGCTCACGGATCCATCACTGGCCAACGCCGAGGCGACCGTCGAGCCGTCGCAGTTCGATCCGTCGGTCGCCCCAGGCCTCGAGTCGTTCTTCCACACAGCTCTCGCGCGCGACACTACATCCCGTCACGACACTGCCACGGAGATGCTGACTGCCTGGAAAGCGGTATTCGCCTCCATCGCACCGGCAGCGCACGATGCCGACCATCTGGCGGAAACGGCCCGTTCTGAGACTCCGCTGAGCCAGGCTGGTCTCTCGCCGCGGGGCCTCTCCGCAGTAGAACCGCTTGGGGTCATGACTGCGGGCGAGCTCGCCGCCTTGGATCCCATGCGGCTGAACGCGCTGTCAGGTGTGGCTGAATCGACCCGGCGGGAGGTCAAGGAACGCGCGCGAACCTGGCGCCAGCGCTTTGGGGCTGTGGCGCCGCCTTCTGAGCCCACGGCAGGCGCAGGCGGCTTGCTCGACGCCCTCGCCGCGGGTCAGCTCGTCGTTGACCGCGCTCGCACGGGGCCCCAGAAAGCGGCCGCTCGCCTTCTCCTTGGCCTGGATGCAGGCGTCGACGCGTTCGCCACCCCTGGCCAGATCGCCAACGCTCTCCACATCAAACGGACTAAGGCGACCGAGCACATCGGTGCTCTCTACCGCGCTTGGGCGGAGGACGAGCAGGTGCGAGAGCACTTCGACGCCTTCGAGGCCGCCACTCGTGAGGCTTTGTCCGCCCTCGGCGGGATTGGCAGCGTCACCGAGCTCACCGACACAGTGGCGGCGACACTGCCGAAGCGTCTTGCCGCCGGGACCAGCCCGCCAGGCCGACGGATCGTCGTCGGCCTTCTGGCCCGCGCGATCGATCGGGCGCCCCACTCCGATCTGCCAGCTATCCAGACGCGGCGTCGCCGCGACGGACAGGTCGTACTGCTTGCTACCGATAGCTCCCTCCTAGACATTGCGCAATTGGCAGCCGACCGACTCGATGCCCTCCTCGAGGATGCCCCGAGCGATCTCCTCGTTCCAGCCACCCGGGTTGCCGAAGCGCTCACCGCCGACGGTCTGGCCGGGTCTCTGGGACCTTCGCGCCTCATCGGTATCGCCACCTCGATCTGCCGGCGCGCGGCTGTCTCCGGACGCGGCGAGATCCATTCCGTTGATCTCCAGGCCTGGGATGCACTGCGCCTAGCCCTAGCTGGTCTCGATCCGTCGCAGCCGATCTCGGCGCTCGAGGTTCGCGACCGGGTACGCGCCCGCTTCCCGGCGATCCCCCAGTTGCCAGATCGCCCGCGAATGGATGAATTGATGGCGCAGGCACGCCTCCCGCTTGTCTTCGATGAGGGTTCGCGCGGCTACCGAGCACTGACCCGACCTGGCGACACAACCAGTCTTGCGTCGCACACGCCGAGCACGCCGCCGCCGCCCGACGCAGCGGACATCCGCAACCACATCGGCTCACGTCTACGCGAGAGCATCGCGAAGCGGTCCTTCTTGGCCCTGGGGGTGAGCGCCGAGCGCATCGACCGCGCGTCTGAAGTGCTGGCAGGCCGGCACGGTGCGGTGATCCTCGACGTTACTCGGGTTCTGCTCACTGTCATGCGGGAACTCGCCATGGAGGCTCAGCTCCCGTGGGAGACCGTAATCGCCGCCGACGCCGCGCTCGTCGGCACCCGTGAGGGCCGGGGGCTTGCTGCCCTGGTCAGCCGTGCCCTCCCCACGCTGGAGGCTCAACTCGAGGAGGCGTTAGCAACCACCAACGAGGGATCGAGACCCATCCTGCTGACGGAACTTGCACCTCTGGCGCGTTACGGCCACCTCGCTTTCGTAGCGCCGTGGAGCGATCTGACCACACACAGGCGCCAGGCGATTTGGGCTCTCGTCCCCCAGCTGGCAGGCGCCCAGGGGCCGGTGATTGACGGATGCGCGCTTCCCCTTGCAGCCCCTGGTCAATTCTTTCGCATCGACAGTGCGTGGCTATCCCCTGAGCCCCCGGCCGAGAGTACAGCGATATGAGCACAACACCGGATCTGACCCGGGATCTTCAGCGGCTGGTCCTGCAGCTCGAGGACGATCTGCGCATGCGCGTTGAGGGGCTGTCCGACGTAACCACCAAATGGCGAACCGAGTATGAGGCGGCCCTCTCGCGCGGGCGGACCGCTGCCTCGTGGCAAAGCTGGCGCGACGACCGGGTCACCCAAGCAGCCGTCGCTTGGGTGCTGGCCACCGTCTTCGTCCGCTTCTGCGAGGCGAACTCACTCATTCGCCCCGTTTGGATAGCCGGGACCGGTGCACGCTCAGAGGAGGCCGTCCAGGCGCAACTTGCCTTCTTTCGCGCCCATCCGGAGGAGACCGACCGGGAGTGGCTGCTGGACGCCATCGGCTACCTGGCGTCGCTCCCCGCAACCGCTAATCTGGTCGGGAACCACTCGGCTCTGCACCTCGTTTCGCCATCCGGTGACGCCGCATCGGCGCTTATCGACTTCTGGCGCCAGAGAGGTGACGATGGGCGGCTCGTCCGTGACTTCGCTGACCCCGCAACGTCCACACGCTTCCTGGGTGATCTCTACCAGGATATTTCGCTCCGCGCTAAAGAGACGTACGCGCTACTGCAGACCCCAGACTTTGTTGAGGATTTCATCCTTGACCGCACCCTCGAGCCCGCCCTTCGCGAGCGGCCGCTCGACGGTTTCAGGATGATCGATCCCGCATGCGGATCAGGCCATTTCCTGCTCGGAGCCTTCGCCCGATTGCTCGACCGCTGGGACCGCGAGGCGCCGGGTATGGAGATCCAGGCGCGGGTGCAGCTAGCTCTCGACGCCGTGCACGGCGTCGATATCAACCCGTTCGCCGTCGCCATTGCGCAGTTCCGCCTAATCGTGACGGCCTTGCAGGAATGCGGGCTCCAGCAACTTGAGGACGCTCCGGCATTCAAGCTTCACGTTGCCGTTGGAGACTCGCTCCTGCATGGTCAGCCTCAACAGGAGTTCAACCTTGGTCAGGATGTCGATCCAAGTGTGACAGTCTCTCGTTTCGCCTATTCCACGGAGGACTTCATCGAGCTTCAGCGGATCCTACAGCCAATGCGCTACGACGTAGTGGTAGCAAATCCGCCTTACATCACGGTGCGGGATGACGCCCTCAATCGGGCGTACAGGCTCCGGTATGGGAGCTGTAAGGGCCTCTACGCGCTGACTGTTCCATTTACCGAGCGCCTCTTCGGCTTGGCGCGGGCGCAAAGCGAGCAAACACCAGCCGGATGGGTTGGGCAGATTACGTCGAACTCCTTCATGAAGCGTGAATTCGGGTCGAAGCTCATCGAGGAGTTTCTGATACGGAAGGACCTGCGCCTTCTCGTGGACACCTCCGGTGCATACATTCCGGGCCATGGAACGCCGACCGTGATCATGGTGGGTTGCAACGCGCCGGCGGGTGGCCGCCCTGTCCGGGCGGTCCTCGGTAACCGAGGAGAACCAGGACGGCCGAAGGCTCCTCGATACGGGCTCGTATGGTCCTCGATTGCAGCGCATGTTGACATGCCCGGCTGGGAGGACGCGTGGATCAGCGTCGCCGACTTAGGCCGGGATCTTCTCGCCCGGCATCCCTGGTCTCTCAGCGGAGGTGGGGCGGTAGAGCTGAGGACGCGTCTTGACCGAGAGCGTGGTGGTGTCCTTTCTCAGCGCGTGAAGGAAATCGGTTTTGGCGCCGTGACACGCGAAGACTCAGCCTACATGCTCGGCGCCGGGCCGCTTCGGCGTCGAGGGGTTCCTGAGGTGCATCGCCGCCCGATTGTTGAAGGTGACGTGCTACGGGACTGGCAGTTACTCGAGCCGATCATGTCGGCATGGCCGTATGACCCCGTAACTCTTGCGCCAGAGGCCGACGCTAACCTTATGCGTCTTCTATGGCCTTACCGCACGCTACTCTCGGATAGAGTGGCATATGGAGATACACAGCTCGGGCGGGGGCTGACGTGGTTTGAATACTCAATGTTCTTTCGCGAGCGATTTCGTACCGCTCTTTCGATCGCGTGCGCCTTTGTCGCAACGCACAACCACTTCGTCCTAGACCGAGGCGGCAAGGTATTCAAGCAGTCGGCACCCGTCATCAAGCTGCAGGCTGCGGCGTCGGAGGACGACCATCTGCAACTGCTCAGCGTCCTCAACTCATCAACTGCATGCTTTTGGCTAAAGCAGAATAGCCACAGCAAGGGTAACGAGGGATACCAGTCGGGTATCAAGTCTGAGAACTGGGAGCGCTTCTGGGAGTTTACTGCCACGACGCTACAGGAGTTCCCTCTTCCCCCCACTCTCCCGCTCGAACGCGCTCGGATTCTCGCTGGTCTCGCTGAGGACCACGCCGCGGTCCTCCCGTCAGGTGTGTGCTCTGGCAGCTCCGTCCCATCTTTCGACGCCCTCGAGATCGCGCGAGTCGAGCATGACCGGATTCGAGGGTGCATGATCGCTGTTCAGGAGGAGTTGGACTGGGATGTGTACCGGCTCTATGGTCTCATTGACGAGGACCTGACGTGCCACGACGCTGACCTGCCGAACATTGCCCTTGGCGGGCGAGCCTTCGAGATCATGTTGGCGCGGGCGGTGGCCGCGGGCGAGGAGCAGACGGCGTGGTTTTCCCGTCATGGCTCGATCCCGATCACCGACATACCCAACTCTTGGCCAGCGGCATACGTCGCCGTAGTGGGTCGCCGCCTCGACTGCATTGCCTCCAACCCGAGCATCCGGTTGCTGGAGAGACCGGAGTACAAGCGGCGCTGGGCCGATCGACCGTGGGACGAGCAGGAGGCCGAGGCTCTCCGGAGTTGGCTTCTTGACCGATTGGAGGCGAGCCGATTGTGGTTTGACGCGCAGGGCCGCCCTGCCCCATGCAGCATCGGCCAGCTCGCTGATGAGGTGAGCCGCGATCACGGCTTTGTCTCTGTCCTGGCCCTCTGGGAACGTCGCCTCGATGTGCCCGTAACGCGGTCTCTTACCCGCCTCTTCGCAGACGAGGCCGTCCCCTACCTTGCTGCCTACCGCTACACTGAGGCCGGGCTACGCAAGCGGGAGGCCTGGGAGGAGACGTGGGCCCTGCAGCGGCGGGAGGATGCAGGGGAGAAGGTTGGCCCCATTCCGGTGCCGCCGAAGTATGCGCCGGCCGACTTCCGGGGAACAGCGAACTGGCGGGCTCGGGGCAAGCTCGATGTGCCAAAGGAACGCTTCATCCTGTACCCGGACGCCGGCCGGGACACCGACCCCTCCGTACTCCTAGGCTGGTCGGGGTGGGACCAGGCTCAGCAGGCTCTCGCCGTCAACCTGATTATCGGCCAGCGGGAGGCGGAAGGCTGGGCGGATCCACGCTTGATCCCGCTCGTCGCCGGGCTCGCCGAGCTTCAGCCCTGGATTGAGCAATGGCACCGCGGCGTCGACTCGACAACCGGCGTCGACCTCGCCGCGTTCTGCCGGGAGGAACTTGTCCGCCGCGCAGCGCAGGTCGGATGTACCCTCAGTCAGCTCGCCGCCTGGCGGCCGCAGACCCAGCACAAGAGGAGTCCTCGCCCGTGACGACCTTGTTGCGTGACGTGATCGAGATCCCGGAGCACGCCGGTGCTGACGACTACGTCCTCCGGCTCACCGAGGGCGTGAGCCCCGACCGGGTGGCCCAAACGCTCCGCGACTACGTCGTGACTGATCAGCTTGCGGAGGCGTTCGATCGGGCTCTCAGCCTCATCGCCGATGCGATCTCGCAGCAAGTGAGTCGGGGCGCCTTCCTTTCCGGATCCTTTGGTTCGGGCAAGAGCCATTTCATGGCGGTGCTCCACGCCCTCCTGCGTCAGGATCCCACCGCCCGTGCGATCACGGAGCTGCAGCCTACGGTCGCGCGACACGATCCAACCCTGCGTAACCGCCGCATTCTCCCACTCGCCTATCACCTGCTCGGGGCCAGATCTCTGGAAGAAGTGATTCTCCGGGGATACGTCGAGCAAGTACGGCAACTTCACCCCGAGGCGTTGTTGCCGCCTGTGCACGAGTCCGATGCGATCCTCCGCGACGCGGAGGAGCTTCGTGAGACGCTCGGCGACGAGCCGTTTTTCGCTAAACTCAATGGCCCCGTGGAGGAGCGAGACGCGTGGTCGCCCCTTCTTGGCGCTGGGACCTGGGACCGGGCGAGGTACGATGCAGCGCGCGCCGCTAGCGCGGCAAGCGAGGCCCGGCAGCAACTGGTCACCGCGCTCACCGAACGCTTCTTTAGCGCATACACCACGCAGGCGGCGTACGTGGACCTCGACGTCGGGCTGGCCCGAATAGCGGAGCATGCCAAGAGCCTTGGCTACGACGCGATCGTGCTCCTCCTTGACGAACTTGTCCTCTGGTTGGCGTTCTCCGTCCAGGATCGGGCGTTCTTCAGGCGTGAGTCGCAGAAGATCACGAAGCTCGTCGAGTCGGCTGGTGGGCCGCGCGCCATCCCGATCGTCTCTTTCGTAGCGCGGCAGATGGACTTGCGCCGGCTATTCGCTGAGTCGGGCGCGGCCGGGGCCGAGCAGGACGCCCTCGATCGAGCGTTCCGCCATCAAGAGGGTCGCTTTGCCACCATCGTTCTCGGGGACGATAACCTGCCCCACGTCGCTCACCAGCGCCTGCTGCGCCCGCGCGACGAAGCCGCGAATCAGATCCTCACCGATGCCTTCGCGCGGCTTGATCGGCGCCCCGATGTTTGGGATGTCCTTCTGGATGGGATCAACACCGACGAGGTGCACCGCGGCGCCGACGAGGCGGCTTTCCGCCTCACCTACCCGTTCTCGCCCGCGCTCGTCTCCACGCTACGTTCGCTGGCGAGTGTTATGCAGCGTGAGCGGACGGCGCTTAAGGTGATGCAGCAGATGCTCGTAGATCGGCGCGACACGCTGCGGGTTGATGACGTCATTCCGCTAGGGGATGCCTTCGATTACGTCGTGTCCGGCAGGGACGCGCTGGATCCCGAGGCCGCCTCGCTGTTTCGGGCAGCGACGGCCCTTTACCACGATAAGTTGCGTCCGCTCCTCATGCAAACTCACGGGCTCACAGAGGCCGGGCTGCGCGACAATTCCGATGTGGCGCCTCCGGGCTTTCACGCTGACGATCGGCTTGCGAAGACCGTGCTTCTCTCTGCGGTAGCGCCTAAGGTGCCGGCGCTCAAGGAGATCACGGCCGCACGGCTGGCTTCGCTCAACCACGGCTCCATCGCTGCGCCGCTCCCCGGCCGAGAGGCGGCCACGGTCCTCGGGAAGCTACGGGAGTGGTCCGGACAAGTACCAGAGATCCACATCGGCGAGGGCTCCCGAAACCCGATCATTCGGGTGCAACTCGCGGACGTCGACTACGAATCGGTGGTGGGGCGTGCCCGCGGGGAGGACAACGACGGGCGGCTCCGCGAGTTGATCCGGGAGCTAGTTCGCGACGCTCTCGGGGTCCCGGACCGCCAGGCAGATGTTTTTGGCGCGATCTCGCACACTGTGATCTGGCGCGGCTCTCGCCGGGAGGTCGACCTCGTCTTCGGAAACGTGCGCGACGCGTCCTGGGTCACGGAGGAACACTTCAGAGCTCGCCCGGATACCTGGCGCTTTGTCATCGACCACCCCTTCGACGATGCAGGTCATTCAGCCGCGGAGGATCTTGCACGTCTTGATCGACTCATGACGGAAGGGTTCCAGTCGACGACCGTGGTTTGGCTGCCGCGCTTCCTCTCTGAGGATCGGATCCGCGAGCTGCGGCGCCTTGTCATCCTCGAGTGGCTTCTTGGCGGGACCGGCGAGCGCTGGCAGACACATGCCGACCACCTAGCAGAAGGTGACCGCGGCGTCGCGCGAGCTATTCTCGAGCAGCAACGCTCCGCTCTCCGCGAGCGGGCGCGGAGAGCGCTTCAGGAGGCCTACGGAGCAGCAGCACCCACGCTGGGCACCGTTGTGGAGGACCCGGGGCACGACCGAGTCCTCATCTCACTCCATAGCGGCTTCGATGCGCGGAGGCCAATCGGGGCAGACCTCGGTGCTGCGTTTGAAGACCTGGTCGGCCGGGCGTTTGCGTCGGTCGCTCCTGGTCATCCCCAGTTCGAACCCGCGGACCGAGAGGTCACCCTGCGGGAACTCGCGACGACTTATGGCTACGTGGAGAGAGCGGTCGGCGATCCCGAGCACCGTGTCTTCCTGGAGCCGGGCGACCGGGTCCACGTGCGCCGGGTCGCCAATCCGCTTGGGGTCGGCACTGCCGGCGAGACGCACTACCTCTTCAGCGACGATCGCTTCATGCCGTGGGCGGCCGATTTTGAACGCGCCATTAGCAGAAGTGGTCTGGCCCCGGACGACGCGGTGACTTCGGAACAGGCCCGCGCCTGGGTTGCTGCTGTGCAACCGGCACAGGGTCTCCGTGATGAGGTGGCGGACCTCATCATTCTCGCCTGGGCGGCGCTGCGCCAGCGGGCGTGGTTTGAGCACGGCGCCCCCATCCCTACCCCTCGCCCCGGGCAGTTACGTGGCCAGATGGAGATGCGCCCACAGGCTTTGCCGCCGGCCAGCCAGTGGCAGGCTGCGCTGCCCAGAGCTGCAAGCCTCTTTAGGGTCCATGTTGCGCTGCACTTGAATGCCGCTGCCGTAGCCTCACTGAGCGCTAAGGTTCACGAGGTAGCCGAGGGCGAGGCTGATGCTGCGACGTCACTGGTTCGAGAGCTAACTGCCGCCTACCAGAGGGTTGGCATGACGCAGACCGGAAATCCGCGGCTAGCCACCGCGACTGCTGTGTCGGATCTTCTTGAGAGGCTCCGCCGTACAAACGACCGCGTGGCCGTGCTGACCCTGCTTGCTCAAGCGAGCTTACCGGGTACCGACGAGGCTGCCGGCGCTTCGTTACTTAGTGCCGCAACCGTCACCGCGGCGCTGCGCACCATGCCCTGGGAGCGTTTGGCCCCACTGCTCTCGGCAGAGGGAGCCGTCGGCGAGGAGGCAAGCCCTGCCGCGGGGATCCTCCAAGCGCTGCGAGACGCGTTGCGTTCGGACGAGATCGTCACTCGGCTTGCCGACGCCCTTGTGAGGGCCGAGCGGGACGCGTGGACCTGGCTCGGCGACGCCGCGCGGAAACAGAGCGGCGTCGCAACGGGGAGTGGAACCGAAGGGGCACCTCGAGGCTCGATGCGACTTGAGGAGGGACAGACTGCCGAAGCCGTGGTCGACCCCCTACGACAGTTCCTCGACAACAATCCCGATCGTCCGGTGCTCGTTGAGTGGTCGGTCGGCGGAGGGCCAGAGTTACGGTGACCTCCGGTCCGTCGACATCTCCCGGCCTCGCGACACTCCCGGTGTTGCGTGCGCTCCTCGATCACGCTCGGAGCAAGGGCTACCCGGGAGGGGTTCTCGGTGTGCGCGCTCAGCCGATCTGGAGCGGGCGGTCGAGTTTCGTACACCAGGACGTCCCGGTCCGGGTCGTCGTCTGCACCTCCTCGCTTGCTGTGCGAGAGGCCCTGCAAGAGCGTGACCCCCAGCGCTGGCTCGTCCTGCTCACCGATCGCGACGAGGCGGATCTCGGTGTCGGCATCCTCAGCCATCTGGTGTTCCACCGGTTGCGGACGCCCGATCCGTGGGACGCGGTGCGCACGCGCTTCGCGGCGACCGCAATCGACGCTCTCCTGACCGGCGACCCTCGTCATCGGGAACTGGCCGTCGGGCTGCTCGCAGCCTCACCGGTGCCCCCGTCCAGCTGGCCCCCTGCTCCCGGCGGTGTCCTTACCTACGATCATGCCCTCGCCTCGACGGCCTGCCTCCGACTTGGCGTCGCGGACGTGGGGACGGAGATCGATGCGGCGACGGTTCTCCAGTGGACCACTGGGCCATCGGCCACGGCTCACGTCGCCGACCTCCGGTCCTTAGCCGGGGACGCGCTAACCGATGCCGTTCTAGATTGGCTGGCATCTCGTCTCGGACCCGCGGGACCTCACGTCGGAGCCCTGCTCGCGGCGGGGGAGGTGGCCGACATCGTCCCCCTTGGGCTCGTCCTCGACATCACGGCTCGTGATACGTCGTCCGAGCGCCCCGAGGATGCCCAGGTGGCGCGCGAGGTGCTAATCCGTCTCGAGGCACGGTTATCCGGGCGTCAACCGACGGCACAGGCGGTGCGCATCTGGGCCGCGGAGGCAAGTACGGTAATCGGCGGGCTGATTCTCGACTGGGCCGCCCGCCTGGACGTCGATCGGCTCCTCACCCGCGCCGACCTCCTCGTCCAAGAGCTCCGCGCTGAGGACCTCACCGACCACTCGGATCTCCTGCCCAGTGGGCTGGCATCAAGGCTTGGACGTCTTGCCGAGGCGATCCTTTCAGCGGTCGCGACACCGAGCGCTCCCGCCCAGGTGGATGTCGACGAGCCCGTCGTCGCGGCCGATGCGGCCGCCCGCGTCGACCAAGCATGGTCAGCAGTCGAGCGGCACCGGCTTGCCGACCACGACAAACGGCGACCGGCGGCTCTTGCGGCGGTGCGACTGGTGCGCTGGCTGGCACTGCCCTCCTCCGTTGCCGGCGCGAACTTCCGCGCTCTGGCGGCGCGCCACCGCGACGCCGATGCCTGGGTCGACGCCGCGGTGAAGGACGCCGCGACTGGTGTTGGCGATGCCAGGCTCGACGCCGCGCTCATGGCCGTTTTGGCACTTGTCCAACGGCGGCGGGACCAGCATGACCGGGCGTTCGGGATTGCTCTGAGCACCGAAGTCGAGGCAGAACAATCCACGGTTCTCCCCATCGAGGATGTGCTCCCAAGACTTGTACTGCCACTGGCCCGACGCGTACCGATCCTCCTGCTGGTGGTCGACGCGATGAGTCTTTCGGCGAGCATCGAGATTCTGGAGGATGTCCTCGACCGCACTAGAGAGGGATGGGTCGAGGCGCTCCCAACCGCGGAGAAGAGTCGCGTGGTTGCGCTTACGGTACTACCCAGCGTCACGCAACATAGCCGCGCTTCATTGTTGTGTGGCGAGCTGCGCTCAGGCGGGCAGGACGTCGAGCGGCAGGGCTTCGCCGAATTGATGCGGGCTAACGGAGTCGAAGGGGCCATTCTCTTCCACAAGCGTCCACTAGACGAGTCGCTTCCCGGTCAAGCCCTGGCGCAAGACGTCGCGACCGCCGTCGATGATGTTGTTCACCGACGCATCGTCACCTGCGTGCTGAACACGATTGACGACGCCCTCGATCGATCTGATCCAGGCGGGACCGACTGGACGCTAGAAACCGTGAAGCACCTGCGCCCTCTCCTGGCTCGCGCCCGGGTCGCGGGCAGAACTGTGGTGCTCACCGCCGACCACGGCCACCTCATCGAGCGCCGACAGGGGCGTTATCAGGCATCCTCAGGCATCTCGAGCGGGCGGTCGCGGTCCGTGGCGGGCACTGTGAGCGACGGTGAGGTTGTCGTTGCTGGGCGACGAGTGCTAGACCACGGCGGGAGGGCTGTGCTCGCCGTCGACGAGCGTCTCCGGTACGGACCGCTCAAGGCCGGCTACCATGGGGGCGCCAGCCCCGCCGAGGTTCTGGTGCCGGTGTGCATCCTGTGTCCAGGTGTTCTGCCCGACCACGGCTATGACGCAGCCGGGCCCCAGGAACCCTCTTGGTGGTGGTCGCCGTCCGTTCTGGAAGTGCAGGTATCGCCTGGGGTGACGCACCTGAGTTCCAGCACCGAAGAACTGCCTCTATTCTCGTCGACCGTGACCGGGGAGCTGACCGCCTCGCCGAACCGCGCGCTGGCCACCGCGGTCGTCGCCAGCGCGACCTACACCGCACAACGGCGTCTGGCGCAGCCGGCTGTGGTGTCCAAGGAGAGAGTCGAGGCGTTGCTTCAGGCTCTCCTCGACGCCGACACCCATCGGCTTCCGCCGGAGCGGGTCGCACTCGCGCTTGGCGAGCCGGTGCAGCGTCTGCGCGGGGCTATCGCCCAGGTGCAGCGACTGTTGAACGTTGAGGGGTACGCAGTCTTGCGAGTGGATGCGGACGGCGTCACTCTGATCCTCGACGTCCCCCTCCTGCGCGAACAGTTCGACCTGCGCACGTGACGGCTTAAGTGTTCCCCGAGGTTGAGCTTGCCTGGTAGTCCGCGGCCAATAATGCATCGCGTGGCACCTAGGTGAAAGAAGGCGATTTGGTCGTTTTGCGTGTCTTGGTGCGATGAACGCCACACTGCTTCCCCAGCCGATCGGGCGTCGCACTCAATGGGCTAGGGAATTGCCGGAGCCGCCACTAGCCCCACCTCCAGTGACATGCTGGCATCTCCCCCCCCCTTTGGCGGCCACCAAAAGTAGTCCAAGCCGGGGAAGGAGTCGACGTCGGACCAGGTGAGATGAATGACTGAGGACCAGGGCTCCCACCTCTTTATCAGCTATGCCAGCGAGGATGGTGACCTTGCCGAGTGGCTCACACTCAAACTCATTGCCGAGGGTTACGAGGTCTGGTGTGACCGAGTAAAGCTCCTCGGTGGCGAATCATACCCGCGAGACATCGATGATGCGATCAAGCGCCGGACGTTTCGCCTTCTGCACCTCCTATCTCGTTCAAGCCAGGACAAACCTAATCCCGCTAAGGAAAGGACTCTTGCCCTCAACATCGGCCGGGAACGGCACATCGACTTCCTCATTCCGCTGAACGTCGACGGTCTACGCGCCGTTGAACTCAACTGGATGACGAGTGATCTGACGTTCATCCCCTTTGACGAGAGTTGGGCCGTTGGCTTCGCTGCTCTCCTCAAGAAGTTGAGGGCGATCAACGCTCCGCGTCCAGTTGCCGGGACAGGCCTCCAGCAGATAGCGAACTGGTATCAAGCCCAAGACCTTCCGGACACCAGAGACGAGCTACTGCTCAGCAATCGCCTCGAGGTCACGGGCATTCCGTCAACAGTCCATCGGCTCAGCATCGATGGGCCGCGGCCTGACTGGCCAGCGGCCTGGCCTGTGTTTGAAGAGAGTACGAGGGTTCTTTGGACCTTCGCACTACCTCCAGAGTACACGCAACTCGAGGAAGCATCCCTTTCCACTGTGGACTGGGTCAACCGGGCTGCTGGAGATGGCCCCAACCCCGTTCACGTAGCAACGTATCTTCTTCGCCAGCATCTCCGCCAACACTGTCTGCTCCAAGGCCTGAAGGAAACGGATCGCGGGCAACTCTATTTCCCGCCTGGTCTGATACCGGGTGACCGTCTACCCTACCGAGCTGCGAGTGGCCGAATGACGGGCGTCTTGTGCACGGGCGTTCGCACTTTTCGATCAGCGATCGGAGAACGACGCACGGCGCGGTATGCACTTGCTCCTCGCTTCTGGATAGTCCGACTCCCTCCGAGCGGTTTCCTTGTTGAGGTCCAAGTGAGGGTTGTCGTTATGCACGAGGACGGAACGCCTCTGGACCCTGTGGTAGCACAGCGTCGACGAAAGCGGATCACCAAAGCTTGGTTCAATCACCAATGGCGGACGCGGCTTCTCGCTGTTCTGAATTGGCTCGGCCACGGTAGCGACGAGATTCAACTAGGTGCGGGCACCGGCGTTGCAATCATGCTGAGGACGCAACCAGAGACGTTTCACGTCTCGGTCGGCATCGATGAGGAGGCGCTGACGCTGAGGAAGGGCCACGGTCAGATTGAAGAGCATGAGGAGGGCGAGGAGAACGATGATCTTCCGGACGCCGACGTTGAGGACGGTGTGGACTTTTCATGAACCAGAATGTGACAGTTCTCCGCGAACCGGCCATGGAGTTTCGATATGGTCAGGCGGTCGGAGATCCCCGTGACGGCCTGACCGCCTTCGGCCCCTACGACCACGACATGCCGAGCCATCCGGCTCGGATCGCATGGGCGGTGATCGGAACCCCCGCAGGGGTGTCCGGATTCGAGGCGTTCTCAGAGCGGCTGCGCGGGCCGATCTTTCCGGAGGATGACAACGATCGCTCCCTTTGGCGGCCTTTTCCCGGTTTCGATGCAGCCTTCGCTTGCGAGTGGCCTGCAGAACCAGCTCGCCGTTCGTTTTTGGCTGAGGACGCGCTCGAGACTGCAGCGCGGCACGCTGACCTGAGCCGCAGGGTAGCCGGGGTCGTTGACGCCTATCTACAGGCTCTGAGCAGAATGGAAAGTGGCGATACCCGCGTGGACGTTGTCTTGTGCATTGTCCCCGAGTTTGTGTACGCCAACTGCCGTCCCCTGTCACGGGTTGTGGATCCTGTGGGAAGGGCCCCGCATCGCGGGCTACTCGCGCAACGACGGGGCGGCCAGCTGGACCTCTTTGAGGAGATAGACCCCGACGTCTACCGCTATGCGCCGGACTTCCGTCGCCAGCTGAAGGCTCGGGCCATGCACTTCGGGATCCCCCTGCAGATTATCCGCGAATCCACCCTTCGGCTCGGCGCCCGGCAGAGCACTCGGGAAAGGGGACTGACGCCGTTGGCTGACCGAGCATGGAACCTCGCCGTCGCGCTCTATTACAAGGCCGGTGGAAAGCCCTGGCGCCTGATGACCGCTCGTGAGGGCGTTTGCTACCTTGGTTTGGCTTACAAGAAGACGGAGCCGACCGAGGGCGGCCGAACGGCGGTCGCCGCGGCGCAGATGTTCCTCGACACCGGTGATGGCATCGTCTTCCTCGGCGAGACTGGTCCGTGGTTCTCTCCGGAGCGACGCCAGTGCCACCTAACGGGAGAAGCGGCGGCCCGTCTGCTGCAGGGGGTACTTGCAACGTATCGGGATCAGGGCGGCAAAGCCCTACGCGAGATCTTCCTGCACTGTCGCTCGGACATCGACGATGAGGAGTTCGCGGGTTTCGAGTCGGCGTGCCCGGAGGGCGTGAGATTGGTGGGGGTGAGGATTCGCCGGCCTCGTGGAGGCGCGCGGCTCTATCGGGAGGGCCGGATGCCAGTGTTGCGAGGCACGGTGTGGACGACAAGCGAGCGCCAGTGCTACCTGTGGGGTGCCGGCTATAAGCCGCGGCTTGACACGTATGACGGGTGGGACGTCCCTGTGCCGTTGCAGATCGACGTGCAACATGGGGAAGTCGCTATCAACACGGTGGCAGAAGACATACTCGGACTGACGAAGCTGAACTACAATAGCTGCAAGATGGGTGACGCCACGCCCGTCACGATCACATTCTCAGATGACGTTGGGGAGATCCTCGTCACCAATCCTGCGGTTCGGGACCACCGCCCTCAGTTCCGCTTCTACATATGATGATGCCGCAGAAGATGCTTGGACGGAACCCCGATCCATCGCTTGCTCGATGAGATGCAGGTCAGATAGCAGGGCCCGAACGGCTGATGGGTGAACACTCCACCGCCGTCTGGCGCACTTCGGTAACTAGGCGGTGCCTATTGCTGAGCGAACCGCTGACATGTACTCGTCTCGCCACGACCACCCGAGAGCTCGCGATCAGACTACGCGGTGCTCACCCTCGACCCGGAACCAGAGCCAGTCGCCCCGCTTGGATGTGACCGAGCGCCAATCCACCTTGGTCGGGGTCCCGGAGTCGTAGCCGAGGAAGGCGTTGATGGTAGCGCCGGCGTCGGGGAGCCGTCGACGATGGGTCGGGCACCGGACGAGGGACGGAGGGGCCGGTTGTCGGGGCCGGCCGGCGGGTCCCCGTCGTCTCCTTCCACGGCGTGAGGGTCCGGAGCTAGGCGAGACGCTCCGGACGCAGGTTGCGCTGGCGCGGTCGCTCCGTGTGCTCCGGAGCGCGGATGGGAGTCCGGGCGCGCACGCCCATGAGTCGGTGGAGCTCATGGCGATCGATGCCGTGGCGGGAGGTCACGGGGCGGGCCGGGACCAGGATGTAAAGACGCATGAAAATGTCAGTGGGCACCGCACGGGAATGTCAGTGGAAACCAGCACGGGAATGTCAGTAGTCTGACGTTCAGTCGGCCGTCACGGCTGGGGACCCGGGCATCTCGAGCCAGCGCAGCTCGCCGCCCGGGCGACCGAGATGCGTAATCTGGTTTACGACGGTGGCTCCGATTCCCCAAGCACCTGGAGGCGGTCGTTCGGGGAAGTGAGGTTGGCTTCGGCCCAGGTCTGTACCTGCTCGTCCTTGCTGAAGACGATGATCTGGGACTGCGCAGCAGCCTCATGCAGGAGCGCAAGGATCGCTTGGGTGCGTGGAGCATCGCTCTGAGCGGTCACGTCGTCAAAGATGAGAGGGCTGATCTCGCCGGATTTGGTGAGATGACGCACCAACGCCATCCGGAGCAGGAGGTAGATTTGCTCTCGGGTGCCCTGAGAGAGCAGGGCGGCCTCGCGGAAGCGTCCACCGGTATCTTTGACCCTAACCTCGAGAGTCTCGGGGTCCACGCTGGCGTCGCTGTACCTGGCGCGTGTGATTCGCGGGAGCCACTCGTGCAGTGTCCGCTCCAATATGGGCGCGATGTCGCGGTGGACTCTCTCCTGTGCCCGACCCAAGAATTGGCGAGTCGTTGTCAGCGTTGCGTCGAGCCGACCGAGACGCTCCAGCTCGGCTTGGGCGGCTGCCATCGCCTCCTGAGTAGTGGACACGTTAGCCGGTGTGGCCGAGAGGTGGCGAAGTTCACCACGTGCCTCTCTGGCTGCCTCTCGTGCTTGGTGGAGGGTTGTCGCGGCGCCGGTGCGTTGGCTCTCGAGATCAGCGTCGTTGGCTGCCGCATTGACTTCGTCTATAGGTAGACCCGTGCTCGCAGCATCGGCCCGGGCCCGGTCCTGCTGGGCCTCGTCTTCCAGCGCGGTGATGGTGCGGCCTGCGAGCATCGAGTCGAGCTGCCCCCGCATGCGGAGCTGCGCTTGCGCACGCTCCACCTCTTGGTGGTTGCGCTCTTGCCAGGCGCGAAGCGCCAGCAAGGTCGCGGGGAAGTCGAGGGTTCCGAGTCCAAGGTCCTGGGTGATGAGGACGACCTGATCGGCGGCGTCGGTTCGGTGTTTTGCGGCGGCCTCGGTTGCTGCCTCAGCGTGTCGCCGGGAGGCCAGCTCCCGCTCGAGGTCGGGGCGGCGCGCGGCCTGGCGTGCGACTGCGCCTCGGTTTGTGACCGCTTCGCGGTAGCAGGTCGTGGCTAGCTCAAGATCGCCGGCCTCGACGATCCCTCGGCCGATGAGTGCAGCTCGCAGCGCTCCCTCCGCGGCGCCTACCTCTCCCGCGAGGCGATCGCGGACATTGCTCCACTGCTGACGAGCCGAGGCTCCAGTTGCCGCTTGCTCCACGTCAGCTGCGAGAGCTATAAGTGCGGCTGGGTCAGGTGGGAGCCCTGCTGCCGTCGCTCGGTTCGTGGCTTCGGCAATCCGCTCGGTAATGCTGTCAGCCGCGATTTGCGTGGTTCCGAGCTCAGCATCGAGCGCGCGTAGCTCCTCCAGGATGCGGGATCGGCGATCACCGAGGGCGTCGCGTAGGCCGGCTGCCGCGAGAGCGATTGCGACGACTAGGACTGGTAGCGCGATGGCGAGCGCGATTACGACCGCGGAGATTACTCCAGCTATCGCGACGACGCCGGCCGCGACAAGAAGTCCCACGCTGACGCGGTGACGGGGCGTGGATGCGAGTTCCCCTTCCAGATCTGCGCGACGTTTGGACGTTCGAAGATCCGCATCTGGGGCCTGGAGCGCTAGATCGCGGGCGAGGTCACGCAGCTCGCTGGGCGAGAGACGCGTCGGCGGGGCGGGTGTCGATGGAGGCTCGGCGCTGGCATGTGCCTCGAGCGCGGCGCGAGCCGCACGCCAGGCCGTCTCGGTTTCGATTACGGCTCCGGCTGGGGCCAGGTCGCCGATGGGCGGCTCGGGCAGGCCAGCGAGCTCGCGTTCGAGCTCGATGGCGGAGGGGCTGTTGACAGTCTCCACAGCCGGAGCCGACTCCCAAGCGGCGATCGCCTTGCTCACGCGTTCAGCGGCAGCATTGGCCGACTCCAGATCGACCGCGTCGCCGGCCAGCTGGTCTTGGAGGCCGTGCGCCCGTCCTGACCTCTCGGCGGCCTCCTTGGCCTCCAGATGGAGGGCAGCTGCAGTGAGAATGTCAAGGCGGTGTTGCGCCTGCGTGGCCTCCTCGTCAAGTCCTCGCGTTGCCTCGAGCTTATCGAGGAAGGCGGTGTGATCCGCCACGGCCTTCTCTGCTGCGGTCTGAGCGCGGGTCAGCCGATCGAGGGCTCGACGCAGGGGTTTGACGGAGTTGGCGCGCTCCGTTCCGACACGCTCCTTCTGGTATTCGTCGATCAGCTCAAGAGCCCGTGCGGCTGTCTCGTCGGTTCCAGCTGTTGCCGCTGCCCGCTGGAGATGCTCCTGTAGCGCCCCGGCGCTCTGCAACACATCGAGTATCTCCGCCTGGCCGACACAGGCGGTCGCCTGGAACGTCTGACGGTTGAGGCCCAGCCAGCGGGAGGCATCGGGCGCTCCCTCGAACATGATCTCACTCGACACATCTCGGCGTCCGAGCCCGGTATCGACGGCGCGGCAGTCAACCCTGCCATCGAGGTCGTGAGTGATCTCGATCTGGCGTCCGCCCGCAAGCTCGATGCATGCCTCGACGCTCCACGAATCGCCGTCCCAAGGGCGGTGGAGGCGTGCGAACTCGACGTCCTCCCGCCGCCTTCCTTGACCACGCCGCATGCCGCAGAGCGCGGCGTACGTGGCCGCGTGCCACGTGCTCTTGCCAGCCTCGTTCTCGCCGACGATCACAGTCATCCCCGGTGCTAGTTCGAGTTCTCGGTCCTTGAAGGGGCCGAAGGCCCGTATCCGGATGCACTTGAGCCTCACTCCCCGACCTCCAGATCGGCGCGGCCAGAAAGCGCACGAAGCCCGGTGATGAGGACGCGCCGCTGCTCGTTGTCGTCGATGGTCGCCGCTAGGACGTCCCGGACGAACTGGCCACGGACGGTGGTCTCGGTGCGGATCGTGTCCAGGTCATAAACCGGGCGCACGTCATCGGTCCGGACCAGCATGTACTCCAACCCGTCGGCCGACTGCTCGAGCTGGATCCGATCGAGTGACAGGGACGGAGAGACATCACCCCTCAAGGAGACGCGAACAATGCCGCTGTGTCCGGCAACGGCCTCGCGGAGACGATCGAGGACTTCCTGGAAGTTGCCCGCGCCCGAAATGTCGACACCCACATCCTCGACGACCGTCTGGGCAACCCGGATGCGCTCCCGTCTGACGGAGCCCTCGCGGTCGACCTCCACCAGCACCGCGCCGCGCTCACCCGTCTCCCCGAAGGAGAGGGGCTCCGGGTTGCCGGGGTAGGTGTAGTCGGCCCCATCCACGGGGGTGTGGTAGTGGCCGAGCAGGGCGTGGTCCAAGCCAGCATCGGCGATCTCGTGGGCCGAGAAGGGAGCGTGTGGCTGTTTGCCGGCTTCCTGATGAGGCAGCGTGGAGCGCTCAGAGGCGTGGAACAGGCCGACGTTGACACCGAGGGCGCGCGCCCGGAAGTCGTGCAGGAAGTCGTCGGTGTTGGCCGGGGCCCGGTGGCCGCCTCCCCAGACCGTGAAGCCCGGCGCTAGGTCGAGCGGCTCGAGGCGGTCACTCCTGAAGATGTGGACGTTCGAGCTCCACGCTGCGGTCTCGTAGATGCTGGACGGTGCGAGCCAGTCATGGTTGCCCGGTGCGACCAGGACTGGAAGGGGATGCAACTCCGCGAAGGTCGACACCAGGAACTGGGAGGTGTCCCCGGTAAACCTCTCCTGCTCGTAGAGGTCCCCGGCGCAAGTGAGCGCGTCGACGTTTCGCTCCCGCGCGATCCGGCAGATCTCTCGCAGGGCATCACGGATTGCCTGCCGGCGCCGGGAGGCGACAGCGGCCGGTGCCCAGGCGAAAGGGGCATCTAGGTGCAGGTCCGCGAAATGGAGCAGTTTCATCGCAGGCCGGTCGCCACTCTATCTCTCCCACTCCCGAACGGCAACCCCATCACAGCCACGCGACTGCCGGCGACCGTTGGTCCGCCCCCTCCAACTCGTCTAGAAGCTCGCGTCCGGTGGATGCTTCGAGGACTGCTGGGCATGGGTGAGGCTCGCTGGTGGTTGGCCAAGACGCTACAGGGCGGCACGCAGGACCTCGAAGCGTGCGGCGAGGCCAGCGGCAGGGCCGGGAGGGTTGTTGTGGAGCAGCCAATCCTGCGCCTCCCTAAGTAGCAGGTTCGGGCCAATCAGCTTGGCGATGCGAACTTCGTGGACCAGCATGGTTGCCGCGGAGAGATCCAACAGGTCGTTGGCAACTCGCGAGGAATCCTCCGGACCCTCGGGTCCATGGGTGAACATCCGAGCGTCTTCGTAATTGGCCTTGATGCGGAGCCGGAATAGGTAGTCGAATATTGTATGTGGCCGAACGTGGCTGCGGACATCGGCTGTCTCAGTGGGGGTAAGCTTCGCGTGAGCTGGCCAGCCGGGCTCACAGCGCGGCTGTTTTCCGGACGTGATGCGAGCGGCCTCCTCGGCGCGCCACTCTCGCTGGCGCTGGCGGATCTTCTCGTTCCGCCTCCGCGCGAGGTGCTCATCGGTGACGCCTTGACGAGTGCTGCGCAAGGCTATGGCTGCGATATCCCAGCAGCTGACTATCGAGCAAGTGGACCACGAATGCGCCGTGGGGTCGATGGGACGGTTGGGCCCGTTGATGTATCCGTCAGGATCGGCGTGCGGGTCGCTTGGCGATGCTGCGGCGAAGCTCCAGGGTGGGAGCGATGCTGTCCTGTGCACCCACATATCGACATACTGCTTCTGCGTCGTGGGGTGGGACGCGGGGCGCGAACGTCCCTCGGCAACTATCAAGGCCTGCGCGGCGCCGTACGCGGCGTAGTAGGCTTGGATAGCTCCCCATGAGTTAGCGAGCCGCAGGAGCTCCTCCTCCGTCGCAAATCGTTTGGACACGGTCAGGAGCAGTTCGGTACCCCAGGCCCTGTGAAGACACGGCAGAACGTCGCAGGCCTGGCCGCGGGGGCCCTCGGGTATGGGGAAGCTGGCGGCTCGCGTCGCTAGCCGGGTGAGAGCTCGCCCGTGAGTGGTTACCGTCGCTCCGAAGCCGGCGAGGGTCGCGAGGGCCCTGATCCAGTTCGAGTGAGACCGGAAGGTCTCAACTTCGCCAGTCGGCGGTGCCATTGCCCGTATCATCCCCCTCTGAAGCGTCGAGTCTCTCGATGGAGTGAGGTACCTCGGGCCGGGAGCAACAAGGGTCGGCTGTGAAGCGCCACGCCGATGTCACCGAAAGCCTGAGGCGGGGAAGAGACGACACATCAGGAGCGGCCACCGGTCAGTTCCTTCCGACCTCAGCAGGTTGAATTGGCAGACGGCGTCGTCGGCATCCGGTTTGGAAGTGCGAATCCACGCTCAGCTCGGGCCGGCGGCGGAGACGGAGGCAAGGATCGCCAGGATGAGCTGATCGAGGGACCACGAGCATCGTAGCTGACGCTCCCAGTGTCAGCCGGACAGCCCCTTCCCTATAGCAATGCCAGCGGCGAGAGCGGCTAGTCCCAGGAGGATGGCGCCGAGAGTGTCATCCTGCTCCTTCTTTCGGGCCGCGATCCTTTGGGAAAGGGTCTCGTTGAGAGCTGCGACGAGGTTCACAACGACGGACGCGCCGCTTCGAGAGAAGTCCACATCAGTCCACCCGAGGTCCGCGTACTCCGCGGGTACCAGGTTAGATAGCGATGCGTCCCGCAGGAGGACCAATTCTTTGCCCTGGCTAGAAGCGCGTGCGATTTCGTTGAGGAGTGCATCGAGGCGGAGATGGCTAGTGAGAATACCAACCACGAAATTCGCTTGATCCATCCCCTGTACTGGAACGTCGGGTCCGGCTAGAAGGGCCCGGATTCCGTTATCGTCGAGCGTGCTCTCGAGGCGCGAAACCAACGACATGTCCGAAACGGAGTGTGTGATGAACACTGATGCGCCCGTGAGAGGGCGCTGGACGTAGACGATTAGGGCGTGGGTCCACATCATCTCGGTGGACGGCGACGCGGACTGCGGCCCGACCCACTGACCTTGAATTCCTACAAAGAGTTCCTTCTCGCCGAGGTCCAAGTGCGAGGGGATGGGGATGGTGAATCGTACCGTGAGGGAATCGCCAGCCCCTAGGAGCTTTCGGAGAACACTGGGGATCCATTCGCTGGCGTCGAGCCATTCCGGGCGAACACCCACCTGGAATACGTACAGATCAACTCCACTATTGTTGGTTACGACAAACGTCAGTTGGGCAACCTCTCCAGGGAGATAGCGAGGTCGATCCGACTGTAGCTGCACGGCAACGAGCGAAAGGGGCGCGAGCGCCCGAAGAGAGCGAAGGGCTTCGGCAACTTTGTAGACGGTGCTCTTGCGGAAGCCATTGGCGACCAGTTGGCTAGGGGTAGCGCCCTGCTGGAGGCGCATCAGGATGTCGTCTTCGATGCCCACGGTAGGCGATGCTCCTTGGCGATTTGCGATGGGTGCTCTGTTGCCAACAATCGGGGTTGAGGCCGCGAGGTGATGGTACAGAAGTGCAATGCGGCGGTCCACAGAGCGCCCCACGGCGGGCGAGCGTGGCGAGGAGAACTCCAGGGTGTCCGCCATCGGCGTGTGGGGACTGGACGGAGCGGGATCTTGCTCTCAGGAGCTACGGAAGATCAGATAGACGACTCCCGCGGCGAGACCGCCGAGCACCCAGGGCGCCCATTTCGAGCCGACAGCGTCCGCGACGGCTCGATCCAGGGCGGCGGCCATCTCGTCGGCTGCCTCGCCCAAGACGATCCGTTCTGCCACGGCCAGGAGGACGCCTCCCCCTTCAACGCCAAGTGCGGCGACGAACAGATCTCCGAGGGCCATGGCGGTGGCGTGCTCTGCGGCGGCCTGGCCCTTGCCCGCGAGGGCTAGGGCGGCGACCCTCACCCAGGCGAACTCGGAGCTGAGCTCGCCGGCGCGACCGACGGCCACCCCGGCTTGATCGTATTCAATGAGGGCGTCGAACCCGGCATCGAGGATGCGGGTCGCGATGGTTTGATCGAGCGCCTTTCCCTTGCGGACCATGATCCTGACCTCGTGGTGAATCGAATCTCAGGGGAGTGTACACCCCCTTGAGCGGAGAGTCCATCAGAAATGATGGCAAAGCGGTGGACAGTCCACTAGCCTGGTCCCCCGGCTGGCGATCACGCTGACCCGGCCACGCTCGCCGTGGCGGGCGAGGTGGCCCTCGACGAAGACCGTGGCGCCGGGTACGAACTCGGCGATGTGCGGAACCAGGAGGGGGTGGAGGATGACGCAGTGGCGGTCGACCCTCTCACCGGCGAGGTCGCGCTGGGTGAGGTGAAGGATGCCAAGGCCGCCGTCGCTGCCGACCGGGCGGGGGAGGGAGGCCAGCTGGCCCGATAAGGCAAGCCCTGTTCACAGCAAGGCACGCCCTGCTACTGCGAACTGCTGGCGCCTCGCTGTCGCTCCCGTTCCTGCGCCGTCCGCTCAGCCCCCTCGCGGTTCAGCTGGTCGCGCCGGCGCCGCTCGTCGTCGGTGAG
>OBLU010000915.1_pt1 | contig 27317 bp, 25 predicted proteins | sample 1518681 | NCBI WGS metagenome assembly OBLU01 (sample SAMEA3539304, study PRJEB22396) | soil metagenome | biome: tundra; feature: field; material: soil | place: USA | collected 2010-05 | depth 0.15 m
GAATATCCGGCTCCAAAGCCAGCGCACGTGCCAGCCCTACTCGTTTCTGCATGCCCCCCGAGATATCCGAAGGCATCTTCTCAAGGTCACCTTCCATGCCCACTTCCGCCAATAGTTTCCTGACCCGGTCGCCCTGCTCGGACCTCGACATCTCCTTCTTATGGTGCTGCAGCGGAAAAGCCACGTTCTGCTCGACGGTCAGCGAATCGTAAAGCGCGGCGTGCTGAAACAGAAAACCCATTTTCTTCCTGATTTCTCCAATCTTATCGAGACCTAGGCCGGCGATATCTTGACCGTGGATGCAAACCGATCCCGAGTCAGGCTTCTCGAGGCCGATGATGAGCCTCAGCAACACGCTCTTACCGGTACCACTGCGTCCCAGCACCGCCAGGGTCTCGCCGCGCCTCACGGTCAGGCTAATCCCGTTCAAAACGTTTTGACTTCCGAAGGACTTATGCAAGTCTTCGACAGCGATAACTGCCGCGCTACCGTCTTCCTCGGCTGCTCCTCTCTTCAGCGCAATTGGATCGGTTGTGTCCATACTTGTTTCGAGAGCTGCGTAGTCGATGGTCACGGGAAAAATATGATTATGAGTTTCACCAGCACGACATCGGCCATGATCACGAACAGCGAGGACAAGACTACCGAGCTCGTGGCCGCGCGGCCTACGCCGGCAGCGCCTCCTTTTGTCCGCATTCCCTGAAAACACGCAATCAGCCCAATGATCAGACCAAACACAGCGGTCTTAAACGTGGGTGGCAGGAAATCGTTGAAACCGGCGCCCTTAAAACCGCTATTGATAAATTGGTGGAACGAGAGCGGCTCAACCAGGGCCTGCGTAACCCAGCCCATTACCAAGCCGCATAAGTCGGCAGCGAGGGTCAGCAAAGGCAGCATTAGTATGCAAGCCAGGATGCGGGGCGCCGCCAGTAGCCGATAAGGGTTCACCGCAGATGCCTCGATGGCATCGATCTGCTCGGTCACTTTCATCGACGCCAACTCCGCGCCAATGCCAGCGCCCACTCGACCACTCACAACCAGACCGGTGATGATCGGGCCGGTCTCGTGGATAACGGAGAAAACGATAGCGGCGGGAAGCAGCGATTTGGCCCCAAACCGAGTCAGGCTGTAACGGGCTTCCAAAGAGAGAACAACCCCGGTGGCGGCGCCGGCCAAAGCGACCAGCGGCAGGGACATTGATCCGACTTCGTCGAGTTGTCGAAACAATTCGCGGAATTCAAACGGCGGCGTCACTGCAGCCCGCAAAACTCGCCAGAAAAATATGCCCAGATCGCCGAACCACTCGAAAAACTCGTTGATCGGACCCAGGGAGGAGCTCACCATGGGGGACATAAGTGAGGTTTGCGGCCCCGGAAGTGGAGGGTCCATGCCCGCGACCGACCTGGATTTCCGGTCGATCACGGATTTGGCGCTCCGTGCGCATTGTTGAGGTGCATGCGAGAAAGCCATGAGTGTGGCCCACTATAGAGGAATTCAAGGGCGAGGTTTCCGCCTGCATACCACAGCAAGCTGTAGTTGCCCATTCGGAATGCATCCTTGTAATCGTAGCGGCCGGGATACCACCCATAGATGGCAGTCATGGTGCCGGCATACGGAGCCACCAGAGCAGGTATGGAAAAGACGCGATGGCCATCGTCGCCGCGGCGCGCGGTGAGGGTAGAAATCACGGCATGTCTCAGCCGCGGAAACACGCCTTTGCACTCGCAGCGGTAATACAACGCGTCTTCGTGGAAGGCTTCCGAGAGCCCATAGCGCGTCGTCATAGTTACCGCTGCGATGCCGAAGTCGGACCCGAATCGCTTGCCGTAACCCTCCGCGCCTTGTTTCCATTCCGGTGGGTCGTTGTACGCCTGGTGAATACCAGCCGCGAGCCCTGCGCCGACGATGGGATACGGGCCGAAAGCGTCGAAGGCGTAGTTGCGGAGCTTCGTTTTCTGCGGCGGACGCACGTACGTCAGGTCTGGTTGCGCCGGGGCTGTACTTGCAGAAGTGTTGGAGGAGCCTCCCGAACCGGCCTGTGATTGCGCCTTTGCCAGCGTTGATAGCGTTGCGAGGCCGCCGAATGCCAGCAGCAAGAGGATAGCCCAGCGCGTCTTCATATCGAGATTCTCCTTGGTCAATCGAAGATCCAGCTTCATACGGTAAGTGGGCAAGCTCCATGGTCGCACTGGCACGCGATCTCGACATCCTCGGCTCCCGCTTCCTTACAGGCTTGACTGCAGTATTTGTCGCCAGGTTTCACCAGGCACCGGCATGGTAGGTGGGCACACTTAGTCTGCTCATTTGTCGTCATCATTGTTCTCCTTTTCCAACGTTCTCCTTTTCCAACCCTGGTCTTAAGACAAAACGACTCCACATGGGCTAACTAAGCTCATGCAGCGCCTTATTGCTAGATCGTTGTCGGTTCAATTTGCCTGATCTACCTTCGTTTCAGCATCCAGCCGATCAATATTCCCGCGGTGAAGCCGACCGCAAACGTCGTCGCAACCGTTAGCACAGGGTGTCGCTGGATGCGCTGAGTTGTGTCATTCAAGAATTCCTCGGCAGCATCGCCGCCCTGCTTTGCGGCACGCCGCAGTACTCCTACGCCATCCTCGATCGCATCGGCAACCGCACTGGTTGCACGAGAAGCCTGGTGAGCTGATTCGGCGATGTGTTCAGCCGTTCTTTCCACTACGGTTTGTGACATGGTTTCCTCCTGTGTGTTTTGCGAGCCAGTGTTGATACGTCCTTATTCTACGACGGCCTTTTCAGCATGGCCGATCCACTTTTGAACTTTGCCGGCTTTCTTTTTCCGCTTCCGCTTCCGCGCGCTATTACGCCACTTCTTTTCTTTCAACACTGGCTGGCACCTGCACCAGTTCCTCAAACAGAGAGCGGTAGTGAATCATCGCCGTTCTCAGATCTTCCGTTGTTGCTGCGTCTTTCCCAACCCGCAGCGCAATCTCATGCGCAGACCGGTAGTTCTCCACCACTCGGGGATGGTCGACAGAAATGTCGGCGGCACGTTGATCGAAATCGGATACGGGATAGCCACGAGTTTTCATTAAAGAGGACACCAAGTCATCGGCTTCTGTGACTGCCCCCTTTGGGGAATCGACAAAACGAGACTGTACGGACTCCCACCGTTTCAAAAAACGGTCGTGTTCAATCGGATCGAGATCCCGAAGGTTGAGCTTTTCAACCCGCTTCTCGCGATCCTCTAATTTCGTTTGTGCTTTTCGTTCTGACCCATGCTCCCGCACCGCCCGATCGTACTCGGGGCCAAACTTTTTCCGCAGGTCTGCAGTCGTACTCCTGCGTTTTCGCACGTACAGCCAAGCAAGCCCTACGATGACCAGGATCACCGCGACGGCGAGCGCAATCAGCTTCGGATCCAGCAGATCTAGATTCATTGAAACCTCCCTAACATCACAGAATGTCCACAAAGCCAGATTTGTTCACGAAGGTCCCTTTGGCGACAGAACACAGAACCTTGTCAATCGCCAGTATCAAACTTTAGTCTTCGGAAGACTGGTCAGAATTGATCGTTTTCTAAATGGCATCTAGCCGGAAGTGGGTGCAGAGTGCAGAGGAGGGACCCAGTCCGGCGGATTCTTGAACATGAATATCTCAAGATGTAATGATCATCCCCACCGCTGCCGCCGTCATGGCGCCGAAGGTAGCCCAGCCCAAATACCGGAGTAGCCGCGGGTTCACGCGCTTCAGAAGCTTGAATCCTTTGCCCTTTGCGACCTTCTGGGTAGACAGATGTTTTCTCGCCGTCATGCGGTCGCCGAGTCAAAGGAGAGTCAGATTCTGACAATACCCATTATTCCGATGGATCTTTTTGACGCGTAGCCTTTACCCCCGACAGAATCCCAATGCCTAAGAGTACGATCGCGCCTACGACAATCCAGTGCGTGGGCATGTGCACCAAATGCGCGGCGTAAATCAGTCCGCCGATCAAGATGGCGAACCCAATCGCGTAAAGTGAGAACGACATAGTATCTCCTTCTGCAGAGACGGGGCTTGCCCCGTCTCTGCGGAAAATCAGATGCCCCTTTTGGGGCTGGGCATGAAAAACCGAATTCCCGCGCAGCCTGGATCAACTCCACAGCAACTACTGCGATGAACTGGCTTTCTGATTCTTAACCTGCAGATCGTTCACCACTTGCTGAACGTTGGGCACTCCACTCGCCACGTTCTCGGCGAGCGCCCGCTTGGCTTCCGAGTTCACTTCTCCGGTCAGCGTGACGACGCCGTTCTTCACTTCGTATTTCACGTTGTCGTGCATCTTGTTCTGGATCAGCGCCGCGTCCAGATTCTTCTCGATGCCTTTGTCCAGATCGGAATTCACGGCCTTGGCATCTTTTTCTCCGCCCACGGGAATCACGGCAATCTGATCCGCGACCACCTGGGTGCCGGCGAGGGACTTTGCCAGCGATTCGGCTTGTAACTTGTCGTGCTCACTGGCCACTTGTCCGCTGAGGGTCACGATGCCCTTGTCGCGATCCTGACTGACGGCGACGCTTTTCAAGCCTGCTTGATCGAGCGATTTGCGAATACTGTCGGCAACATCGGGTGATGCGGTCGTTTTCGAGCATCCGGCCAGGATCCCGACGGCAAGCAGGGTGAGCATGGCTACTGACAATCCGAGCTTTTTCATGTTTCTCCTTTGATAAGTTCGAGATGGAATCTCAAACGGTGATGAAGCGCTGGCTAGTGCGTCTTGCCTTTGCATCCGGTGTGTCCGCACAGACATTCAATGTCCGGCGTCTTTTCCATTGCCGCGCACGCGCTGCTGCAGTACTTGCCCGACGTGGTCACGCACGAACAAGCCGGGTGTGCACACTTCTCGCCTTGAGCAGGGGCCATTTTTGTCTCCCACCTTCGGATCAATAGCGCATGATCCTAGCCCAAATGTTAGTCACCAAGAGAAACTGTTTCTGTGCAGAAAGGAACACATTGCGATATTGACGCCGTTCCCTGCCGCCAACCGGTAGGTGAGGGATCAGGTTTGCGTTATGTCCCCGGCAGCCGATCCTCCAATGTCTGACTAAGCGACTCAATAGAGGTGGTCTGGCTAAGCTCACGGATCTCTTTATCCGCCATGATGTTCTGCAGTCCCATATGCCCGCAAATTGCGTGTACCATCTGTAACAGCTTCGTGATCTCCTTCTCTGCCAACAAGTCAACTTGCAAATTCAGGTGGTCCCGACGCTCCCCACGGCGCATCATGCGGTTCTGACGCATGAGTATGAAACTGGAGAGAATGACCGCTTCCAGGGCAACAATCACTCCGAGTAACGAGAACGGATAAGGGTCGAACGGTCGTACCCCGTGAATCTTGCCCGTATTCACCAGCAGCCACGCGATCACGACCACCAGGTGAAGCACAACGAAAAGAAGGCTGCCCGCGAAACCTCCCACCGCATCGGCAAGACGTTCCGGGCTGGACCTTCGCTCTAGCGCTTCTTCCTCCTGCCTCACAATCGAGTCGATGTGCGACTGGCTCTGTCTGGAATCTTCGCTCATGAACGGAAACCTCTTGCGATAGGATACGCCGCTTCTAAACATGCACTAAGACGGTGCCTGCGCAAAAGATTTCCGTGGCCTCACCGGCTGCTATCGTTTGCGGGGCTTCGTTTCCATGGCTTCGGCTGCAGAAAGCTTCCGATCTCGGTGTGGCTCGGTGCGTGGAGCACCCGTATGCAGTTCACAAGCTTTCCCGATCGCTGCACCACAGGTAGTACAAGGCACGGATAATATCTGTTTCGGCGTGAGTTCCTTGGTTTTCACTGGCAACATAATGCAATGTTCCACAGCTGGGAAAATGCTCAATATTGCTCATTTTCAATACATCAGCCAAGCGGAAGCTTTCATTGGGGTTCGGCAGCGGTTTTTTGACAATTATGAGCAAAATGAACATCTTTGGTGAGCCACCATTCTGATAAAATGTATGAAGCTGTAGCTCCACCCCAGGAGAAGCCATTAATGGCCCCCACCGTGTTGGCCAAAAAGGAGCGCGACTTCGACCCGAAGAAATTCCTTGCCACTATAGGCGAGGGTAGGAAAGTCGTGGCCTTTCCCAAAAAACAAACAATCTTCACGCAGGGGGATGCGGCTGACGCAGTCTTCTACATCCAGGAAGGCAAGGTTCGACTCTCTGTCGTATCCAAGATTGGCAAGGAAGCCACCCTGGCCATATTGAATGAGGGAGAGTTCTTCGGAGAAGGTGGATTGGCTGGACAGCCTTTACGCATGGGGTCTGCAACCGCCCTGACGGACTGCGAGCTTCTGCGAATTGACAAACAGGCAATGATGCTTGCGCTTCGCCGGGAACACACGTTCTCCGACCTGTTCGTAGCGTATCTGCTGGCACGGAACATCCGCTACGAAGAGGATTTAGTCGACCAACTCTTCAATTCCAGCGAAAAGAGACTAGCTCGGATTCTGCTCTTGCTTGCTCATTTCGGCAAGGAAGGCGTGCCCGAGACTGTAATCCCCCAGATCAGTCAGGAGACCCTCGGAGAGATGATAGGCACAACCCGTTCGCGGGTCAGTTTTTTCATGAACCGGTTCAGAAAGTTAGGCTTTGTTGACTATGGCGAGAGCGGGCTTCAAGTACATAGTTCACTCCTGAATGTCGTTCTCCACGACTAGCTTCCGCGACGCAATCCCAAGGCACAGCTCAAGAAGGCGGCGATGAGCAAATCAGGCACTTGCTGGATCTCCTCCGGAAATCGGCGCGATTTTCGTCGCAACCAGCACCTCCAACAATCGAGGGACAAGCCTTACTTCATCATCAGCAAGAAATCCCAAGCGGGAGACACCGTGGAATCCCACCCTTCAAAGAACGAAGGGTGAGGCACACGGCTGAGCAAGCCCGATCTTCAAAAGTGTCCAATTCTGCACACTGTCACTCCCCTAACTGAGAGTAGAGTCGTGAATGATATTCGTTCCATGCCTTTGCGTCCTCTCCTGTCTTGCGGGAGTGGGCGCGGTGGGTAATTCATTGAAAACTTTCAAGGAGGACGCAACACCTATGCGACATCGTTTGAACAATTCGCTCTTCGGGAAAACGGTACTTGCTGCAGCGGCGTTGGCTGGATTTCTAATGTTCGCCGGAGTGCCAAGTCCGTGCGCCGATCGCGACGATTGCCAGCGTCGCGTTGTGCGCGCGGACCACAGGCTGCACGAAGCCATCGAGCATCACGGCTACCGGAGCGAGCAGGCCGAACGTCGGCGTCATGAACTACACGAAGCGCGGGAGCACTGCTGGAGCGCCAGTCATAGATGGTGGGATGAACATGAGCATCGCTGGCATACGGAACGCGATTGGGATGACCACGATCACGACCAGCACTGAGTCTTTTTCCTTAAGGAAGATGGGGCGGGGGCCCAGCTTTCGCATCCATCTTACTCTCGAGGGTGCCCCATCCTAACGTCGTGCTCTTCGACGTTAGGTGGGGTGTTGACTTGGCAGCCGCGAACATCACACCTGCACCAACCGTGCACGCGCTTTCTTGCACGCCCGGACCAAGTCCTCGTCCAAAGTGGCAAGTGGCAAGCCGCTATCCAGAGCCAGATCGAGGTAAGCCGCATCGTACGTAGTCAATCCGAGGTCGCGGCTGAGCTGCTGAATCCTGTCAAAAACAACTCCGGCGGGGAACTGTTCCAGCACGATGGGGAGCGTTGCCAGGTCATCGAGAAAGCTTCTCACTAGCTCTTTAGAAATGCGCTTGCGTTTTTCTCCAACCAGCAAAGCGTTCAGAACCTCGTGCGGCCAGAATGAGGGCGCCACTGCAGTGTCGCCTTGCTTGAACATTGCGGCAACATGCTGCGCCATGGCAAATTCTCATCGGGAAAACACCAGGTCAGGACGATGGAAACGTCGAGGACAAACCGGCTCACCGGCGTCCTTCCCCTCTTCCTTCATTGATCAGATCTTTGATTTTGAGCCCACGCACAGACAGCCTGTGGCACTTGCCGAAACTCGCCAGTCGCTCGGCCGCCTCCGCTGCAGAACCGCCCTGCGCCGACATGCGCTTTTTCAGCAGTGCTCCCAGCAGCCGCGAAACGCTTGTATCCTGGCGCGCGGCCTCGATTCGAGCCCACTGGGCCACGTCCTCTTCCAAGGTTACGGTTACGTTGCGTAGGCTACGGGCTTTCGAAATGTTAAGGCAGGCCTTTCTTGGCGTGGACGGGCAGGGACGGTCCCTCCGTGGGCAATGCAGTTGCAGGCATTCGCGGACAGGAGTGTCCGCGCCACACGTGCGTCCTACGCGAAAAGAAATTCCTTAGTCCTCAGTTCCTTGATCGTATCCCGCAGCTTAGCCGCTTTCTCGAATTCAAACCGCTTCGCCGCTTCGCGCATATCGCTTTCTAACTTTCCAATGTAGGCGTCCAACTCTTCCTGCGATTTTAGGTCTGGGAGACCGTCGGCTTCGGGTCCGGTCAGGTCGGTGTAGTCGGCGCTTACGATCGCGACTAGCGTCATGTCGAGCGGGCGGATGATGGATTCGGGAGTGATTCCGTTTTCTTCGTTGTAGGCCTGCTGGATGGCGCGGCGGCGGTTGGTTTCGTCGAGCGCCTTTTTCATGGAGTCGGTCATGCGATCGGCATAGAGAATGGCCTGCCCGTTCAGATTGCGGGCGCAGCGTCCAATGGTCTGGATCAGCGAACCGGCGGAGCGCAGGAAGCCTTCTTTGTCGGCGTCGAGAATCGCCACCAGCGATACTTCGGGCAGGTCGAGCCCTTCGCGCAGAAGATTGATGCCGATCAATACATCGAACTCGCCTTTGCGCAGGTCGCGCAGAATCTTCACCCGCTCCAGCGTTTCGATTTCGGAGTGCATGTAACGGCACTTCACCCCAACCTCACTGTAATACTCGGCCAGATCTTCGGACATGCGCTTGGTCAACGTGGTCACCAGCACGCGCTCGTTGCGCGCCACGCGGTCGCGGATCATGTGCAGCAGGTCGTCGATCTGTCCTTTGACCGGGCGTATCTCGACCGGCGGATCAATCAGACCAGTGGGGCGGATGACCTGTTCAACGACCACGCCGGCAGTCTTAGTAAGTTCGTAAGGACCGGGCGTGGCGGAGACATAGACGATCTGGTTAGTGCGATGCTCGAACTCCTCGAAAGTGAGTGGACGGTTGTCGAGCGCCGAGGGCATGCGGAATCCGTATTCGACCAGCGTCTGCTTGCGCGAGCGATCGCCGTGATACATGCCATGAAGTTGCGGCACGGTCTGGTGCGACTCGTCGATGAAGAGCAGAAAGTCGCGCGGAAAATAGTCGAGCAGCGTGGGCGGCGGCTCCCCGGGAAGGCGTCCGGTGAAATGGCGCGAGTAGTTTTCAATGCCGTGGCAGTAGCCCATGGCCTTGATCATTTCCAGGTCATACATCACGCGCTGATGGATGCGCTGTGATTCGACCAGCCGTCCTTGCTTTTCAAGTTCCGCTTCCCACCAGGCCAGCTCGGTTTTGATAGAAGCGACGGCCGACGCCCGAGTTTCTTCTTTCATCACGTAGTGCGTTTTCGGATAAATCGGCAGCCGCATGTAACGCTGCTTGACCGTGCCAAACAAAGGATCGATCTGCGAGAGCGATTCAATCTCGTCGCCAAACATTTCGACGCGATAAGCGTTGTCGTCGTACGTCGGATAAATTTCGATGACATCCCCGCGCACGCGAAACGTCCCGCGCCGGAAATCCCCTTCCGTCCGCTCGTAAAGAATGTCGACCAGCTTGCGGGTAATGTCCGCGCGCTTGATCTTCTGTCCCTTTTCCAGGAACAGCATCATCCCGTAGTAAGCCTCCGGCGATCCCAACCCGTAAATGCAACTGACCGAAGCGACGATCAGACAATCCCGCCGCTCAAACAACGACCGCGTAGCCGAGAGCCGCAGCTTGTCAAGCTCGTCATTGATGGTCGATTCCTTCTCAATATAAAGATCCGCCGCAGGCACATAAGCCTCCGGTTGGTAATAATCGTAGTAGGAAACGAAGTACTCGACAGCGTTGTGGGGGAAGAAACTTTTGAACTCGTGGTAGAGCTGGGCGGCTAGGGTTTTGTTGTGGGCCATGACGAGAGCGGGGCGGTTGGCGGCCTCGATCACTTTGGCCGCGGTGAAGGTCTTGCCCGATCCGGTGACGCCGAGCAGGACCTGATGCTGCTCGCGATCGAAGACGCCGCGGGTGAGGCTGTCGATGGCTTGCCCCTGGTCGCCTTGGGGCTTGTAGTTGCTTAACAGCTTGAAGTCCACAGCTCATTATAGGGGAGGGGAGCGGACTGGCTGAGGAGGTACTGAGGATGTACTTCCGTGTAAATCATGCTCGTTGGCAGGCAGGCACCCCGGAACTTTGTGCTAAGCGATTCACCCTAGGTCTGAGCAAAACTGGTGTGCGTTCCTGCCCGCAACCTGCCTGTAATGACCGTGGTAATCGCAGTTTTCCAAGGGAAAAACGCGCAAACTACAGTTTTTCACATTTACTTAACATCGGGACCGCGATTTGGCCGCGTGAATGCAAAATGAGACGCAGGGACCCGAATCCAGATGTGCCGAAGGGGCCTGGGTTCCGCGCCAGTTGCGGCGTTTGGGGCGTGTCGTTCAGGTGCAGTGTCTATGGAAGAGAAGTTCAGCCAAGTGGGACCCCGGGAACGGCAGATCATTCATCTGTTGCTCCAGGGATGCGACAACGCGGAAATCGCTCGCGATCTGCACATTGCCGAGCGCACGGTCAAAGCGCATTTCAACCGGCTGTTTCTGCGGTTCGAAATCAAGGGCGGCATCAAGCGGGTCAAGCTCGCGACTTTACTTTATCGGAGGCAATTATGGTTGGAGAGACAGCAAACCGCCGCGGGCCCAGCGAACGCGAACAAATCATCATTCAGCGCGTAGCCGAGGGTTGCAAGAACCGGGAGATCGCCGATTCGCTCGGGACCACCGAGCACGTGGTAAAGAATTATCTGCGCTTGATCTACGACAAGCTGGGATTGTGGAACCGCGTCGAGCTGGCGCTGTGGTACGAAGCGCGACAGAACGAGCAGGTTTATCACGCCTGAGTTCGTCGGAGCTATTTTCATCAGCCCTGCTTGACGGCGGGGCGCCCCATCCTTGCGCGTCCCCGGCGCAAGGGTGGGATTCGTTTTTTGTGCACCGCACGAGACGACTCTTCCTAGGTTGAAACATACCAGCGGCGATGCCGCCGCGAAACACCCGCCGCGTGGCCCAACGTCCCGCGACGGGTTTTCGAGACGTGGGATGCCGCTCGCGTTCCCACTTCCGCAATCTCACCCCTGACCTTTTTCATCACAAACCATCTGTGTCATGCATCACAGACTTTCAACCCGCCGTGCGCAACAATGGAGATTGATTGGGGCAGTGTTAGGGGCGTGCCCGTCCCCCAAGACGGACCTCGAAGCTGCCCCAAACCCATTTTCAGCGCTCTTTGACAAGCTAAGTCCTTATTCCGGAATATTTTACGTATAAGTCCTTTAAACTCAAAGATTTTGCGGGATTTTCCCTCTAACTCTATGATTCCAAGAGACCGGGGGGAGGGGGGTAGGGGGGGGTACCCCGTACTAAGTTGGTTAGTACCCTCGGAGGAAATAGGCTCGGGGCGAGCGGAAACTGATAGCTGACAGCCACTCTAAAAATTCGCCGGGAGCCCATCTCCGTCCGCGCGCGTCAAATGCATCCGCGGACGCACTTCTTCGAATGGAGCCAGCAATTCCGCCAGCTTCTTCGACGCGGCGAAAATAAAGTTTGACGGTCCGGGCAGATAGCCCGCGGCCTTGAACGCCTCGCCCCAGGCTTGGTGACTCTGATTGCTGAGGATCAGGTCGAAGCCCTGCCGCTCGAGTATCTCGGTGGCGCCTCGCACCACCGAAAATAATTCTCCCGGAAGCGCGAAGCAGTCGATGACCGAGCCGACGCGCATGTTGCCGTACTTTGATTTTGCATCCTTGCGGCGCTCGCCCACTACTGCCCATCCAATCGTGGCGCCGTTGCGCTTCATGACCATGCGCGTGAGATGCGTTTGCGCCGGTGGATACAAAATGCGCAAAGCCTCGGCATCCCGCACCGCCGTGAACGAGCAAGTCTGCCGGGCCTGTTCCCAGAGAGACTGCAAGCTCTCGGACTTAGTTACTTCGGAGCTGGCTGCCTCGAAGCTCGCGACTTGGCAGCACTCGGCGGCGGGCGACCGGGGCGCTCGCAGGGAGCGATAGCCCTGGAACAGCTTCGAGCCGGCCCATCCGGCTCCGCTGTAGGCCACGAGGTCCATCAGAAATTTTTGCGACGGCGACGAGCGCAAGGTCTGCATGTTTCTCAGAAAGCGCGAGGGGTTCACGATGCGAAAGAAGAATGGCACCAGGCAATGCGCCCATCCCAGGCGAACCAGCATCTGCGGCAATGGATGATCGTACCCGCCCATGCCGAGACAGTAGAGGAGCGGCGCGCGCTGCATCGCGTCGCGCAACAGCAGCGTGCCCACGATGGCATGGGCCTTGTTGACGATGCCTTCGGACAGCGGATGGTGATAGTAGCCGATGGAGCGAACCTGTCCGTCGGGAAAAAAGAACTCCTGGGTTTTGAGCGCGTAGCCGCCGCGCACGATTCCGCCATCGACGGCGACGAAAAATTCGTTGTAGATGCGGGACTCCGCCGAACGCGGCCGCCAGCGCGGCTCGGCCCAGCGATAGAAGACCATGTTCTCGTCCTCGCCCGCTTGGCGAAGGCGCCGATTGAAGTCCGCTACGGCGGGCTCGTGCTCGGGACGATAGGGCTGGATGACGATGGCCATGAATGGAAGGGTGCGAGCGTTGCCATACTTTGTCATCCTGAGCGAAGCGAAGGACCTATGTATTTGAATGCTGCAAGGTGCAATGCATAGGTCCTTGGCTTCGCTCAGGATCACAACTGAGATATCTTAGCGCGGAGCCGACTGCAGCTTTTCGACCAGCGTTGCGACCGCGCCGACGTTCTTCATCTGCTCGATATCTTCGGGATCGAGCTGCACGCCGAACTTTTCTTCGATGGCGAGAACCAGATTCAGATGCTGCATGGAATCCCAATTCTCGATGGTTTCCGGCGAAGATTCCGCCGTGATTTTGCCGGCTGGAATTCCGAAAATGTCACTGCCGATGTTGCGCACCTGTTCAAACGTATTGGAAGTCAATTCCTTCCTCCCGGTTTCGGTCGTTCAACTTCTGTCATTTCACCTTCAGCTTAATCCAATCGGGGCAGCGCAGCGTGGAACTCTCCAGATCGAGCGTCCACAGCGAGCCCGCGCCGTTTGTCTCTTGCGGCTCGAAGCCATGCTGCGGGTAGAAATCGCGGGCGGGAGCGTTTTTCTTCGTCGGCAGAAACCTGCCCACCAGCCGCTTATGGCCGCGCTGGGCGGCACCCTCGGCGAGATGGGCGAGAAGCGCGGTTTCGACTGTTCTTCCGATGACTCGGCAGCTCAACAGGAAGGTATCGACTTCGCACTGCTCGCCTTCGTCGTGCGCGATCGCGACTCCGACCAACCCGTGGTCGCCGAAACGATCGCGCACCCGGATCGAAAATATGTGCCACTCCGGCTGTTTCGCCATCTCCGCAATCTGCGGTTCGGTGTAGCGCCGCGTGGTCAGGTTGAACTGGTTGGTTTTCTGCGTCAGTTGCGCGACCCGCGCCACCGTTTGGTCCGACACGGGTTCCAGTTCAGCCTCCTGCTCGAGGAAGCGAAAAAAATCTTCCTTCGATTGAAAGCTCTGCTCGGCGCCGGCACGCTGCTTTTGTGCGGCATACATCTCGGTGCGCTGCTGGTCTTCCGCCGAAAGGGTCAGGCGCTCGAAGGCCGCACAATTCCTGACAGCAGAGGCATACTCCAACGGATTCTTCGGCAAATCGATAACGGTAATTTCCGGAAGCGCGGCGCGAACCTGCTCGCGCTCAAAGGGATTGTCGTCGAGGAAGGCGAGCGCATCGCTGCCGACGTTAAGTTCCTGCGCGATCTCGCGGAGATTTTGTGCCTTGTCGGTCCAATTGATGCGCAGCGCCGCGAAATGCTTCGCGCGCACCAGCATTCCGGGATGCTTCTCCAGCGCTTCCATGGCGTCGTCGAGATTGTTCTTGCTGCACACCGCGAGCAGAATTCCTTTGCGCGACAGATCGAGCAGGGCGCGCTGCAAGGCCTGAAACGCCGCGCCCGGATATTCGGCGCCAACTTTAATGCCGGTCATTCCGTCTTCGCCGATCACGCCGCCCCACAGCGTGTTGTCGAGATCGACGACCAGAACTTTGGCGGTGCGGCCGCTGAGCGGCACGATAAAACGCATCCACTCGCGCGCCATCTGAAGAAGATAACCGGCGGCGATGGGAAGCCGCGCCGTCAGCCACTTGCGCTCGTCGTGCCAATGCTCGCTGCCATGGCGCGCCACCAGCGCGTCATAGTCGAGGCTGTACACTCCGTGGAATCCTTCGGCGATGCGCCGTAGTTCACGATTGATCTGCCGGAGGAGTCCGGATTGGCCCGCCTCGGATTGGCTGTCGAGAACTCCGAGACTTGGAGATGACGGGCGCTCGAGCGAATGAACAATCAGCGCCGCCTGGCTGTGTTTTCGAAACGCGCCGATCCACTGCTCATAGCCGCGAACCACGCGCTCGGCGGCCTGCTGCGCCACTTCCGGCGCCAGATCGGCGAAGTCACGCCACAGCTCGGGCGCGGCCTGCTCGGCACGCACCGCCAGCACGACTGCGTTGGGCGCGAAGCGATAGAGCGAACTCTGGCTGTCGAGCATGTCCTGCACGTAGGTGTTGAAATCGCCGACATGGACTTCCAGATCGATACCGTACCCGAATGCTTCTGAGCGCAGCAGCGGCACGATGGGCTCGACGGTGAACGAGCGCAGAATCGCCAGCTTAAATTTTGTAAGAGCCAGTTTGTCGCGCAGCTTGTCGAGTCGCGAAGTCTCGAAGCTTGCCGTACCCGACGCGGGATCGCGCCGCCAAAGTTCGGCCAGGCGCCGCGCGGCAAGATGGAAAGCGCCTTGAGCGATCAGGCTGTCGACTTCTGCCCGCAAGTTTGACGGATTGTGCTCCGCGGGCATTGAATCGGACTTCGAATTGGACATCGAATCGGACATCATCAGAACTCGAATCAGCGTTCCAGATACTCGATCAGCAGACGGTTCCTGGTGTAGATCCAGGCGATGCGCCGGCCGCCGAACGCGATTGCCGGCATGGGCTGCCGCGTGATGAGCGCTCCCAGCGAGCGCGCGGCGGCGAGTGCCTGCTCCAGATTGTCCACGACATAACAAACGTGATGCAGGCCGCCTCCCTTGGCGGCGAAGGAGTGCACCGGCGATTGTTCGTCGGCCGGTTCCACCAGTTCCCAGAGCGGATCGCCCGCGCGGCGGCTCTTCAGGAACGTGACGCGAACGCCCTGATTGAGATCATGAAAAACCTGCTCGTCCCAATCCGCCTGCAGCATGCTGGCGAAGCCCTGCACGGAATTCGGAATCGAAGCCACGACGAAGCCCACGTGGTGAAACGCGCCTTCGGGCTGCCAGGTTAAGGAAATCGCATTCATCATTAGAGCTCATCGCCGGTGGGGCACAACCTACTTGGCATCGGACTTAGCATCGAATTCCGCGATGCCCATGCGCCCCTTGTCGGCGATGCGGGCGAGCGGAGTATCCGATTTCAGCCAAAGTTTGAAGTCGAAATACAACGGATACAGAAAATTCATGAAACGCACAGGTAGCGACGAACGCAGTTCTGCGGGCGGCGTTTCGAGCGCGTACCCGGTATCGACGAGCAGGTTGCCGATGCTCCACTCCACGTCGCGAACCTGCGGTGGAGTGAACATGCGTTTCCAGCGGCCGATGGTGTTCGCTTCAGTCTCCTTGCCGTCGCCGCGAAACGAAGAATTCGGATTGTGCACCGATCCGAGCGCGACTTGCTGGATGCGGTCATAGTCCAGATCGTGCTCAATGAACTTGCCAATGCGCGCCAGCGTTTCGCGGGGATTCTGCACCAGATCCTCGTAATGAATTTCCAAGTAGTCGCGGCCTAGCGCCTGACCGTATCGCCGCCCCTTGCTTACAATCCAGCGCCAGAAAATCGCAGGCACGACAAACGCGCGGGCGCGGTCCCAGGGCAGCGGACGAATCCAGCCGATGCGATGCAATGAAGCGGTGACGTCGCGGCCGTCGCGAATAATGTGAACGACGAGAGCGTCGGGAATCACTCTCTTGATCAGCGGAAGATAGAGCAAGTGCAGCGGCGTGGATTCAGCCCAACGGCCGACACCTTGCTTGCGGGCGATGGCTTCCATCACGATGCGCAGGAAGTCGCCGGCATTGCGGCAATCTTCCATCACGCGCTCTTCGATTTCTTTGGGATCGAGTCCGGTGCGGTGAAACAGCTTGCTGGTGAAGTAGGCGTCGAGCAGTTGACGGCGGTTGCGGTGGCTGGCGAGGTTGCCGAAGCGCAGGCCGAGCAGGTTGAAGGCGTTACTCTCCGCGTAATAGACGGCGAATCCTCCGGCGGAAAGCAGCGTGTGGTAGAGGAACTTGGTGCCCGAGCGTCCGCAACCCAGCACAAACACGGGAGCCTTAGAACGAGCGCCCCGCGCGTCCGGCGCTGCCGCCTTACCTGCTGGCTGACTTTCGACGAGGGTGTTGGCGTTTTCCATCACTCGGGATGCGACTCCGGTTGCCGGGACTCTAGTTGCCGGATTCATGACGATCCTCAGCTCGAACCTCAGGACCGGACCGACGCGGCCACCTGCACTGGTGTTTCTTCGAGTTCGAGCGTGGACATGCTGGTCAACCGGCCGAGTGGGGTATGCAGCTTCAGCCACAGCTTGCTGCCAAGAAAGGCGGGATACATTCCTCGCATCCACCACTGCCTTAAACTCCGACGGCGATCGGCGGCGGGCAGCGAAAGTTCGTAGCCATTTTCCTGCAGGCACTCGCCCACGGTCGCTTCGATGGCGGCGACATCGGCGTGCGCCAGGCGTTTTTTCCAGCGGCCGAGCGGATTGATTGTTTCTTTCGCGCCTTCTTCGCGAAACGAAGAGTTTGTTTCCGACAGGCGGCCCAGGCCGGCGCGCTGAATCCGGTCGTAGTCCAGGTCGTGATCGAGAAAACTGCCGAGTTTGCCAAGCGTCTGGTGCGGGCTCGTGATCAGGTCTTCGTAGCGAATCTCGATGTAGTCGGCAGGGAACTTGCTGCCATGGGCGCGGCCTTTGCGAACCATCCACTCCCAATAGAGCGAAGTCGCCACCAGGCTGCCGGTTTGGCTGCGGTCCCAGGGCAGGGGAGTGAAGCCCCCCATCTTCTTGAGCGAAAGCGCAATGTCGCGCCCGTCGCGGATGATGTGCACGAACAGCGCGTTGGGCAGGTCGCGCTTCACGCGCTCGACGTGCAGCACATTGTCAGGATCGTACACCGCCCAACGCTGCACTTGCTGGTGCCGGGCCACCGAATCCATGACGACGCGGACGAAGTCTCCCGCGGTGCGGCATTCGTTGAGGATGCGCGCCGACAACTGCTCGGCATCGAGGCCGGTGCGCCGGAAACCCTTGCTACGGAGCCAGGTCTCGAGGATCTTTTCGCGATTCGCGCGGCTCTTCATGGAGCCGAAGCGGGGAATCAGAATTTTGTAAATCGGCAGAAAACCGCGGTAGATGGCAAACCCGCTGGAGGACAACAACATATCGTAGAGCAGATTCGTCCCAGAGCGATGGCAGCCCATCACGAAGACAGGAGAATGCTTGCGATCGCTTGGGCTGGGCGTGGGCACCCTAAAAATCTTATCACGCGAGGCGGCCTGGGCCGTTTGAAACCCTTGTTAAAACAGTGTTACCGAAGTTACCCGAGGCTCTGATAATTCAGAGGGGCAGACTAGGGCTGCTGAAGAGTGTCATTTGCCTGAGGGGGTAGTGTATGGCGACGGCAAAAGTGCTACAGCTCCCTTGTGCGAGCTAGCTCTCCGCACTTAGGAGTTAACGTGCGGGCGTGGGCGTGATAGGGCTGTTCTTCAGGAACTCCGTGGGTTTCTGACGGAGTATATCTTCCTCCCCCAACAAAGGCTGGAAGTTCTCCTTCCAAAACTCAGCTTGGGCTCCTCGGGAAGAGCGGCCATCTGCTTAGTCACAAAAACCTGAAAATAAGAGCGCTTTTCTCAGCGACTCCGTGGTGGGTGTTGCTCGGAGATCGGGGCTCGCAAAGTGACCACGGTAATTGAGGAGTGCCCACGGGTTCGCCGATGGAACTAATCAACAGCGATGTTGGCGCATTGGCACACTCGGTCGGCACTCCTGGTTCTCCTCGTCTTGATGTACGCTTCGGCTGCCGAAGTGCTTGCGGACGACACGAGAGACCACCTTGTTGGCGTTCAGCGTTCAACCGTTCACTTTTCGTTTCCGCCAAGAGTTCAAGAGGTACAAGGTAGTGGCATTTGTATCAACCAGAGCTGTTCCGTCGTTGCCACGGCTTACCACGTCCAAGTGTTGGCAGGCGGGGCGAACTTGAGAGTTGCCAGCGATCACACCGAAAAGGTATTATCGCTTGCCAACGAAAGCGACACGAACAAGTCTGACGTACCTGTGGCAAAGTCGAAGAGAACCTTGTCTTACAACATAGCGAATGACGTTTCATTCGTCTATACGAAGAAGCCAGTCCCTCACAAGTCGGGCGTCCCGTATTCGTACAAGTTCTACGTGGGACAGAAAGTAAAAGTTGCTGGCTACTATAACCACGAGCTCGAGACGAGAGAGGCACGCATAATCGGCTCGAACGTGGCTTTAGTAATTGGACAAGCCCAACTGAAAGAGAACTTGGTTCTGGACATTTATCTGAATCCCGGAACGAGCGGCAGTGCTGTGCTTGACGAACGGGGAAACCTGCTGGGAATGATTGTACTTTCCGGCGTACTAAAATTCAGCAGCGGCGACTTAAGAGCGTCCGTCGCCCTTCCCGTTAGGACTATTGCGAAAGCGTTGGTGAAGTTAGACCCAGTTCTTGGTTCCGCTATCTTCAATGACATCCCAGAAGAAGAAGCGAAGCCAGTGCAAACGCCTTCGGTGCTGTACCAAGAAAGCGACTTGCCCGAAGACACTTCGCCGGTAATACCAGAACTATCAGCGGTTCCCAGCGAGGTGCCCAACTCAGTTGGTAAGTTGCGCGCCAAATCGGAGGCTGCTTCCAAACTAATGGTCAACTTTGTTACCAAGCAGTGCCTGGTGCAAGGGACCCAGAAGTCCCTATGCCATGAGTTGTCTATCGTTGACGGTCAGCAGACCTTTCGAGAGATACACAAGAATGGCAAGCTTGGTAAGCCAACGGGCACCTTTCCTATACAGAAGCACGGTGTCTGGACGCAATCCGACTGGACGGACACGCTGGGCGAAATAGCAGATAATCCTTGGGTATTCCAAGGCTCCGTGGACGACCATTATCTCTTCACTTTTAAGTCCGTTGCCGAAGACGACCGCTGCTATTGGGAAGAGTATTCACAAGGAACTCCGCTTTTCGGCGGAGGGCACCCAGGCTGGAAAGGTTCGGTCGTCTGCTTTGAGCAGATTCTAACAGACAAGGAATTCAATGTATTGTCCGTATTCACTGAAATGCGCCCGCCTGACGGCTGCCTAACCCAGTTAGTCCAGACTGCTATCTACTATGACTGGATCAAGTTGGAGGAGTTAAAATCGCCTATCCTGTTGCCGGTTATGGAAAGAATTACTGCCAAGGTGCTGGGACAGAAGGACTTGTGGTACGCTAACGCGTCGTGGACTGACTACAAAAAGTTCAGAGCTGAGCACAGAATAAAGTTTTGAAGAAAGACTTCTTCTTGTAAGCTTAGCTCAACCCCGCATGACGGACTGTCGCGAAGGAACATGTTCACTTATACGCCATCGCCTGATCCTTCAGGTCCTTCATTATTCAGTTCTTGATGTGTCCCTTGGAGCGTGAGACCTCTTCCACTTTGTCGTGAAGAATAGGAAGACCACCGAAGCCTAGTAGGGCTGCCGCGAGTGTCATCTTCTTATGGGGTAGGCTATACGAAGGGGAGTGAGCTGCATTCTTAGCCGCCTCGGAGCTGGTGAGCGCAGACTGCAGTAGCACGAGAAAAAGGGCGGGCGAAGTTTCCAATTGCGACCCGCCCGCAAAAAAGACGGTAAGCCGGTTTCTGGTTCAGTCCTTAAGGATTGTGGACAATCACAATCGGGTCGGCCGCCACGACCGCACTCCCGACAACGGCGAAGAGGTCATAGTAGAACATCTTCTTGCCTACGATTGTGTTTACGACATCGGGGTTCAGACCAGGTGAGTCCGCCTCACCAGACGCCGCACCCCTTGACTTTGCAGGCACCTTGAAGTCGTTCCCCATGAAAGGATTCTCCTGCTCCTCAAAGTGGACGGTGAAGTCAGCGTCGGTGCGGTTGATCCACTTGATTGTATCTTTCTCCGTGATTTTCAAATGGCAGTCGCGCGCCGCGACGCAATGATTACTGTCCTCCACAAGTTCAACGCGATGTTGCATATAGTTCCTCCTTAAGTTTGGGGAAGAGGTTTTAGTGTCCGGCTGCCAGAGACAGCAGTTTCTGAAAGCGCGGTTCACTGTGAAGAGTTGCGAAGACAGGATCGTCGCGGACACTGGCGAGCGAGAATCCTGCCACGAGTGACTTGCCCAGCCATGCGAACGCCTGCTCGCTATTGCCGGTCTGGTGGTAGACCAGTGCGATATCGAACAACAATTCGGGATCCCGGGGCTGCATTTTCAGACCGCGGCCAAGTGCATCGAGGGCACGATCCTTTTCCCCCAGCATGGCGTGGTACCTGGCTACCCGAATGGGCAACGACGCGTCCCTGGGGTTGACCCGCGATTCTTCGGTGGCGAGATCGATGGCTTTGCGATAGACATCGTTGGCGGCGGAGCGCCGGCTAGGCATCCAGTAGTAGCAGTCCCCGAGGTTTCCCTGGATCACGTAGTTGCGCGGATCCAACTGGGTGGCCTTGACATAGGCGTCGGCGGCTTCGGCATAGCGCCAGCTATAGAAATACGCGGTGCCAAGATTGGAATAGGCGTCGGCGCTGGGGCTAATGGCGACGGCGCGCTGGAAGGTAGCGATGGCAACGGCGTAGCGACCCTCGAGGAGTTGCATGGCGCCGAGGTTGCTGAGGCCGCGCACGTTGTCGGGTTCCAACCGGGTGACTTGCTCGAACTGCTGCTCGGCTTCGCGGTAGCGGCCCTCCTTCCAATAAAACTGGCCAAGGTAGTTGTAAACCGCCCAGTAGTTGGGGCGGAGGGCAATGGCTTTGCGGTAAACCTGCTCGGCTTCGCCAGTCTGGGCGCGACGCTCAAGGGAATCAGCGAGGCCGCGGTAAGCAGCGTCATCGTTGGGCTTCAGTTGTATCGCGTTCTGAAAATGTTCTTCCGCCAGTTCGTACTTGCCGGTGCCGTTGTAGGCGGCGCCAAGGCAGTCGTGGCCTTCAGCAATCGTGGGCGCCAATGCCACGGCTTTCTGACATGAGGCCAGCGACTTTTCGATCCAATTGGGCTCGTGCGTCAGCAGGAATTGCTGCCAATAGGCTTCGCCCAGGCCCGCATAGGCGAGGGCGAAATTGGAATCCCGCTCCAGCGCATGCTGGAAGACGGTGATGGCGTTTTGAAGGTTCTCGGGTTTGTGGAAGTCCTGGAGATAGCCGCGACCCTGGAGGTAGAAGTCGTAGGCTGCGGGCTGCAGTGTTCCGCGCGCGCCGAACTGGGTGAGTTCCTGCGCGTCCAGTTCGAGTTCGAGAGATTTCAGGGCACTCTGGGCAACCCGGTCTTCGAGGCCGAAGGGATCGCTGGCGCCGGCGGTGATGGTATCGGCGCGAAGCTGGCGCTGGGTGATGGGATTGGTGATCGAGTAGGTAATGCGCACGGCATCGCCAGACCACGACATATCACCTTCGACGACAAGGTTGGCGCCGAAGGCGCGGCGAGCTTCCTGCGCGGTGGTGACTTGTTGCTCACGGATTTCACCCGGCGCCACGATCTCAAGCGAATGGCGGCCGGAAAGCGAAGCGAATCGCGCGCTGAGCGTGGCCGCGAGGCCATCGGAGAAAGCGCGCCGCGAAGGATCGGTGCCGTTCACTTTGAAGGGGAGCACGGCGAGGTGCTTGTTCTGCGGCATCGCATCGCCCAACGCCACGTGGCTCAGCCAAGCGCGAACTTGTGGGACGGCGAACGAGAGAAGGATCCCCAGCACCACCGCCAGCGCAACCGCGGCCCAGCGCAAGCTGCGCTTCGACGAGACGGCCTTGCCGACATAGCGGGCCAGAAGCAGCACGCGCGACCTGGCAGCGCGCAGCCGGCGCAGATCGGCCAACACTTCCGACGCGGTGGTGTAGCGCTGCCGCGGATCCTTGCGCAGCATGCGCAAAACGATGCGTTCCAGCTCAAGCGGAATCTTCGAGTTGAGACGGCGCAGGGGAACTGGCTCATCCTGCAAGATGCGAGCGGCCATGCCCACCGCGGTTTTGGCATGGAAGGGGCGGGTTCCGGTCAGCATTTCGTAGAACACAACGCCGAGAGAAAAAATATCGGCGCGCTCGTCGACGGGGCGCTCGCACAGGACTTCCGGGGCCGTGTAACCGGAGGTACCGCCCACGCGCGCCAGTCCGGAGACACTGGCGGTGGGGTCGGTGGGGCGCACGAAGTGCCGGGCTATGCCGAAGTCCAGCAACTTTGCTTGGCCGCAGGGTGTCAGCATGATGTTCTCTGGCTTGAGGTCGCAGTGGAGGACACGATGCTCATGCGCGACCGCCAGGCCGCTGGCGCACTGCACCGCGATGTTCAGGAACTCTTCCAGGGCCATGCGGCGTTCGAGCCGCTGCCTGAGGGTCTGCCCCTCGACGTACTCCATGACCAACAGGAGTTCTCCGTCCTCCTCGACCACATCATGGCAGGCGGCGATATTGCGGTCGATCAGTTGCGAAGCACGTTCGGCTTCCTGCAAGAAGCGTTCCCGGCACTCAGGGTCATTCCGCAGCGCGGCCGACATCCGTTTGATGGCGACGAGTTTCTTGAGGCGTGTGTCGCGGGCGCAGTACACCTCACCCATGCCGCCACGGCCCAGGCAGCTGACAATGACAAAACGGTTCCCTATTTCTCCTGTGAGTTCGCCACGAGATGGGCGGGCAGCCGTGACAACAACGGGTTGGGAGTCGGCCATGGGCTCACTTCCGCATGACGGTCAATGAACCGCGTGCCCTCGGCAGATGGCGAGATCTCTCACCACCTCAACCCATGCTACTCCCGGCGGTAGGGGCGGGCAAGGACCCCGGACAGAACAGGACCCCGGACGCAAAAGGAAGTATCAGTGCAGAAACGGTAATTGTGGACAAGTCCGCCACGCTCAGTGCCTGCAATTTGCGTAGAACCGCAATGGAGGCCCGCGAGAACGCAACTCGCGTTCGATCTCGCTTTGGGAAGTTGGTCGTCAGAAGTCCAGCAGACACCACCTGAAAACAGGCGCGGGACGGGCGGTCTCGGCGGAGAGGCCGATCTGGTGTTGCGGCGTGGCTTGGAAAAATAGGGCGGAGAGCAGGGAAAACCAAAATAACCAAAGTTACGGTTACTGGCGGGGTTCCCCCAGCAAAACCGCGCGCAGGCGATCATAGGCGCGGTTTCCGAGCACGCGCTGCGCGCTGCGGCGAGCCTGATGCTGAAGGCGTTTCTTCCACAACCCGCGGTCGTGGCAGGTGGCGCTGAACCCCTCGATGGTGAGGTCCCGCAGCATGGCTACGCGGCCGAGTTCGTAGGGGCTGGTGCTGGACGAGTTTGCATGAAACTGGCTGTTAGCAACGGTTGCGAATCCGGTGTGGCGCGCCATCTGGAGCGTGCGCTGGTCGTAGCGTCCTCCGGGACAGGAGAAGTGTTCGATTGGGTGTCCGACGATCTTTTCGATCTGAAACTTCGCATCCACGATTTCGCGCTTTAGTTCCGGGTCCGTGAGATCGGAGAGATAAGGGTGGGTCATCGAATGGCAGCCGATCTGAAAACATTGCGCGTCGAGATCGCGCACCTGGCTGGCATTGAGGTAACCGGGCGTGCCCAGGAATCCGGCGGTGAGGTAGAAGGTTGCGTTGAAGCCGAACTCGCGGAGTACGGGCGCGGCGGCGATCAGGTCGGTCTCGCAGCCGTCGTCAAAGGTGATACAAACGCTGGGCTCGGCCGGATAGCGAATCGCTTCGCCGACGTTCAGGCCGCGCCAGCCGGATGTTTTGATCCACGCCATCTGGCTGCGGAAGGTTTCGAGCGGCAGAATGTAGCGCACATAGCCGGGCTCGGACTGGCAGAGCTTACGGCCAGCGATCTCCAGTTCGTGATACATCAGGAACACAATGCGCGAGGCAGCCATGATGTTTCCGAGGTTAGGATTGCTTGTCGGCGCCGATCGTCTGCGAATGCCGGTCGAGCATGGCGAGCAGCGGATCGCGCAGGAAAGGGCCCCCCGCGAGCAGGCCGGAGATCAGCGGATTTTTCTGGTTGCAGCGCAGCGGAGAATTGTCGAGCTTTAGCACCCAGCCTCCGGCGCTTTCGACCAACGCCGCCCCGGCGGCAACGTCCCACTCATTTTTCGGAACCAGCGTGAAGGTAAGGTCGGCGCGACCGGCGGCGACCAGTCCGAGTTTGTAGGCGACCGATCCCATGGGACGAATGTTGAACTCAGCCGACTCGAACTGCTTCCACTCGCCGCGCTTCACTTCACTGCGGCTGGCGAGCACGAGCGCGCCGTGCAGATCCTTGCGCTGGCTTGGCTGTGCGGGCTGGCCATTGTAGGTCACGCCGGTCTCGCGCGATCCGAGAATGAGTTCGTCGGTTGCCGGATTGCAGATTCCGCCAGTGACGGGAATTCCATTCTCAACCATGGCGATCGAAACACAGAACTCGGGGATGCCTTGCACGAACTCGCGGGTTCCGTCGAGCGGATCGACGACCCAGACGCGCTGTTTGTCGAGGCGAGTGAAGTCGTCCACGGTTTCTTCCGAGAGCCAGCCTTCGCCGTCGCGAAGAAGCGTCTTACGCAGAATATCGTCGACGGCGCGGTCGGCCTCGGTGACGGGATCATGTCCAACTTTGTATTCGGTTTCAATGGCGCCGGGAGTGAAGCGGTTGAGCACGGCGCGCGCCGCTTCGAGGGCGGCGTGAATGCGTTCGAGAGTTTCTTTGGATGAGTATGAGGTCATTATTACTCCGTAATTAAGGTCCCAGGTCTCAGTCGTTAGGTCTCAGGTTTCGGTTCGCAGTCTCGTGCTCGGTCTCTCAGACCTAAGACCTGAGACCTGCTCTTTCACGCCCACAGCATTCTTGCTCCCGTCATCAGCAAAACCGTGCACAGGATTCGGCGCAGCCAGAGTACAGGAACGCGCGTGCTCAGGTGCGCGCCGAGCATTCCGCCGGGGATCGAGCCGATCAGCAGGGAACCTACCAGATGGAGGTCGACGTTGCCCGCCCGATAGTGCAACAGGCTGGCGACGCCGGTCAGAATTACGGCATGGGCAATGTCGGTGCCGACCATGACTTTGGGCACGAACGAATAAAACAAAAGAAGCATCATCATGATGATGCTGCCCGACCCGACCGAAGTGATGCCGACCAGGAATCCTCCGACCAAGCCGATGAGACTCATGCCGGCAAACGATTTCATGGTGGGCTGGCGCTTGGCAAGACGTTCCTCAATCCGTCCCTGGAACAGAAGCAGCGTGGGAATCAATACCAGCAGCAGTCCCACGGCGGACTTGATGAAGTCGTTGACGCCGTTGCCATAGACGTGGCGTAGGTGCTGCAGAAAAGTCACGCCCAGGTAAGATCCCGGAACGCTGCCTACGGCCATCGCCAGGACGATTTTTTTCCGCACCGTGCCTTTGCGCAAGTGCATGATGCCGGCGGGAATTTTGGTGAAAAAGTTGAACAGCGCGTCGGTACCGACGGCAATGATGGCGGGTACGCGCAGGCCGAAGATGAGCATGGGCAGCAGCAATACGCCGCCGCCCAGACCCGTCAACCCGATCAGCGTTCCAACTATGAAGCCGATCAGCACTTTGAGGAGCAAGAATTCCATGCCGTCTTTCGAGATCAGTTCTCAGTTCCCAGTAAACCAAAACTAGGTTAAGGAACTGAGAACTGAGAACCGAAAACTGAGAACTGCCTTAACTGTTGCCGTTGGCGCCGACGAAGCCCTCGCGCTCGAGGTGCAGCAGGATGGTCTGCGCCGCTTCCTCGGGGCTCAGCTTGGCGGTGTCAATCACGACCTCGGCATCGGTTGGCGCCTCGTACGGATCCGAGATGCCGGTGAATTCCTTGACGATGCCGGCGCGAGCCTTGGCGTACAGGCCCTTGCGGTCGCGCTGTTCGCACACTTCGATCGAGGTGGATGCGTGGACCAGGATAAACCCGCCAAACGGTTCAATCATCTGCCGCACCGCTTTGCGCGTCGCTTCATAGGGCGCAATCGGAGCGCAAATGGCGATGCCGCCGTTCTTGGTGATCTCGGAGGCGACATAGCCGATGCGGCGGATGTTGATGTCGCGATGCTCCTTGGAGAATCCGAGTTCGCTCGACAGGTTCTTGCGCACCAGATCGCCATCGAGCAGCGTGACCGGACGTCCGCCCGTCTCGAGAAACTTGGTGATCAGCGCGTTGGCGATGGTCGATTTGCCCGATCCCGAAAGCCCGGTGAAGAAAATGGTGACGCCCTGCTTGTGCCGTGGCGGATAGCTGCGGCGCAATTCCTTTACGACTTCGGGATAAGTGAACCACGACGGGATGTCGCGGCCTTCGTTGAGGCGTTGGCGCAGTTCCGTACCCGAGATGTCGAGTACCTTAGCGCCCGGCGGCACTTCATCGGACGGGATGTAACGGTCTTCGTTCTGCAGATAAACCATCATCTGGAACGGAACCATGGTTACGCCCATTTCCTCCTGGTGCTTCTTGAACAGTTCCTGAGCGTCGTAAGGGCCGTAGAAAGGCTTGCCGTCGGTATCTTTTCCGGGGCCGGCATGATCGCGGCCGACGATGAAGTGGGTGCAGCCATGATTCTTGCGGATCAGGCCGTGCCAGATGGCTTCCCGGGGTCCGCCCAATCGCATGGCCAGTGGCAGCATCGACAGCTTGACCGTGCCATGCGGGTACTTGGAGAGCAGCAACTGGTAGCAGCGGGTGCGGACGAAATAATCCACGTCGCCCGGCTTGGTCATGCCGACCGAGGGATGGATCAGCAGATTCGCCTCGACTTGCTTGGCGGCGCGCATGGTCAGTTCGA
>OBLU010000917.1_pt1 | contig 27306 bp, 15 predicted proteins | sample 1518681 | NCBI WGS metagenome assembly OBLU01 (sample SAMEA3539304, study PRJEB22396) | soil metagenome | biome: tundra; feature: field; material: soil | place: USA | collected 2010-05 | depth 0.15 m
TTTCGTCATGTTCGGATCGCTCTCGTTAAATGAAATTCACTGTTTGAATCTTCGCACCGCCTATTCATTACTCCCGCTCGAGATGCCATGCAAACTGAATCGTGGTTGTGGTCCGAGTATCTTGTTGAGGCCGTGTGAGGGGCGCGAATATATCGAATGACCTCAGCAATTGCTCGCAAGGACCGGTTTTGGAAGCCGCGATCAATTCCAGAAGTTACTCTACATCACACGTTGCTCCAGGCATTTCACCCTGGACGAGTCTTGTTCGTACCGGCGATGGGGCCAACTGGGATCCATGAGGGGGGCATCACTTCACCACCACGGCGAGTTGATGGGCAGGAATGACGATGTGGACGGGCAGGACGGCTGTAGTGTCGGCGTGATCCGGAGTTGCGATGGAGACTTGGCCGGCTTTGCCGTCGAGGTTGACGGTGACGGACTGCGGATCATCGCCGAAGTTGACGACTACGCAGGCGCGGCTATCGTTCTTGGGTTGAAGCGATTTGAAAACGGAATAGCGGATGTTCGGGCCGCCCTGGACGGTAGCGCCCATGGTGTCGTTGAAGCGGCCGTAAAAGAGCAGGTCGGCGTACTGCTTGCGGATGCGAATCAGCTCGCTGACGTAGCGGGCCAGCGGGCGCGTGAGCGGCTCGTCGACCGAGTCGTTGTAGTGGCGAGGCGCGAGGTCCCAGACAAAGCCGTACCTCATGCCGTTGTTCATGGGGTTGAAGTCGCCTGGACTCTCGCCGAAGATCGTCCCGGTCCACTCCGGGAACGTGTACCGCAGGACGGTGGAGTTCATATCGATCCCGCCCATGCGCATGTAGGAGACGTCAATATAGGGGAAGGCGCGGTCGTACAGCATCTCGGCAGCGATGGCAAGGTTGGGGTTGATGGCCTTGCCCTTGCGAAGCACCTCCCGGTAGGTCTCCAGAACCCCACCGACGAGAGATTTGTCGGGGGAAACCGTGAGTGTGGGATTGAAATCCAGGTTGACGATGCCCCCTCCCTTGTCAAACTGAAAGCCCTCCGCGCCATCGCGGACGAGCTGCAGGTATTGGTTGATCAGATACTCCCGGAACGCGGGATGCGCCGGGCTGACTGCCGTCATATTGGAGTTCGTGAAGCCGGCGCGGGCGCTGATGGTCCCTTCGCCCCAGCCATTCATGCGCCAATCGGGCGCCCATAGCCCGTGCACAGCGTATTGCTTCAGCCGGTCCCTGAAAATTGGCGTGGCCGTATCGGCAACTTGAATGTTCGAGAAGATAAGCGGATGGACGCCGATGGCGCGCATATCGGCGAGCGCTTTTTTGAATTCCAGCGGCGTGCCCAGGCGCGGGTCTGGCGTGTACTGCGGATAGCCGCGATCGATGCCCCCGATGTCCCAGCCCAGAATTTCGAAGGTGGTGATGCCGTATTTTTTGGCGTCGGCTGCCAGCTTCGGTAATTCGTCGAAGCGGTGAACCACGACGTCTTCGCTGTTGGAAAGGATGATGGATTGCCAGGCACTCTCCTGGCGCAGCCAGCTCTTGGGGCGCTCAATATTGAAGTGCTGGTCGAACCATGAGCGATAGATTCCGCTGGCGCTGTGCCAGTCGCCGGTGTGGACCTGGAGGGCGACGGGCCCGGCGCTGAATGTGCCCTTGCTCAGGTAGGGCATATCGACCCAGCCGGTGGTGATGCCGATAGGGTCGCCCTGGGCTTCAGTGCTGGAGGGCCAGGTGTCGCCGACGGTGGCGCTCTTTGAGAACGGGCTCATCTCGACTTCGAGAAGAGTGAGCCGCGTGTCGGGATCCTGGTCGGCGTAGTAATAGCCGATGCCGGCCTCCGGGTTATACACGTCCATCCAGCCCATCGACAGGCTGCCGGGATAAGAATAGGAAGCCGCGTCGTAACGAATGCCTAAGTTGCCACCGCCGTATCCGCCGCCGTGGAAGCGCGAGAACAGGCCGGCTCCCTGATTGGTATTGGCCCCCGGAATCATCGCTTCGGTGTCGAGGCGCCCCGCGATTCCCTGCTGGCCGCCGATAATGCCGTACATGACTTCAGCCAGTTTTCTATTGGTGGGATTGTCGACCTGGATAGAGAACAGCACCTGACCGCCTTCGACGCGAATTCGATAACGGACCTGGACGGGGAGTGCCTCGCTGCTGTTGCGGAGAGAATTGTAGACGCAGACGACGCCATCAGGCGCGGTCTCGATGCGGCTGACTTTCTGGTCGCGGCTATAGAAATAGTCGGCCTCGTAACCTGGGCGGGGAATGAGGATGCGGAAGTTTTCGCCCAGCCGGGGTTCGCCGATCAACTCGAGGCTCGGGTCTTTCCAGCGCAGGCCGACCAAGTCGCCGCTGAGCCCGGAGAGCCGGAGGGTGGCTGCTGGAGTGTCGATAATCCGGACGACGCTTTCTGCGGGCGCAGGCGTTTGCGCCGATGCGAAAAGGATAACGGCTGGGCAAGCGACGAAAGACAAAAGCAGATGCGGAGCTATCACGGCGAAAAGTCTAGAGAAGCGCAAAGTGTCTCCTAATTACTCGTGTGCGCGGACAGTAATGATCGATCGATTCAAGCCACATCACAAATGGTGCCAACCTCAAATATCGAGGTCCACCATAGACCATAAAACCGGGTGCCGCAGGACTATGCCCGCGCATGCCAGATGCTCCAGTTATGCGCTCCTCCGCTGGAATATTCAAAAGGGCCTGGGCACGGATTCGACCGGTTGCGAGGTCGCCCGGAATAGTCACTTTCGATGCGGATGGCAGTGCCGTCGGCACGTTCGAAAGGCAGATTGGGGATAGCGGCCAAGCCGAGCAGTGCACTCGTCACGAATTTCCGTTTCTGTTCGGCAATCCATGCAGGATCCAGCATCATGGCCAGTTGCAAACCCTGATTGTTCTCCACGAGTTGAATGTCCGGATCAAACTCCGGCTTGAGCAGCGGCGCCGACTCTTGCGAGCAAGGTTTTGTGCCCTTCAGAAACACATTCCCTGCAAGTTGCATCGGCAACTGCGCTTCGTTGAAGGGCGTCAGATCGCCCCCCTGCGCAAACACGTTATTGAAGAACCGCATATCCCCACTGGGATTGTCGCGGTATCCGGCCACAGCAGTCGAATGAGCCTTCATGAAAGGTGTCTTGCGGTCGTCGTGCCGGACGAAAGAGACGCCACCGCAGAAAAGATTGTGGAGATACGCGCCGCCCTGCGAGATAACCCGCTGCGAGGTCTTCGATAGAAACAAATTGTTATCCACAACGAATGGACCATGATCGACCTCGATCATCATGTCCTCATACTGATTATCGTGAAACAGATTGCCGGAGACGCGCGTACCCTGAGCCATCCAATCCAACCACAGGCCGCGGCAGGACCGGTAGATGCGGTTGTGGCTGATCTCCACATCGATCGCCGCGTGAAACTTGATGCCAGCTATCTCGGCACCTGAATAGAGCTGACGCACGTAAATGTCGTGGATGGTGTTGCCGGTGATGACGCTGAACACTGGTCCCAGGCTGCCGACGATGCCGGCCTGCTCGCAGTGAGAAACCGTGTTGTTTCGCACGATATGGTGGCCGATCGTTTCTTTGGACCACCCTGCCAACAAGGCGCGTTCAATCGTCTTCACGTATCCTTCAGCGGTCGCCGACGTGTTGTCCCATTGGTCACCGTATTTGCCCAGTGCGATTCCAGAACAGGTGGAGTAGCTGACTTGGTTGTTCTCGATGATCCAACCCTTGCTCCAGTGGGTGCCGATTATCCCAATCTGCTCGGCTGTCGGCGGCGCCCAAGGCGTAGCCGCCTGGTGAAGGATAAAGCCACGAACGGTAATGTAGTCCACGCCGGTCTTCTCGGGATAAAACACCGTCTGGCGCACATTGATCTCGGTTTGGTTCTCATTCGGATCCACACCCCTGAACTGCGCCCACAGGGTAGTCGTGTCGCCGCTCACGTCTCCGAACCAGAGTGGAGTTCCGTCGGTCTTCTGAAAGACATCTTCCAATTTCGCGGCTTCCGCGAGCCAATCGCCATTCAGATAGATGGCTCCAGTGTGATGCACGCGGCCATTCGGGTTGAACCAGTCGCCATGGATGACATCGCTGTAGGGATTGAAACTCCCAAACACCCGATTGGGGATGGTTACTTTCCATGTATCGCCCTGCAACCTCACCCACCCGCTAATCACTTCAGCACCGCTGATCACCACGCGCTCGCCGGGCGCAGCCTGATAGACGATCCGATTCGCATCCGATGTACCACCTCGCGGCGGGGCTATCCGCTCCCGGTAAATACCCTCGTGGACGGTGATCACATCCCCTGCCTGGGCGCGAACGGCAGCAGCCGAGATCGTGCGCAACGGGTGGGATACCCCGCCCTCATGCGCATCGTTTCCATTCGCAGCGACGTGGAACTCGCGACGCCCCGCTCCAAGCAGCTGGTTCTTTGCCACCGCGTAAAGTGCGGGCACGTAGCCCAGAAACGATCTCCTAGTCAACACGTTTATCGGCCTCCGCGTGCCGCCCGCCGGCTGCACGCATCAGTGTGTATCCGAACCGACAGGCGCCTTAAAGCTCACCCACCACGAATCCCCGCTTTGCTCAGTAGTTGATTCTGTCGGATGCTTCCCGTTGATCAGCACATCGGGTGCCTGTGGCTGTTGCTTGAACGGTCCAAGACGCATGGCGACCTGACCCAATTGGCGGTCCGCAGAAATCTCTAAACTCATCTGGCCGGCAACCCGCTTAAGGTCATAGTGCAGCAGTGCTGTCTCTCGTTTTCCATCGCGCTCAACGAAGGCCGGATACTTGTCGACTGCTATTTCATTCCAGCTGTACGGCAATCTGGGCAAGAGGCGCAAACGCTGCGGCACGTTGTCGTCCACGCCGATCAGAATACGGAAGACCTTGACGATCTCCGCCTCCTGCACTCCGTTGCCTAAGTCGCCTGTACCGAAAACATAGCTCCCGGTGGGATCAACCTGCACGCCTTCCGGCACAACAAAGGAATGGATTTTGGGCTGGTAGACTTCTCTGGCAGTCCAATTCAGCATGGGCGTCACGTCCTTCATGCGATCGAGCAGCAAAGCCGCTTGCGTCACAAAGCCCTGGCCATAGCCCATCGCCCATCCATAAAACCCGAACGGACGATAGGTGTCGATGAGCCGTTGATAGGCCGCCTCATTGGCCGACTTCCATGCCGGATCGTCGTCTTGCGGCGCGAAACCCATATAGTCCGCCACGAAAATCAGCGGCCCCAGAACAGTGCTCTTGTTAGGCCAACCGGCATCGTCAAGAGTCCACACGCGGCCGTACTTTGGATCATTGATGAGGTACCGCTCCGGAATTGCCTTGCGCATCTTCTCTGCGCGATCGCGCCAGAGCGCGGCGGACTGTGTCTCGCCGATGGAATCAGCCATCTGCGCCAAGGCCTCAAGGGCAGTCATGCACACGGCGTCGGGATAAACAGAATATCCTTTGCCGCCGGCAGACTCGCCGGTGGTGTAAAGCACGCCATCGACCGCTCCAGTGATCTGCGCATGTTCGAACTGCCATGGAATCCAATCACCCGCAGCTTTCACATCGGTCCAATGGGCGCGAAGCCACGCATCGCGATCGGGAACCCGCAGCCAATGCTTGTAAATGAACATCGCGATCAGGCCATGGCCGTCGTTCTCAAGGGGCGCCGAAAAATTCGGGATGTTAATGACGCGGCTCCAGTGCGGCGGGAGCGGCGAGCCGTTGTACTTCAGCGACGGGTTTTCAGCCCAGGTGCGAGCTGAGCGGAAAGCAAATTCTGCTGTGTGCGAGGCTACCTCGTAGTAGCCAAGCTCTGTCAGTTCCTGAAAGGTGCGGCCCAGGTCGCGCGACCAAGCATGGTTGTAATACACGCCGACATTCCGACGAAAGGTCCCGAATTCTCCACCCGCCGATCGCGGATCGCCAGACCAAGCCAGAGCATCACGGGTCGAAGTGTGATAGGTTCCGTCGGCATCGACCTTGTCCAACATATCCTGCACGTTCGCGTAGAAGGCGTTTTGCAGGGCGTTAGCGTAGTTAGTTCCCTTGAACGTGACGTGCGGTCCAGCATACCCGCGCGGTATCTGAGGCAGAATCGGCTGTTTGAAGTCTGCATCCGTTGAATACAGGGTCTCGCTCAAATTCTTCAACCGCTGCTGCGACAGAGCTTCATCCGCGCCACTGGCGCGCAGCGGCTTTTCGTCAACAAACTTAGCGAACTGCGGCGACAGATCGTCCGCCGGAATGGGCGTTGCGCCATCGATGGACGTGTCGGGCGCGGATTCCACCGTAATCGCTTCAATTGCAACCGAACCTTGCTTCGCGGGAGAACCAGAAATCTCGATGCTTGCGAGCGGCGCGTCCTTTGGCGCGATCACCGCAACATAATTGCCGTCTTCAACCGGCGCGGCCGGATAGAGATGTAACGATTGTTCAAATGCCCTGCGCAATGGCGCATCACTTGGGAAAGGCCCCTGCGTTTGATAAAAAGGCAAGCCCCACCAAACGCTCTCACCCAAGATCAATGGAAAATCTTGGGTCGTTCCGTCCGCATAGTGTAGGCGGATTTGTCCCAGGTTATCGCCGACGATAAACCGCTCCGCATAACTCCGTGCATCAGACCAGGCCGACGGCCTCTTCGTTTCCGTCATTCCGAGGAGATATATTTTTTTGACGGCGGCGCCCACATTCACTTGCAGCGAACCGCTCGCCGGCGCATGCCATGCCGTCTCAATAAAAGGAACGCCGTAACGGTACAGCATCTTCGCGCACGGACACGAAGCGTTACCCTTGGCAATCGGCAGGGCTAGAAAGCGATCGTGAGAAGTTGCTTTGGAGGCGGGGGCGCCGAAACACTGAGCTCGGCCCGCGAGCAACCCGATCAGCACAGCACAAACGGTAGTGAATTGCTTTGTCGCTCGATGTTTCGTCATTTCATCCTGCCTAACAATTGACTGGGAGCGCCGCGAAGATATGACCGCGCCAACTCCTGTCCATTTCAAACGTGATCTCCGGAAGGCCGCTTCAGCGCTTGGACTTACATGCGAGAACCAGTGACCGGTCTCATGCGCACGATGGCAGAACCTTATCGCGTCAACCTATAGACAGTCAAGGGTACAAATTCAGACGAAAGGAGGAGGTGAATTGTCTTTCCTGATATATCAGAACGGTCGCCATCTTCCTGCAAGTAGATGGTTAGTCGAGAGACCGATCACTCTACGGTCCAACTCTGATATAAAGGTGTCGAGCAAATGCTGGCGCTGGTGCATCCATATCGAGATGTGTCACCGCCAATAGCAGGTAACCCTGGAGATTCCAGAGTTGGCAAAACCAGATCGTGCGGCAATGTAGAACTGCAGGCTGACGTGTCTGGTTTTGGTGGGAGTGTGGCGGAAGGCGGCCCATCCCCGCCAACGCAGATCGCTGCCTGCATCGTCCTTGTTGCGCCAGGACGGGTGTGCTGGAGCAGTTGGCAACAGCAACACCGCCCTCATGGGAGTCTGTAATGAAGCGCGCCCTATTGTTTTCAATATTCGTCGGATTTTTCGCCTCGATTTCTTTTCTACCCGCATTGTGCCAGACGAGAACCCTCTGGGAGATTGGGAAATACGATCAATCTGCTGAGGAGTTTAAGGCTAGCCAGGGAGACCACGTGGTTTACCAGGTAGGCAAGAGCGATTGGGCGCAGGATTGGCCCCGTTGGCAACGGACCGGATCTACCTATGAGATCCAATTCAATCTTGATGCCGCACCGCAGGGCGCGTATCTTCTGAAGATTTCCTTGCTCACCGGTTACCTGAGTACACCGGATATGCAAGTTGAAATCAATGGGCACAAGGGAATTTATTATGTGCGCTCCAAGCCGCTCTACACAGCGAATAGCGCTCTGTTGACCATTGAGCTACCCACAAAGTACATGGTCAAGGGCGAGAACAGCCTGGTCCTATCGCCAGTGAATACGCAGGCCACCAATGCCGGATCGGAGGCACCCGTTGAATCAATCCGTTACGACTTCATCGGCATGACGAACGATCCTCATGCACCGAATTCACAGGATGATGTTCGCGCCGATGTAATTCCCACAGTCTTTTACCAGCAGAAAGAAGGCAACTTGGTTGAGTTAGTGGATGCATACCTGAGATTCGGGCAGAACAACCCCATAGGCCATGCAGTGCTCACATTGAATGGAAAGAGTTATAGCGCCGAGGTTGCTGCCAGGAATGACTTTGGAGAGGAGCGTGTTGAATTCAAGGTATTGGAGTGGCAAGGCACCGCGACAGCGACTTTGGAAGTTACTGCGGGAATGCAACGTAACTTCAGTTTACCCTTGACCGCAGAGCGCAAGTGGACTCTATTTGTTGTGCCGCACACGCACGTTGACATCGGGTATACGGATTACCAAGGTAAGGTGGCCGAAAATCAAGCAGAGACGCTTGTGGAAGCGGCTGACCTGATCAAGAAATATCCCGACTTTCGGTTTGCGACGGACGGTTCATGGAACCTACAGCAATTGATGGAAACGCGGTCGCAGCCGGAGCGGGATGAGATCCTTGGCCTAATCCGCTCAGACAAGATCGGCGTGCCCGCCGACTACTTCAATCTATTGACCGGTTACGCATCGCTGGAGACACTCTACCGCTCGCTGTATTACACCAAGAGCCTATCTCGCGAATACAACTTGCCTTTTGACTATGCCACCACAACCGATGTTCCGTCTTATACTGGCGCTTATCCCTCTGTGTTGGCGAGTGCGGGAATCAAATATTGGGCGGTGGGCGCGAACCAGGATCGCGCACCCGTCCTGACGCATGAATTATGGAATGAAAAGTCGCCATTCTGGTGGGAGGGGCCGGACGGGAAGAAAGTCATGTTTTGGTACTCGTGGGGTTATGCGCAGATCGGGCGTTTCTTTACGCTCAATCCTACGAATGAACTGATCCATGACGCGCTGCCGCAGCTTTTTGCCTCGTACGACAGGCCTGCGTATAAGCCGGACGCCGTATTGATGTACGGAGCGCAAGATGAAAATACGGACTTGCGCCCCCAATTGGCGACGTTCGCCACCACGTGGAACCAATCTTATGCGTACCCCAAGTTGCGATACTCCACGTTCGCTGATTTCTTCAGCTATGTCGATCAACATTATGGCGCTGAGCTGCCAACTCACAAGGGTGACATGGGCGGGTATTGGGAGGACGGCATCGGCTCTGACGCGTCTTCTGCGGCGGGAGACCGTCAAAACCAAAGCGATGCGCTGTCGTCGGAGATCGTCTCCACGGCGGCTCATGTGATGAACCCGAACTTTCATCTGCCGAAGACAGAAATCCAGGATGCGTGGAACAACATTCTGTTGTTCGCTGAGCATACCTGGGGTGCGGGCAATTCCATTTCGCAGCCCGACACCGAAGAGGCCGTGAAGCAACTGGCAGCTAAGGACAATTATGCGACCCAGGCTCATTTTGAGTTGGAGGACATTTCCAACCGTTCTCTTTATCAGTTAGCACATCAGATCCAGGTTCCGGGCAGAACAATCGTTGTATTCAACGGACTGAATTGGAAGCGCAATGCCCTCATAGAAACCGACCTGCGTAAGAATGAGGAGCTCGTCGATCTAACCACCCATCAGAAGATCCCTACGGAAGTCATGTCGGATAGAGAGAATTTTTTTTACGTCCGATTTCTGGCCAGCGACCTGCCTCCTGTGGGGTACAAGTATTTTCAAGTTCGCACTGTATCCAATCCTGCGCCGGTGGTCTCGTCACCTGAGTCGAATCCTGTCATCGAAAATAAGTACTACCGAATCACGATCGATGCTCAGAGCGGCGCAATCCAAAGTATTTTCGACAAGGAGTTGCAGCGGGAGCTGGTCGATAAATCCAGTCCGTACCGATTTGGTCAGTATCTATACGTGACTGGAGGCGATCAAACTCAGATGATCCATCCCACCAAAACGCTACCCCTCGCGCAGTTGGTGGTCCATCCTGCAACCAGGGGTGAGTATGTAGGTGCCCAGAAGACGGCCTGGGGCTACTCCATCAAATTGCGCAGCTCCGATGTGAACACTCCTGCAATCGGCCTGGAACTTCTTCTCTTTGACAATGAGAAGAAGGTGGAGTTTCGCTACACAGTCGAGAAGTCGTATACCACCGCGAAGGAGGCGGTGTACTTTGCCTTCCCTGCCGCGGTGGAATCTCCGAGGTTTGAATATGCAACACAGCAGGGTTGGGTCGATCCGTCGCGCGATATGTTGAAAGGTGCGAGCCTCGAGTGGTTCAGCGTTCAGAAGTGGATGGCAGTGCACAATTCGAACCTAGCCGTAGATATCGTTCCCGTGGATGCGTCGCTTGCAAGCTTCGGAGACATCAACCGCGGGGAGTGGCCGGAGGAGTTTCATCCCAAGACTTCCACAATCTTCTCGTATGCCATGAACAACTATTGGCACACCAACTACCGTGCAGGGCAGGGCGGAACCTTTACGTTTCGCTATGTCATGACAAGCGCGGAACACCTCGATCCGGCGGCGCTCACGCGCATGGGGTCGGAGAGCATGGAAGCACCGGCCGTTGACGTGGTTGCTAGCCAGGATAAGGTTGGTAATCCAGACGAGCCCTTGCCGACAGAGGGGACAAGTTTTCTTGAAATCAATGCCCCGAATGTTGCGCTTGTTACCTGGAAGCTGGCGGAGGATGGTAAAGGAACTATCCTGCGTTTGCAGGAAACAGCAGGCCAGGCCAGCGAAGTCACCGTCCAGCTTCCGCACACAAACATACATTCCGCCAACCTATGCAATACGGTAGAGGACAATCTGCGCAACCTGGACGTCACGGGTAGCATGATCCACTTAATGATTCATCCTCATGAAGTGCTAACCGTTCGTTTGACCCCATGACTCGTTGCAGCAAGAATCGCCCGCGAGAAACCGCGGGCGAGTATCTGCGCAAGGCAGGGATCGCGATTCGCCAGCCCGGTAGTCGGGGCGCGCCGTGCGACAACCATCCTTCTATCTTTTGACAATCACCTCAACTGTGTTTGGAGGAATCGTCATTTTGACCGGCAATGTTGCTGTTCGGCCTGCCTGGAATGGCGTCGCAATTGTAACTTCTCCTTCTAAACCATCCAAATGGACCTCCGCTGATTCCGGTGCACTGCCAAAGTTCACGATTACGCAGGCGCGCCCTCGGCTGCCTGGCTGCAGCGGATCAAAAACGGAATAACGGATATCCGGGTCCCCCGTAACGGACGCGCCCATTGTGTCGTTGAAGCGTCCGAGGAAGAGCAGATCCGCATACTGTTTGCGAATCCGGATCAGTTCGCTGACATAGCGGGCAAGGGGCTGCGTGGTTGGCTCGTCAACGGACGCGGTATAGTGGCGGGGTGACAGGTCCCACACGAATCCATAGCGCATCCCGTTATTCATTTGATTGTTGTCGCCTGGAGTTTCGCCGAAGAGTGTCGCGGTCCATTCCGGGAAGGTGTAACGCAGCACAGGGGATCCGATGTCAATGCTTCCCATTCGCATGTAGGAGACATCGACATACGGGAGCGACCGATCGAACCATACCTCACCAGCTAGAGAGAAGTTGGGTTTGATAGCCCGAGCGCCGGAGAGCAGCTCTTTAAATGTCTCGAGTATCCCTGGCACCAGCGATTCGTCGGGAGAAACGGGAAGCTGTTTGTTGAAGTCAAGCACGCCCGAGCCGTTTGACTTATCCAGTTGAAAGCCGTCCGCGCCATCACGAACGAGTTGGAGATACTGATCCATCAGGAACTTTCTGAATTCGGGATGCGCAGGGCTCACCAGCGTCATGTTTGATCGCGCCAGGCCGGCTCGCCCACTGATGGTCCCTTCGCCCCATCCGAATAAATTCCAGTCCGGTGCAAAGCGGCCATCCACCGCATATTGCTTGAGCTTGTTTTGAAAGAGCGGTGTGGCCGTATCCGCTACATCCACATTGGCAAAAATCAGTGGATGAACCCCCATGGCGTGCATGTCGGCGAGAGCCTTACGAAACTCTTCCGGGGTTCCCAGACGTGGATTGGGCTGGTATTGCGGGTATCCGCGATCGATCCCTCCCATGTCCCAACCGAGGATTTCAAAGGTGGTGATTCCGTATTTCTTTGCATCGGCAGCCAACTTGGGCAACTCATCAAAACGATGTAGAACAACATCTTCGCTGTTGGACAGAATGATGGATTGCCATGCATTCTCTTTCCGAAGCCAATCCGGTGCGCGCTGAACCGTAAAGTTCCGGTCGAACCACGAGCGGTATATTTTGCTGGCTTCGTGCCAGTCTCCCTTGTGGACTTCGATGGCGACAGGGCCCGACGTAAATGCTCCCTTGCTGAGATACGGGAGGTTCACCCATCCCATCGTCATACCAACCGGCTCTCCCGCGGGAAGTTCAGAAGGTAAAGGCCAGTCATCCCTCGGATCCGAGGCCTTCGAAAAAGGGCGCAGCTCCATGTTCAGCAGCATCAGGCGAGTTTCTTTATCCTGGTTGGCATAGTAATAGCCGACGTCGGCCTTCTGGTTATAGATGTCGATCCAGCCCATCGACATGGCCCCGGGATAAGTGAAGGACATCGCGTCGTAGGGTATGCCAAAATTACCGCCGCGAACTCCCCCACGGAAGCGAGTAAACACTGACGGCGACATATTGTCATTCGCCCCGGGAACCATCGACTGCGTGTCATGTCGGTCGCCGATGCCTTTTTGCCCGCCGATTATGCCGTACATCACTTCGGCGAGCTTGCGGTCCGTAGGGTTGTCAACCTCGATAGAGAAATGAATCTGGCCATCAACAGCCTGAATTCGGTAGCGCACCTTGACCGCGATCGTTTCACGATCGTTCCGCAGCGAGTCATAGGAGCAAAGAACGCCATCCGGCACCACCTCAATGCGACTCACCTTCTGATCCTGACTGTTGAAGTAGTTGGCTTGATAGTTGTCCTGCGGAAGCAGAATGCGGAAGTTCTCGCCCAGGCGCGGTTCACCAATGATCTCCATACCAGGACTCTTCCAGAGCAGACCGATCAAGTCCCCGGTTGCTTCCGATAGGCGGAGCGTGGCGACCGGAGTTTCGACGGTGCGAACCTGGGCCGACGCAGAAAGTGCAAGAACGGCGCCCGCGGCCGCAAGGAGAAGACGAACAAGTCGGAGTCTTGGAAATGCCCATTCCTTGTGATTCATCGCGCATGCCTCCTTAGGCATGATTCAGTTTGGTGAAGCCTTTTCTTGGTGAAGCCTCTTGATCTGAGTAGGATCGTCGCTGACGCGCTCCGGTCTCTACTCCTCGTCCTACTACGAAACGGCCGCTCCCAGCGACCGGGAGTTCGAGCACCTGAAGCTGATCGTCCCCAAGCTTCGGCGCATGGTCTTCGGAGTAATGAGCGAGTGGGTTGCTCGCAAGATCGAACAACTGGAACTGAAGCTTGGAGGGTTGGCGACGGTTCGCGCCGAGCGAGTGCTTGATTCGGGTAGAAGTACGGTGCTCTAATTTCAGATGAATTGGACAAATCCAGATTTGCATTGATGGGTGCGAGATTGATTGAACTGTGAGGCAGCGTCACGACCGGGAGAGGTGAAACCCAAGTAGAGCCGTTCGCCCTAAGGCTTTGTCCGGCGCCGGTGGTGGCGCCGATCTGCCCCGCAAGTAGAAGGTTGATGCCGTTATAAGTTCCACCCGAAAACAGACTTCCGCCCACACGCGTTTATGCTCTCTTTGCCGCCAATGACAATTCGGCCGGAGCTGCTTGCGACATTGCCTCGCTCCAGCGGAGTAAGTGCGATTCGTCCATCAATAAGAAGCGCTCGAGACTCAGCATGAGCTCTTCCAGCTTATTGTGGAGGTGCTTCCGGACCGCTGCATCCGCAAGCTCTTCGGAGCCCTCAGCGAGCGAACGGGCTAGCTGCTCGTGCCAGTGAGCGGGGAGCTTGCGGCCGCCGTAGAGCTGATGATCGTAAAACCAATTGAAGACCAATAGTTGGTTATTTTCAATTTGCTTCGTCAAAAATGGAAGATGCGTGCACTCGGCGATGCGCGTGTGGAACCGCATATGGGCGCAGCGCCACTGATAGAGTTCTGCCGGGTTCGGTTCGTCAGAACTGGTCATGGATTCGTGCATGACGTCGAGCTGCTTGGCCATTTCGATGAGTTCTTCGCGTTCCCTGTCGCTCGCCACGCGAGCATAGAGACGCGCTGCCTGTGTCTCCAGCCCTTCGCGCACCGCCCAGAATCCCCGGATGTCCTGGGGCGTCGGCGTTCTCACCTTCGTGCCTACCCGGGCTGTGTTCTCGATCAGGTACTCGTTCTCAAGGCGGCTCATCGCTTCATTAATTGGCACCAGGCTCATGCCGAATTCCGCTGCGAGATCCCGGCGGGAGAGCACCATCCCAAAGGTGTATTCACCAGTCAGAATGCGCTCGCGGATGCGCCGATACGCTTGTTCCGACAACTCGTCGTGCTTGCCGTTTTTCTCAGGCGCCCTCATATGTTTGACAACAGTAACACAGATTGGTATGGTTGTGAAGTTTTTATGTCGCCATGTACAATATCAATATCACGTTCTAACACGTCAACTCTGGAAGGCTGACCTTATTGTTTTATTTACTGGGATTGCAGCATTCGTGGCGATTGTTTCTTGAGGAACCTATGAATCGACGTTCTGTTCTGAAAGGCCTGGGTGTTACAACTGGGCTTGCGCTGACTGGCAACGCCTTGGAATTCAACGGTTTATCTTCAAGTGCCACCACCCAGGCTGCCGCTGGCAGCCTAGCGCCAGCCTCCACCGGAGTCCGGCTGATCGAAATGCCAGTGGCGACCTTGCAAATCTCTGAGCAGACCGGGGACCTGGTCGGCTTGCGTTGGAAGGATCCGGACCTTGAAGTCATCCAGGAGCCGCGCCTGGGCGAGAACTTCCGCTTGCTGCTGCCAAAGGTCGGCTACGAGGCGGCCTATTTCAGCAGTCGAGACCAAAACGTCAGCCACATCGAAGCAACGTCGGATGGGGTTCTCTGTACCTATGAATCACTCCGCCGTGAAGCTTCCGGCGAAAACGACCCAGAGACACTTCCCGTTCGGGTACGTTATCGGATTCGTGTCGTGGATCACCAGGTGTTGTTTTCCATCGAAGTGAACAACCCTACTGACAGAAAGCTGGCCGAGGTGATCTATGGGATCATCGGAGGACAGCAAGGGATCGGCAACCGCCTTGATACAGAGTCGATGATTCCAGGCTCGAACGCGAACATCGGCGCTGGGCTCTTTTCCCGGTTCCATGGGGGCGGGTACGGCGGTGGCAACCTGGGAATCCGCTACGATGCCGGCGGTTTCAGCTACCCCGGAAGCATGTCCATGGGCTGGATGGATGTGTTCAATCGAAAAGCCGGCATCGGATATTACTACGCAAACCAGAACCCTGAAACCCGGCTGAGTCTGCTCTATGTCGAGATGCGTCCCTTTGCGAAGGGTGCTTCTGTAAAGGACAGTTGGCCTTCGCCCGCGGAAGTCTCCGGAAAGCCATTGGGCTTGACCATGGGCTGGGTGAATTTTCCCTACGTGGCCAAAGGCACATTCACAGCCGGTCCGGTCGCATTGCAAGTTCATAAAGGGGATGAACGCGCCGCGAGTGGAATCTACCGTTCGTGGTTCGACCAGCACTTCCCAATCAAGCGTCCACGGAGCTGGCTGCGCCAGGAGAATGCCTGGCAATCCATTATTTTGTCGAATGGCGAAGATGCTATAGTCCATCGCTTCGACGAGTTACCTAAGCTTGCCGCCGATGCCAAGAAATATGACATAACCACGTTTGAAATCCTCGGCTGGGACATCGGCGGAATCGACCGTGGATACCCGCAATATCAGCCCGACCCGCGTATGGGTACTCCGGCGGAGTTCCGCAAGGCGCTTGCTGATATGCGGGCAATCGGCGTTCATCCACTCATCTTCTCCAACGTCCAGTTTGCAGATACAGCCACACAAGTCTTCCGGGACTCGCTGAAACGCTACGTGGTCGACGGCCGCTGGGCGCCGGACTGGCGCCTCAACGGCTGGGGCGAAGGTACAGTCAGTGCCCGCGCCGGCTTCACGGCATCCAGCATGACCCTGGTGAGCCCGTCGCATCCAGAGTTCCGGGAATATCTGATGAACCAGTATCTTCAGCTTGTGAAGGACGGTGCAGAGGGCTTCCAGTTCGACAAAACGAATATTCTGGCTGTGCTCGATTTCAACCCACGACTCCCTGTCTCGCCCGATAAGTCACTCTGCCAGGGGCTCCTCGAAACATTTCAGGAATTGATCAAAAAGGGCCGTGCCATCAACCCGAACGTATCCCTCGCGTCAGAGATCTGGTTCGATCGCGCATTGCCCTACGTCGATGTTTCCTACATGCGCATGGGCAACATCGATATCGGCTCATCGATCTTTCGCTACACCTTTCCGGAATGGACCGCCACAATCTTCGGTGAAAGCCCTGGCGACTTTAACCCAATGAATAACGGAATGAGATACGGCCTCGTCTGGGCTCTGGCGCCGAACCACTACAACGATTCTGCAGACGACCCGCTTACTCAACCCCTTGCCCGCTACGTCAAGGAGTTGATCCGGATTCGTAAGAAGTATGCAGACCTCCTCTTTTACGGGCGCTTCAACGACACCATGGGAGCAACCGTGCGAAGCGGCGAGTTCGTCCGCTACTCCGTCTTCACGCCATTCAATGCCAGTGAGCAAGGGCGAGCGTGCGTCGTCGTAAATTTCGGTGACGCAGCGGAGTCGGTGGAGATCACTCTGGAAGACCTGCACGGGGAGGTTATCGTTGCAGCCCCAAATCAACCGGATCGCACGGCTACCCTGCCCCTCCGCCTCTCAATTCCTCCACATCAGCTTGTGGTAATTGTGAAGTCATGATCGCCAGTTCATATCCAACCTCGAGGCTTGGCTGTGCACGCCTCGAAGGGGTCATGAAGTCTCGACGTTTAGCCCGACAGTGAGGACCCAGTGCATTCTTCGTTAGGCTTGGCGATCATCGTATTCAGTGGTTTGTTGATTGCGAGCTTTGCAGCTCCAATGAAGCTGTCGCGCGAATGGAGTTGGGAGAACACTTGGCTTCTCTATGCGACCCTGGCGTTGATATTGATCCCGCTCGCGCTCGTTCTATGGACAATACCTCATCCGTTCACTTTCTACGCGGCTATTCCACTGCGGGTATTACTTCCGTCTCTCTTGTTCGGGTTCGGATGGGGAATCGCGCAGGTAACCTTTGGACTCTCGATCGCGAGGGTGGGAATGGCGATGGCCTTCGCCATTGTCGTTGGACTTAGCTCGCTGCTCGGCAGCGTCATCCCTCTCGCGGTTTTCCATCCAGGAGACTTAGTGAGCCGTCCAGGCATCGTTCTGCTGGCGAGCGCCGTTTTCCTGTTTGCCGGTTTAGTCGTTTATGTCAGCGCAGACCGGAAGCGGGTTGGGAATGCCCACGGAACAATCGCCTCATCTGCAGCTGACTTCCGTAATGGAGTCCTGCTGTGCGTCTTTACGGGTTGCTTTGGATCAATGATCAACATGGGTTTTGTCTTCGGCGGCGGCATTGCAGAGCAAGCCGTTCGGCAAGGCATCCCCGCGGAAAGCGCTACGTTAAGTGTGTGGGCCGTAGTGTTAGCTGCAGGATATCTCCCAAACCTTGGCTACACGCTCTTTCTTCTGAGAAAGAATCACAGCATTGGATTATTTCGCAGATCATTTGCGAGAGAGAGTATGTTGGCCTTCGCCGCCGCGTGCCTTTGGCTCTTTGGAATGCTCGGCTATGGCGTCGGCGCAAGTGAAATGGGCAAGTATGGTAACTCGATCGGATTTGCAGTATTCATGGCCGTAATGCTGATTTGGTCCAGCGTCTTAGGCCTGATTGCTGGTGAGTGGAAAGCAGCTTCGTCCATTGCCAAAATGCGCATGCGCGCCGGGTTGGCTTTGATCATTGCGTCCATGTCAGTTCTGGGGATCAGCACACTAGTTGACTGATCTATCGATGAGGGAGAAATGCGAATAACGAAAGTGCATGCAGAGCTCTACCGGATTCCGGTGCATCGCGAGATGCATGATGCCATCCGGCATTTCAGCAAGATGGACGTAATCTTCGCTCACATTGAAACGGATGAAGGTGTGTCTGGCTGCGGATTTACTTACAGCATCATTCCACATGGGGCACGCGAAATATGCTCGATCATCAATAACAGTTTCGATGCGCTGATTCGGGATATGGATCCACGCGACCACGAACGAGTGTGGGCTCAGATGTGGCGGAGCGTCGACTGGATCGGCCGGGGTGGCATTGCCGTCCTGGCACTCGCAGCCGTGGACATTGGTATCTGGGATCTGAAATCCAAACTAGCTGCGATTCCCCTCTATCGCATGCTGGGTGGACATCATGACCGAGTTCCGGTTTACAACACGGATGGCGGATGGTTGAACCATACGGTTGACCAACTCGTTGAGGAAACCCGAAAGATCGTCGATGCAGGATTCCGCGGAACCAAGATCAAGGTAGGCAAGGAAGGCGCTGCTGAAGACGCCGAGCGCATCGCGGCGGTTCGGGAGGTGCTGGGCCCACATCGCAATCTGATGGTAGATGCCAACGAGCGATTCACCAGTGCTGAAGCGATTCGACGTGCGCGAATGTGGGAGCCGTACAATTTGTTCTGGTTTGAAGAGCCTCTGCCGGCGGAGGACCTGCTTGGTCATGCGGACTTAAAAGCGCATACTTCCATTCCCATCGCGCTGGGAGAATCACTCTTTGCCCGCCATCAGTTTCGTGACTACATCGCGACCGGCGGGGCTTCAATTGTGCAGCCAGACGCTTGCCGTTGTGGCGGAATAACTGAATGGCTGAAAGTTGCCCACATGGCGGATTGCCATAATATGCAGGTGAGCCCGCATTTTGTTATGGAGCTTCATCTGCCATTGGTCGCAGCCATCCCCAACAGTCTGTTTGTCGAATACATTCCATCGTTGAATCCTGTCTTGACCGAACCACTTAAACTGGTGGATGGATGCTTTGTACCGAGCGAAGAGCCGGGATTAGGTATTCCTTTCGATTGGGACCGCTTGCGAACTTTCAGAGCAGACAATGAGAATTGATGGCCACCAGCACTTCTGGAAAGCAGACCGTGGAGATTACCACTGGATGAGCCCTGGCGTTCCGGTGCTATGCCGAGACTATCTTCCCGGCGACCTGCTTCCGCACCTGGTCAAACATGGGATCGAACGAACAATCCTGGTGCAGGCTGCTCAAACCGTTGCAGAAACGGATTACCTGCTGGAGTTGGCGGCGCAGAACAGCTTCATCGCCGGCGTCGTTGGGTGGCTCGACATGGATAGCGTGGATTTCCCACGGCAGTTCGAGCTCTATAGCAAGAATTCCAAGTTCATTGGTTTGCGCCCGATGCTGCAAGATATTGCCGACCCTGCCTGGATTGTGCGCCCCCAGGTCTTGAAGTCGCTCCAACTGGTTGCGGACGCCGATTTTCCCTTTGAGTTCCTGACATACACTCGGCACCTTCCTTATGTACACAAGGCACTGGAGACGGTTGGTCAATTGCGAGCCGTCATCGATCACGTCTCTAAACCCGAGATCAGGGAACGAAAGCTCGAACCTTGGAAGCAGCTCATGGCCCAGGCCGCACAGCACAAGAATCTTTATTGCAAGCTATCCGGGATGGTCACGGAGGCTGACCCTCTGCATTGGTCAGTTGAGGACTTGCGCCCGTATATCGAGCACACAGTCGATTGCTTTGGTTGGGATCGAGTGATCTTCGGCAGTGACTGGCCTGTGTGCCTTCTTGCAGGCACCTATGATCAAGTCATCGAAGCGTTGATAGAGGTTCTACGGCCCCGCATGGATGGGCCATCCGAGGACAGGCTCTTCGGAATAAATGCCACTCATTTTTACAAGCTGACCCCCGAGGCGCGATGATGCGAAACAAAATTGGAATTGCGTTTGCCGGGGCTGGGATTGTTGCTGAAATGCACGGCCGAGGTGTCGCGGCGAACGCAAACGCGACGCTCATCGGCGCATTCGATCCGGAAATTGCCAAAGCGCAGGCAATCACAGCAAAGTTTGGGGGACGAGTTTTTTCGAGCCTTCAAGATCTACTTGCCGACCCTCTGGTGGATGCCGTTCATGTATTGACGCCGACCAAGCACCACATCGCAACAGCGCTCGCCAGCCTCGACGCAGGCAAGCATGTATTGATTGAGAAGCCCGTCGCGGAAAGCAAAGAAGATATTGCGCGTTTGCAGGAAGCGGCCAAGCGGTCGGGATGCGTATGTATGCCGGGGCATAACTATATATATGTACCCTCTTTGCAGCGGGCCAAGCGGCTGGTTGAGACCGGCAAGCTGGGGAAGATCGCCAGTCTCTGGATCCTTTACAACATCTTCCATTCGGAAGAAGTTGCTGCAATCTATGGCGGAGTGCTGAGGGCAGTCTGCATGCATCACGCATACTCCCTGCTCTATTTACTTGGGCGTCCGCAGCGTTTGTCGAGCATCACTTCACGCGTTCACTACCAGAGTTTGCAGTGTGAAGATCAGGCCATGATTACCTGCCAGATGCCGGATGGCGCTCTTGCAAATCTATGGTGCAGCTTCGCGGCGAATGACCCTACGAACGATCCATGGACCGTGATTTACAAGGTTCTCGGCACGACGGGCGCTGTCAGCTATTCCTGGAACGAAGCGCAGTTCGAGGACCACGGAGGCCCCGCATGGGGAATGCCTTGCTACGAGGAGGGCTTTATCGAAGAGATTGAGTACTTCATCACTCACTGCATCCTCGAAGGCAAACCGCCGCTCTCCAGCCTTGATGATGCCGCCGACGCTCTCTCCATACTCGAGGCCGCTGAACGCTCAGCCCGAGGTGCTTCTACATTTGAAACCGTGATTTACGAATAGCGATCGGCCAATTTGAGCCCAACATTGCGACTCGTCCAGTCTTAAACTGGCCCGCGCTCACACTGCCGCGGTTGGCCATCACCGCAATGAACCGGAGAACGCTTTTGATCAATCGACGACAGGCCGTCAAAACTACAGCACTTGCGGGCATCGCACTTGCCGTGTTGCCCAGGGAAGTGGTTCATTCAGCCGTGCGAGCCGGCACATCCACTGACTCGCGCCAGGCAGACCTGGGCGCGCACATTCTCGCCGATCAAAACCTGCGCCAGGTGCTTCGCATGGCGCAGGACCTGCTGAGCAACGGTCTCGATGCCGGCAACAATTATGAGGCGACCTGGATCCGTGACATGAACACCTTCATCCAGGTTGCGCTCGGGGTGAACCCGCCGCAGCGCTTCCGCGAGGCGCTGCTGACGTTCTTCAAGTTGCAGGGACCGGGCGGCGATATTGTAGATCTCTACTGGCCTCGCGATCCGGCCAAGCCAGTAAACGACACCTACCGCACCAGCCCGCTGGCCCCCGGTTTGATCGCAGATAAGAACACCGTTGAGATCGATCAGGAATCATCGCTGGTGCAGGCGGTTTTCAAGTACGTCTCAGCCACGCATGACCAGACCATCCTGGAGGAGCGTATCGCAGGCATCCCCGTCCGCGAGCGTATAGGCCAGGCCCTCCAATATTTGCTGACCGAACGCTTCGACCGTGAGCATGGACTGGTCTGGAGCGCGACTAGGGCCGACTGGGGCGATGTTCAGCCAGAATCTCCGAGGGGTGTGCGGTTGGACGAAAGTTCGCACCGCGCCCTATCCATCTATGACAATGCAATGCTGGTCATTGCGATTAACGATCACCTGCGACTTCCCGGCGTAAACGGGCGCGAAATGGCCCATTGGAAGAGCAAGTGTGGCGAACTCAAACAAAACATTCGAAAACATCTTTGGGATGCTAAGAAGCAGAAGTTTATTCCTCACGTTTATCTTGCCGGCTCGCCGTTCCCTGCGGGCTTTGATGAGAACGCGATTTTTTACCACGGAGGCACTGCCGTGGGCATCGAAGCCGGACTGCTCACACAGCAGGAGGTGCTCCACTCGCTGGAACACATGGAAGAAGATGTGCGTGCGGCCGGGGCCGCATCCATCGGACTAACGCTTTATCCGGCATATCCTGAAGGGTTTTTCAAGAACCCTCAAATGCGCGAACCCTACAGCTATCAAAACGGTGGCGACTGGTGTTGGTTTGGCGGGCGCATGATCCAGCAATTAGTCAGGCTGGGCTACATAGCGGAGGCCTATCGCGACCTCCAACCCATGGTGGAACGCGTCGTACGCACTGGCGGCTTCCACGAATGGTGGACGCGCGACAATCAGCCGCGCGGGTCAGCCGACTTCCGCGGATCGGCCGGCGTCCTGGGACAGGCCATCGAAATGCTCCATGCCTGGGCGAATTCTAGTGCTCGTGGATAAGCGTGGATAAGATCCGCCCACTTGATCCACCAGTTGTTTTTACGACACGGAGAGAATGGTCTCTCATTGGCCACGGCAGAATTGATTAACTAGGACGACTGAGGGGAAGCGATGAATCGAAGAACGTTCAATAGGCTCTCCGGCCTTGCCGTGATCGGTGCTTTGACTGAAAGAGCCCAACTGGTTGGACAGTCCGCGACCGAGGCACAGGAGGTCATCCTGCAGGATGATAAGCTCCTGGTTGCTTTCGCTAGAGAGTCAGGTGCACTCACCCGGTTGGAGTGCAAGTCGTCTCACTGGACCATCCAGCGCCGTCCGGCGCTCGGTGTCTCGTTTCGATTGCACGCTCCTCTGCCAAGCCGCAGGGACAATTTCGTGCTTGGCAGCAAGCAGCGCGCCGTAAGCGTGGAAAAGATCTCGGCGAATCAGGTCAGGCTTCAATGGAAAGACCTTGTCAGTGAGCACGGCGGCGTCTTGCCCATCACCTTCACTGCGACCGTGACGCTCCGGGATGGCGCACTCACCTTTGATGGCGTGCTGGAGAATAACTCCTCTTTGCCGGTGGAGACGATCGAGTATCCCCGCTTTGGAGACTTAAATCCGCCCAGTATGGATTCGCACCTGGAAGCGCAGTCCATGTGGACCGGAGCACTTCAAGGCGGTGAGATCTATCCTCACTTCTCGAATGACATCGGCTATTGGGGCATCCGCTATCCGACCAAGACCATCAACTCCAACCAAAGCCAGCTTTGTCTCATTCAGGCGCCTGAGCAAGGTATCTATGTAGGAATGCACGATCCGGCCGTACGCTACCTGCTTCAATTTACGTTTGAGCAGCATCCCGGAACCCTAGACTGGGCCAGCAACGAGGTCCCGCCACAGGATGAGATCTCCGGCATTCCAGTGCACCTCGAATTCCGAACCGCTCATTTTGTGTTCGCTCACCCGCACTCCACCGTGCAGTTGGCCCCGGTCGTGATGCACCCTTACAGCGGAGACTGGCATGCTGGCCTCGATGTCTATAAACAGTGGCGCGCGACATGGTTTGCGACGCCGAAGATACCCGCGTGGGCCAGGGATGTGCACTCATGGTTCCAGTTGCAGGTGGATGGAGCGGAACAGGATTACACCGTCCCGTATCGCGATATCGTCCAATTCGGCGAGGAATGTGCGGACAACGGCGTGACAGCCTTCCAACTGGTGGGCTGGAGCAAGGGTGGTCAGGACGGCGGCGACCCATCGCTGGACACTGACCCGGGGCTAGGCACCTGGCAGGAGTTATACGACAGCATCGCGAAAATCCAGGCCCGTGGAGTGAAGATGGTCCTCTTCGGAAAACCGCATATCGCCAACATGGCCACCGAATGGTACAAGACAGAACTCTATAAGTATGAGGCGACCGATCCCTACGGGGATAAGTATGGTTCAAGCTGCTGCAGCTATACCACTCCGACCCAGCTAGCGGGTATCAATGTTCGCCGCCGCGCGGTCATGGATGTTTGCTGCAAGGCCTATCGCGATATTGCTGTTCACGAGTTTTCGAAGATACTGGCCCTGGGTGCATCGGGCTGGCTCTTTGATGAAGTCCTGGAGCACAATGGAGCGCTCTATTCATTTAGTCCCAATCACGGTTATGACGCGCCGGGGTATCTCTTCAGCGGCGACCTACCGCTGGTGAAGCAGTTTCGAGCTGCCGCCGACAAAGTAAACCCCGATTTTCTGTTCGCCGGCGAGGGGCCGGGTGACTGGTTGATGCCCTACTATGTGCTCGGCTATTACCGCATCGGCCCAGGCACAAGGCATGCCCTACGCTATATCGATCCTCAGGCTCCGTTGATGGCTGCAGTCAGAGGCTTCGATGCTCGCGAGGAACTGAACCTCACTCTTCTGTATCGCTACATCATCAGTTACGAGCCGTACGACTTCAAAGGTCATGTCACGGATTTCCCCCTGACCCTGGCTTATGGCAAGAAGATTGATGCGCTCCGCCGCAAATACAAGGCGTGGATATGGGATGCGGAGTTCCGCGACACGTTGGGTGCGAAGGTAACTTCAAACGGCTCCCACCGCTATACCGTGTTTCAGACCGCGGCCGGAAAGCGAGCTATCATCGTGGTAAACATGGAGCAGAGCCGCCCCATTACGGTGATTGTGGATGTCCCAAACCCAGGCCGGTTTCTGGCAGCAACACCCGAAGAGCTCGACGCCCAACCTGTGTCTGGACCGCTGCAGTTATCCCCGCGGTCTGCAATTATCATGATGGAGCAGTAAGCTCCCCTGACCTGTGCTTCGTCAAAACTTGTGCCTCGCCAAAATTCCAATCGGCGCAATTTGTGCAAGGATATTCGTTTAGGGGCAAATCAAGTATCAGAGCGGGTTCTCCCAAGTCGACCCCTCTCTGCGCCCTTCAGAACGTCGACGTTGTCATACATGGGCCACCCCGGCAGTTCAACCATCGCCCCAACCTCATTCGTTGCGATTGAAGGCCCGAACTGATCGCACGATCTGGACCGGTCCGAGGAGGCCGGACGGCAACAGGGTGGAATCAGCACTATAGAATCGCATGTTTGTATATGTGTACTTTTTGGTCGCGTCGGGCTGTTGATCGCCGATCAACCGGTTGACCCAGAGATTCGTCACCTTGATTTCCAGCACGTTCGTGCCCGGCTTCATTGCTCCGGTTACATCCACCCGGAACGGTGGCTTCCAGACTATCCCCAAGGATTTGCCGTTCACGGATACCTCGGCGATATTCTTCACATCGCCGAGATCTATCCATAGCCGCGCACCACTGTTGAACCACTTCGCTGGAGCCTGGAATGATTTCGAATAGGTCGCAGTACCGGAGAAATATTTCACTCCAGAATCATTGTTTTCCGTCCAGGAAACCAGTTTTTCAAAACTACACTCCGCCGGCGCGCCTCGGCCCGATTGAAACTGCACCTTCCAAGGCCCCTCGATGCTTGCCACGGTGGTCTCGATCGGGAGCCGGATGCTTCGCGATGGCACGTCTGCGTTCCTGCGGAACACTACGAACACGGCATCGTTGGGCCCAAGGCGGAGTGGCACGATAGTGCGATTGTCTGCGATACGGTACGATGCGGCTTCCATTTTTCCAGTATCGGCATGCCACAACTCTGGAGCCTTGCCTGCGACGCGAAATCCAGCGTTAACTGTCTCGGCTCGGTTGTTACTGTTATTCACCCAATAGATCTCGCCGTTAGAAATGCGGCGGTGCGTGAAGAACAAGCTTGTGCCGGGAGGTCCTTCATTGACCTGGAAGTCCGGCCTCACATTCAGCTTTCGCAGTGCTTCGGCGAGTGTTTGTCCTGCAAGCACTCGGCCCTTGCCATAGCTGTGGTCGCCCGTTCCTGAGCCGAAGAGTTGACCCGCGATCGTTTTGAATTCGGCCTGATCGTCGCTCAGGCTAGGACTATCAATCGGCATGGGGCCAACCATGACCGCGCCATCGTTAACAAGCTCACGGAGCTTCCGTAGCACCGGCAGCGTCATGCGGCGAGTACTCGAATCGAGCGCCAGCACACGATAGCTGGTTCCTCCCGGAGTTGAGAGCCGTCCGTTCTTCACGCTCAGGCGATGCAGAACAACATCGCTGTTGACGTAATCAAAGTTGTAGCCTGCAGGCACCTCGGGCCCCTGGACAGCGAATAGTTGTGTAATGTTGGCGTCTTGACCATAGAGATAGGCCACGTCGGCCACAAACTTGCCCTGCTGGAGCATATACGAGCTCCGCCCCAGGTAAGTCATCCAGGGTTTTGCCAACTCCGCCCACGTCTCATGCCGCGTGAACCATTGTCCGTACCCTCCGAGCCCAATCCCAGGGACTTTGTCATCCAGCGGCTGGTGCACCGAGGTGTGAATCACAAATCGGTTGACGCCCATCGCCAGTTCTCTATCGACGGCCGGCTTCAGGGTTTCGGGCGACCACGTCCACGCTCCGCTGCCCGTCGTCAGCGACTCGGCCGCTACGAGATTTTGTCCGTAAATGTGGGCTACTGACGCCGATTCCCGCATGTCGGCATCGCGGGTGATACTGGCATTCGGAACCCACATTGCGCCCATCGGGATATCAGCGGTTCGCTTCACTTCCATGCCATCGGCGATCAATGAGCGGCTTTGCTCGTGCGACTCGGAGTAGCGCCCCATACCCCGCGCGTGCAGGAGGGCGGTCAGTTGGTCGTAATGGTTCTCTGTGACAAGATCGGATAAGGTCTGGCGAAAGTCATAAAGAAAGCGGTCGCTGGCCTCAGAGCTTTCGACCACATGGCCTGTCAGCACCGGCAGCCAGGGAAGCATGTCGTACCCTCGATGCGCCTTAAACTGAGCCAACATGTCGTCCGTCCAGTTCTGAGTTCCATCTTCCCAGCTATCTGTAACCATGTACTGGAGGCCGCGCTTGCCCATCAAACCGCCAGTTGCGTCCTCGAGGTTGTCGAGGTACTTCTGGAAGTATTCCCTGACGTAAGCAGAGCTGAGCTTATCCACCTCGAGGCCGGTGGCCTCCGGTTCAGCGGGATTATTCTTTATGCCCGTAAGAGAATAGCCGAGTCGCACGACGACCCATCGCCCCGGCGGCGGGGTCCAATCGAGTGTGCCGTCGGCGTGCATTTTGGTTGTCAAATCCATCACATCGGATTTTCGAATCGCGTCCCCGGCAACGGTCGGCGGCGTTGCAACAGAGAGTAAGTTGCCTTCTCGACCGAACGCCGCTTTTGTTTCGAATCGATTAATGGGCATGGTGGATCGAAAGGCCAGTTCAGATATGCGCGCTCCGACCGCGGAGGCCTCTTGCGGAGGTGTTTTGAACGTGACCCGAAAGAATTTCGCAGTCACTGCAGGAAACGCAATCGTGCGCACTGGAAACTGTGCTAAT
>OBLU010000919.1_pt1 | contig 27288 bp, 23 predicted proteins | sample 1518681 | NCBI WGS metagenome assembly OBLU01 (sample SAMEA3539304, study PRJEB22396) | soil metagenome | biome: tundra; feature: field; material: soil | place: USA | collected 2010-05 | depth 0.15 m
TTCACAACCACTTGCTCTGCCAGCTCACCGCCGACGCCCTGGGCCTGCCGGTCATCGCTGGCCCGGCGGAGGCGACCACCATGGGGAGCCTGCTCGTGCAAGCTCGCGCCCACGGTGCCCTTGCGGGCGGTCTCGCCGAGATGCGGGCGGTTGTCCGTGCCAGTACCGACTGCGCCGTCTACGAGCCGTCGGGCGGGGAGAACAGCTGGCGCCGTGCGGAGGCCCGGATTGTCGCGCGATCGGCCGCTGGGTAGTGGCAATGCGACAGCGACCTGAGGCGACGACCGACGCAGGTTTCCCCGACCCTCTCGCGCCGCTGCGCGGTCTTCCCGAGCTCCCGTTCGAGAGACTCTCTGTTCCCAGCTCCCCCGCCGCCGCGACCCAGAACGCTCCTATGCAGAATGAAGCGGGACGGGGCGGCCCCGCGCCGAACACATCTCCGAAGGTCAACACTCACGTTCACCTGCCGCCCAACTTTTCGGCTTTCGAGACTGTCGAGCAGGCGGTCGACCTGGCTGCCGACGCAGAGCTGCAAGTTCTGGGCACGAGCAATTACTACGACTTCGGCGTCTACGCACGGTTCGCACAGTCGGCGCGCGCGCGGGGCGTCTTCCCTCTCTTCGGCCTGGAGATCATCAGCGTGGTCGCGGAGCTGAAGAACGCCGACATCAAGATCAACGATCCGGACAATCCCGGGCGGATGTACCTGTGCGGCAAGGGGATCACCCGCTTTGCTCCCACATCTGGAGAGGCGCAGCGGCTGATACAGGCAATCCGCGACGCCGACCGCGCCCGTATCGAGATGATGATCGAGCGCGTGACCGGGCTGATGCAAGACAACGGCGTCTACACCGCCGTGACCGCCGAGTCGGTCCGGTCGTCACTGGCCCGCCGCTACGCGGTCCCGGTCAGCTCGGTGTACCTGCAGGAACGCCACGTCGCCAAGGCCTTCCAGGAGGCGCTGTTCGCCCAGGCCGCAGGACCAGAACGAACCGGCACCCTGAGGCGGGTGCTTGCCGCCGAATGCGCAGCACCTGACGACCCGGTGACGGTGCAGAACCAACTCCGCTCGCGCCTCCTGAAAGCGGGCAAGCCCGCCTATGTCGAGGAGTCCGTGCTAGACGCCGACGTCGCGTACGCGCTTGTTCTCGCGCTCGGCGGTGTGCCGTGCTATCCCATCCTGGCCGACGGAGCTTCACCCGTGTGTCAGTTCGAGGACCCGGTCGACGATCTCGTGGAAGCGCTTGCCGGACGCGGTATCTGGTGTGCCGAGATCATCCCGAGTCGTAACACCGCCTCGGTTGTGGACCAATACGCGACGACTCTGCGTGGTGCCGGGATCATCGTGTTGGGCGGCACCGAGCACAACACGCCCGAGCTGGTTCCGATAACGCCGGAATGCAAGGGCGGCGTGCCGGTTCCCCAGCGCGTGGCGGAGCTGTTCTGGGAGGGAGCGTGCGTCGTGGCGGCGCACCAGTACCTATCGGCGCGAGGGAAGACAGGCTATGTCGACGCTCAGGGCAACCTGAGCCCCGGCTTCACGACGCACGATCAGCGCATCAGTGCCCTGGCAGGTCTGGGTGCGACCGTAATCGACACGTCCCGCCGACCGGACGGGGAGAGGAGAAGCGAAGTGGCGACAACGGACCCCACCAGAGCAGCGGGGACGACCCAGTCGTGACGATCTCCAAACCGCCATGGCCGTCGTCCGACGCAACGGCGAGCCCGCTCGAGCACCTCCTCGGCCTGTCGCACTACTACGGCTCCAAGCCCGAGTATGTACTGGCCGGAGGGGGGAACACATCGGTCAAGATGGGTGACCGCCTGCTCGTCAAGGCCAGCGGCTACTCGCTCGCGACGATCGGCCCGGAGGGGATCGTCGAGCTGGATCGACCAGCGCTGCAGGCGCTGCTGGAGAGCACGCTCAGCACTGACCCCATGCAGCGGGAAGAGGAGTTCAAAGCCGCGGTGCTCGGGGCCCGTGTCGAGCCAGAAAAAGGCCGGCGTCCATCGGTCGAGGCGGTGTTGCACCACCTGATTCCCGGTCGCTACGTAGTGCACACGCACCCGACGCTGGTCAACATCTTCGGCTGCTCACGCGACGGCGGTGCGATCATCGGGCGTGAGGTGGGTGACGAAGTGCTATGGGTCGACCCCGTCGACCCAGGCTTCCTACTTGCCAAGACATTGGAACAGGCCCTCGGCGCCTACCGATCCCGAACCGGCCGGGAGGGCCCCCGGGCGATAATGATGGCCAACCACGGCCTGGTTGTCAGCGGCGAGACGCCCGACGAGATCCGGGCCCACACGGACTGGTTGTTCCAGGAGCTGGAGCGCATGCTGGAGCCGACCAGGTCCATGGAGCCCTTCGGCGTGGTCCTCACCCTGGATGCGGTCAGAGCACGCGAGCTGGTCAACACGATCGCGCCGGCGCTACGCGCGCTGCTGAGCTCGGGCGAGGCCCTGAAGGTTGTCACGCTGGACGACTCGCCCTCGACGATGCGCCTGGCCGGCGGAAGCGACGGAGAAGCACTGACGGCTCTGGGTCCCCTCTGCCCGGACCAGATCGTCTACTGCAAGTCCTTCCCGTTGTGGTTTGAGGACACGGCCAGCGCTGACCCGGTGGAGCGCCTGACGCACGCCGTCGGGGAGTATCGGCGCCAGTACCAGACGCTGCCCAACGTGGTGTTGGTCAAAGGACTCGGACTGTTCGCTGCTGGCGACACGTGGGCGGCGGCCGACGCAGTGCGTCAGGTCTACAAGGACGCTATCGACGTCATGGCTGGCGCCGCAGGGCTGGGCGGAGTCCAGTGCCTTGGCGGCCGGCTGCGACGGTTCATCGAGGACTGGGAGGTCGAGTCCTATCGACGGGAGGTGGCGTCCTCCGGCCACCGAGCCGGGCGCGTCGCGGGCAAGGTGGCACTTGTGACTGGCGCGGCGCAGGGGTTCGGGCTGCAGATAGCGCAGGATCTCGTTGCTCAGGGTGCCCACGTCGCGATGGCCGACGTCAACGACGCGGGTGCGCGGGCGGCGGCCGGGGCCCTGTCCCAAGAGTCGGGCGAGGGGCGCGCGATCGGACTGCAGGTTGACGTCGCCGACGCGGCGTCGGTCGATGAGCTGATACATCAGGTCGTACGGGCCTACGGCGGCTTGGACCTGCTCGTCTCCAACGCCGGCGTGCTCAGGGCCGCCAGTGTCAAGACTCAGGCCGAGCGCGATTTCGACCTGTCCACCGCAGTGAATTACAAGGGCTACTTCCTGTGCGTGCAGAAGGCAGTGCCGGTGATGGCGATCCCGCGCCGCGTGCGTCCGGGCTACTGGAGCGACATCGTCCAGATCAACTCGAAGTCCGGCCTGGCCGGATCGGAGAAGAACTTCGCTTACGCGGGCAGCAAGTTCGGCGGAGTCGGCCTGACCCAGTCCTTTGCCCTCGAGCTCGTAGCCGACGGGATCAAGGTGAACTCCGTCTGCCCCGGCAACTTGTTGGACGGACCCTTGTGGTCGGACCCGCAGACCGGGCTGTTCGTTCAGTACCTGAACGCCGGGAAGGTCCCCGGTGCTCAGACTCTGGACGACGTGAAGAAGTACTACACGGACAAGGTGCCGATGCGGCGTGGGTGCACGACGGCCGACGTCATGAAGGCCGTCTACTACCTGGTCGAACAGGACTACGAGACCGGCCAGGCACTCCCGGTGACCGGTGGCCAAGTGATGCTGCACTAGCTTCAATTGTCGGGCGGTCGCAGAGGTCGTCTACGATCACAAACGGGTACAAAGGCGTTCGCCGAAAGGCGAAGTCCCCTGCCGAACAAGACCAAACCAGACGGACACGATGACACCAGACCAACACGGCGATGCTCTCCCGGCCAGTCAGAACGCCGTTCAGTTGGTTGGACCCGGACGTCTCGTGCTCAACCGCAGCAAAGACGTGCCGCAACCCGGCCCTCACCAGATCGTGGTCAAGGTCGAGGCCGTCGGTCTGTGCTTCTCCGACCTCAAGCTGCTGAACCAGTTCTCGGCCCACCCCCGCAAGGGGGAGATCGTGTCAGGCATCGCTCCAGAGGTGCTTCAGCAGATCCCGAGCTACGTGCCCGGCGAGCTGCCCACCGTGCCGGGGCACGAGGTGTCGTGCCGGATTGTGGCGGTGGGCAGCGACGTCACCCGGCACAGAGTGGGCGAACGCTGCCTTGTGCAGACCGACTACCGCACACTGCCCACCAAAGGCTCCAATGCAGCCTTCGGGTACAATTTCGAGGGCGGACTCCAGGAGTACGTGCTGATGGACGAGCGCGTTGTCGTCGACACTGTCACCGGTGTTCGGTCGCTGATCGCCGTTTCCGAGGAGCCCAGCGCGTCGGCCGTGGCGTTGGTGGAGCCGTGGGCATGCGTTGAGAACTCCTACTCCACGACAAACCGGCGCACGCTCGCCCCGGGTGGACGGCTGCTGGTGGTCGCCGAGGACGGTCATGCCGTGATGGGCTTGGCCGAGGCGGCTAAGCCTGGTCAGCCGCCGGCCTCCGTGACCATCGTGGCATCAGCCGAGGTCGACTTGCCCTGGGCCGGTCCGAGCGTGGCAGTGATACGCGCGAGCGACGTGCGCGACCTGCCGGACGCGTCCTTCGACGACATCGTTTACTTCGGAGCGTCCAAGCTGACGATCGATGTGCTCAACGACAAGCTCGCCGTAGGCGCCATCATCAATGTCGTCCTGGCTGGCGCCACCATCGGGGCACCGGTGTCGGTGGGCGTTGGCCGAGTTCACTACGAGGCGACGCGCTGGATCGGCACCGTCGCGAACTCGGCTGCGGAGTCCTACGTGACGGTCCCACCCTCGGGGGAGCTACGACCGGGCGACACCCTGCTGGCGGTCGGCGCGGCCGGACCGATGGGCCAGATGCACATCCTTCGCAGCCTGTCCGCTGACGTGGACGGGCTTACCGTGGTGGGCACCGACCTCGACGACGCACGGCTGCGGTCGTTGCTGGCCAAGGCTCAGCCGCTTGCGCAGGCCAACGGCGTGAGCCTGCGGCTGCTGAACACGAGCAGCCAGCCGTTGGTCGGCACTTTCAGCTACCACCTGATCCTCGTCCCGATGCCGTCGCTTGTCGCGGACGCGGTCCAGAGCAGCGAGGATCGAGGCCTGATCAACATCTTTGCGGGTATCGCCGTAGCGACCCGCCACGACATCGACCTAGACGCCTACATCGCGCGGCGCTGCTACATGTTCGGATCCAGCGGCTCGGTCGTCAGCGACATGGAGGTGCTGCTGAGCAGGATCGCCACCGGCCAGCTGGACACCAACCTGTCGGTTGATGCCGTCTCCGGCATGGCGGGGGCGGCCGATGGGCTAGCGGCGCTGCAGGACAGGACCATGGCCGGCAAGATCGTGATCTATCCCTCTCTGCATGAGGTCGGCCTGCTGTCGCTCGCCGATCTCGGCGGCGCCTTTCCTACCGTCGCGTCCAAGCTCGCCGACGGGCACTGGTGCCTAGAGGCGGAGAGGGAGCTGCTGAAGGTGGCCGGCTCACCGCCACCCGCGCCCGCGGACGACAAGCATGACTGACTGCACCAGCAGCGGGCTGGCCAGGAGGCTCTGAGCACGTGGCGACACCAGTGGAGATGCCCAAGCTGGGCAACACCGTGGAGCAATGCCTGCTTGTGGCTTGGCACAAGCGCAAAGGCGACGCCGTTTGCGCGGGCGATGTCCTGGCCGAGATGGAGACGGACAAAGCGACTTTCGATCTCACCGCGCCCACGGACGGGACTGTGCTCGAGCTGTTCTTCGACGAGGGCGCGATGGTCCCGGTCTTCACGAACGTGTGCGTGATTGGCGAGGCCGGTGAGGTGATCGAGGAATATCGACCCCAGATGCCGGTCCCGCCTGCCACTACTGGGACGGCAGCGAGCGCGAGCAGCGGTAAGGCTCCGTCGGCCGCGGCGCACACGGGCACGGTGGCCACGGCTGTGTCACCAGCGCCCGGCGGTGGGTCTGATTGGACCGGCGCCATCGCTTCGAACGGAACGCCAGCTGCGACCCAGCCCGCAATGCCGGCTGCGAGCATTCCCGTGCTCGTCGGGCGCATGAGCCCGCGGGCGCGGCGCTTTGCGGCCGAACACGGCTTCAAACCGAGCACGCTGCCCGGCAGTGGGCCCGGTGGGCGCATCCTGGAGAGGGACGTGCGCGATCAGCTGCGCTCCGCGCCGCCGGTCACTCGCGCCGCTCGCAGCCTGATCGACAGCGGCTACGAGATCAGGGGTGTGGGCTCGGGAGTGGGTGGCATGATCCGCGCGGGCGATCTCGTGCCACCACCGGTCCGTTTCACCGGCATGCGCGAGCGGATCGCCCGGAGGATGGGGAAGTCGCTGGCGAGCACCGCGCAGTACACGCTGAACACCTCGGCCGACGCCACCGGTCTGCTGGCGCTCCGCCGCGAAATCAAGGCATCGCCCGGCATTCCCGACATCACGATCAACGACCTCGTGGTGTTCTGCGCGATCCAAGCCGTGCTCGAGGTCCCGGCGGTCAACGCCGAGCTGATCGAGGGCCGGCTGTATCAGCGTGCGCACGTCAACCTGGGCTTTGCCTGCGACACGCCACGCGGACTGGTCGTCCCCGTGGTCCAGCGCAGCGAGGAGCTCAGCGTCGCCGAGCTGTCGGGCCGGATGAGCGCATTGGCCACGCAGGCGGTCGAGGGAACGCTGGGGGCCGACGACATGGCCGATGCCACCTTCACCGTGAGCAACCTCGGCGGGCTCGGGGTCGAGTCCTTCACCCCCGTGATCAACCCGCCCCAGGTCGCCATCCTCGGCGTGGACGCGATCACGCTGAGGCCCGTGCGCAAGAGCGATGGCGGGGTCGACTTCGTCGACGTCATCGGCCTCTCGGTCACCTTCGACCACCAGGTGATCGACGGAGCACCCGGGGCAAGGTTCCTCAACATCGTCAAGCGGAAGATTGCGAGCGTGCAGTCGATATGTTCGATCTAATTGTCATCGGCGCCGGGCCGGGTGGGTACGAGGCCGCTGCCCATGCGGGCAATCTCGGCAAGAGTGTGGCCGTCGTCGAGAAAGCCGAGCTGGGTGGCACCTGCCTGAACGTCGGGTGCATCCCGGCAAAGACATTCCTCCGCTCCTCCCGACTTTTCCGCGAGTATCGCGAGGCGGCTGTTTTCGGCATAATCGTCGGCGCGCCCAGCTTCGACATGCCGGCGCTGGTTGCGCGCAAGGACAATGTCGTCGGCACGCTGAAACGCGGCGTATCGGCGTTGCTGCGTGACACGAGCGTGGAGGTGCTCCACGGAACCGGCCGCCTGGTGGGTCGCAACGCGGTCGAGGTCGACGGGGAGCGCCACGAGGCAGCCAACATCCTCATCGCGTCGGGCTCGCGACCCGCAGTCCCGCCGATCCCCGGCATCGACGGGGAGCGTGTTCTCGACTCGACCTCGGCGTTCGAGCTCACGGCAGTGCCGGAGCGGATCGCGATCATCGGCGGTGGCTACATCGGTCTCGAGTTCGCCTCCTTCTTCCACGAGATCGGCACCGAAGTCACGGTGTACGAAGCGTTGCCGAGGATCGCCACCGGCTGCGACGGTGACATCGCCGACGAGCTGCTCAAGATCCTGCGCCGCGGCGGCATTGAGATCCACCTGTCCTGCCTGGTCCTGGACATCGAGGCCGACACGCTGCACTATCAGGACATCACCGGCGCTGAGCACAGCGATTCGGCGACGTACATCCTCAACGCCACCGGCCGCACTCCCGTCGTCACCGACCTCGGGTTGGAGGAGGCGGGCGTCGACGTGTCTGCTCGGGGCATCCGAGTGGACGCCCAGGGCCGCACCAACATGCCCAACATCTGGGCCTGCGGCGACGTGACCGGGCGGCACATGCTCGCGCACGTGGCGGTCCGCGAAGGGATAGTCGCGGTCAACTCGATGTTCGGACGGCCCGATCGCATGCGTTACGACGCAATACCGGCGGTGATCTACTCCCACCCTGAGGTGGCGATGGTGGGCAAGACCGAGGAAGAGCTCAAGGCGGCTGCCGTCGACTACCGCAAGGCCGTGGTGCCGATGGCCCTCGCCGGCCGCTTCCTGGTCGAGCACGTGAAAGCGACCGGCCTCGTCAAGGTGCTCGCTGGTGCGACCTACGGCGAGATCCTCGGCGTGCACGCCATCGGCGACCTGTCGAGCGAGTTCATCGTCGCCGCCGGAGCGATGATCGAAGCCGAGATGACGCTGGCGCAGGCCAGCGAGGTCATCTTCCCGCACCCGACCGTGGCCGAGGCGCTGCACGCAGCGATCCTCAAGGCCCAATGACCCGTGGCCTAGGAGAGATTCGATGCCCAAGTCCATCCCGGTTGTCCCGGACCAGGTTTTCCGTCCGGGTGCAATTCATTTCAACGACATCCCGGTCAACGCCTACAACCGGTCAATTGCCGAGGAGTGCGACCGGTTCTCGCCCGATGACCTGGTGCACATCTGGCGCGACATGTGCGCGATCCGTGAGTTCGAGACGATCCTCAACGAGATAAAGACCAAGGGCGCATACAAGGGCGTCACCTACAACCACGCAGGGCCCGCGCACCTGTCGATCGGGCAGGAGGCCGCTGCAGTGGGCATGGCCTACTCGCTGACCCCGCAGGACCACATCTTCGGTTCCCATCGCAGCCACGGCGAGATCCTCGCCAAAGGGCTGTCGGCCATACGCGGGTTTGGCGACGACGACCTGGAGCACGTGATGCGCTCTTACCGCGACGGCGCGGTCCTCGCCCCGGTGGAGAAGGCGTACAGCGTGCCCGTCAGCGAGCTCGCGGAGCGCTTTTTCGTGTACGGCGCCTACAGCGAGATGTTCGCGCGCGAGGCCGGCTTCAACCGCGGTCTGGGCGGTTCCATGCACGCGTTCTTCACGGCCTTTGGGATTTACCCCAACAACGCCATTGTCGGCGGCTCCGGTTCGATCGCGCCCGGGGCGGCCCTGTTCAAGCGCATCAATCGCCGGCCCGGCATCGTGGTGGCCAACATCGGCGACGGCTCCTTCAGCTGCGGCCCGGTGTGGGAGGGTGTCACCTTCGCTTCCATGGACCAGTACCGCAAGCTGTGGGACCCGTCCATCGGTGGCGGCCTGCCGATCGTCTTCAACTGCATGAACAACTTCTACGGGATGGGTGGCCAGCCTGAGGGCGAGACGACCGGCATGCAGTCCATTGCCCGCTTCGGCGCCGGAGTCAACCCCGAGCAGATGCACGCGGAGGAGGTCAACGGCTACAACCCGCTCGCGGTCATCGATGCTTTCGAGCGCGCGCGCGCGACCCTCTCAGAGGGACGCGGCCCAGTCCTGTTGGATACCCTCACCTACCGCTACAGCGGGCATTCGCCGTCGGACGCGTCCAGCTATCGCAGCCGCGAAGAGGTGGAGCAGTGGCAGGCGGCGGACTGCATAAACAGCTTCCGCACGCACATCCTGGAAAGCGGCGCGGTGAAGGAGTCGACACTGGACGAGGCGAGGGGCGCAATCGAGGATCTGGTCTTCGACATGTTCCGCCTGGCGGTCGACGAGCACGCGAGCCCGCGCATCGACGTCAGCTCCGAGATGGTGGGCAGCGTCATGTTCTCCTCCGGACGTGTCGAGCGCTTTGACGAACGCGAACCCGAGCTCCTCGGGGACCTGGCCGAGAATCCGCGAGTCAAGCAGATCGCCGGCAAGGTGCGCACCGCCGTAGTGGACGGCGAGCCTGTGCCCAAGCTGAAGCTGTACAACATCCGCGATGCCATCTTCGAGGCCTTGCTGCACCGTTTTGCCATCGACCCCACGATGGTCGCCTTCGGCGAGGAGAACCGCGACTGGGGCGGCGCGTTCGGCGTCTACCGAGGGCTCACCGAGGCCCTGCCGTATCACCGCCTGTTCAACTCGCCCATCTCGGAGGCAGCCATCGTCGGGGCAGCGGTCGGGTACGCGATGGAAGGAGGCCGCGCCGTCGCCGAGCTCATGTACGCCGACTTCATCGGCCGCGCAGGCGATGAGATCTTCAACCAGTTGTCGAAGTGGCAGGCCATGTCGGCCGGGGTCCTGTCGATGCCCGTCGTCCTGCGCATCTCGGTGGGCGACAAGTACGGGGCACAGCACTCCCAGGACTGGACGGCGCTGCTGCACCACATACCGGGACTGAAGGTCGTGTACCCGGTCACGCCCTATGACGCCAAGGGGATGATGAACTCTGCGCTCATCGGCACCGATCCGGTGGTCTTCCTCGAGAGCCAGAAGCTATACGACGTGGGCGAGCTGTTCGAACCCGGAGGAGTTCCCGAGGGCTACTACGAGATCGAGCTGAGCGAGCCCTCCGTCAAGCGGCCCGGTAGCGACCTCACGATTCTGACGCTAGGGCCCGCGCTGTACACCGCGATCAAGGCGGCGGAGGAGCTGACGACGAGCTTCGGCATATCGGCGGAGGTGATCGACCTGCGCTCTGCGGTGCCGATCGACTATGAGCCGCTGGTGGAGTCCGTGCGCAAGACCGCCAAGGTCGTGCTCGTGTCCGAGGAGGTCGAGCGCGGGAGCGTCATGCAGACAGTGGCCGCGAACCTCACGCAGCTGTGCTTCGATGACCTCGACGGCCCGCCGGTCATCGTCGGTGCACGGAACTGGATCACCCCCGCGGCCGAGCTGGATTCGATGTTCTTTCCTCAGCCGTCGTGGGTGCTCGACGCCATTCACGAGCACGTTCTGCCACTGCCCGGCTACGAGCCGGTCACTAACCGCACCAAGGGCGAACTGATCAGGCGCGCTCGCATGGGGATCTAGTACGAGGCTCATTCTGCCACTTCGGCAGGCATCGGCATCTGCTTGCTGCGCGATAGACGGGATTCGTCTGGCCGACCTCAACAACATGGCCAGCGGACGGCCGATGGGCACACTCGGAGTCAGGTAAGGTCGCGCCTCAGCTCTTGCGGCCGACCAGCAACACGGCAAAGCGGAAGCTATCCACTCACTTCGTCACTTGGTGGATGAAGCAAACTTCGGCCCGCTCTCGCACCTCCTGCCGGTTCTGTGAAAGAAGCTTCAGAACTGTGCGCTGCCCCTCGTTTCGTTGTGCTTCAGGAGTTGTTGGCGAACTCCTCGACCATCCGGTAGGCCTCGTCGTCGTGGAACTGCACCGGCGGTGACTTCATGAAGTAGGACGACGGGCCGATCAGTGGGCCACCGAGGCCTCGGTCGAGTCCGATCCTGGCGCACCGCAGCGCGTCGATGATGACACCCGCCGAGTTCGGCGAGTCGTGGACCTCGAGCTTGACCTCCAAGTTGAGCGGGGCGTCACCGAAGTTGCGGCCTTCCATGCGTATGTAGGCCCACTTGCGATCCTCGAGCCAAGGCACGTGGTCCGAAGGCCCGATGTGCACGTTGTCCGGCGCGATCGCGCGGTCGATCTGGCTGGTGACGGCGCGGGTCTTCGAGATCTTCTTCGACACGAGCCGCTCACGCTCCAACATGTTCATGAAGTCCATATTGCCGGCCACGTTCAGCTGGTAGGTGCGATCGAGGATCATTCCCCGGTCCTCGAACAAGCGGGTGAGGACCCGGTGGACGATCGTGGAGCCGACCTGGCTCTTGATGTCGTCACCGATGATCGGGATGCCCGCGGCGGTGAAACGGTCCGCCCACTCGGGATCGCTCGCGATGAAGACGGGGATGGCGTTGACGAACGCGACGCCGGCCTCGAGCGCGGCCGTGGCGTAGTGCTTTTGTGCCTGTTCGGAGCCCACCGGTAGGTAGGCGACGAGCACCTCGGCTCCGCTCTTGCGCAACACTTCGGCGACATCGACAGGTGAGGCCGGCGACTCCTCGACTGCCTTGCGGTAGTACAGGCCGAGACCGTCGAATGTCGGCCCGCGCTCGACTGTGACGCCGAGAGCAGGGATATCGGAGAACCGGAGCGTGCAGTTGTTGGAGGCGAAAACCGCCTTCGAGAGGTCGAGGCCCACCTTTGCCGCGTCCACATCGAACGCGGCGACGAACTCAGTGTCACCGACGTGATAGCCACCGAGCGAGACGTGCATGAGACCCGGCACGCGGTCTTCCGGATCGGCGTCGCGGTAGTACTCGATCCCTTGCACGAGGGAGCTGGCGCAGTTGCCGACTCCCGCGATGGCGACCTTGATACTGTGGGCCTTGCGATTCATGACCTGCTCCTTTCAGGGGCTGCCTTCTTGAACGCCGGACGCGCGTGGGCAACTGACGCGTTCAAGACCGCAGACGGGTTTTCAACGGCTTGATTTGCTCGAAGCGCCGTGGTGGGCGCCGATGAGGAGATCTGCGCCGCCTGTTCGGTGGCGATGAGACAGTCGATCCAGCTCAGGTCGTGTTCGGTCGCTTCCTTGTCGTGGTCGACGAGGGAGCGCTGGTAGCGGTCGAGCGGCCGCCAGGGCGATTCCATCGCCCGGCGTGAGCCTTCCCGAGTGGCCAGCAGTTGGGCACGCCGGCGCCGCAGGAGCGAGAGCCGGTCCTCTGGGTTCAAGTAGCCCGCGAAGGCCCAGCGCAACGCGAAGCCACGCCCTCCTTCGGACTTGGGCTCCTCGGTCTCGAGCAAGCGGTGGAACATCTCGTCACCGTGCGCGGTGATCTCGTACACCCGCCGGCCCCGGGTGCCGCTTGTCGAGCGGGTAGAAGCCGCGCGCCGAGAGGCAAGACGCGCCCTGAACGCAGCCCTCTCGCCTGCGATGGAGCCGGCAGAGGTGAATGAGCTTGCGGGCGGCGCCACCGAAGGGCGGTGCTCGGAGGCGACCTCGTGGACGGCGCCCGCGGCTTCGAGGCGTGCCAGAGCCGGGTAGAGCGAACCGAAGGAAAGGCTCGAGAGGAGGCCGAAATCCTCGCGCATCCTCTTGCGCAGGTCGTAGCCGTGCATCGGGTGCTCCTTCAACAGCCCCAGAATCGCCAATTCGAGCACGGGCGCAAATGTATCACGTCGACATATCAAGACGATATGTCGGATGACACATTCGGGGCCCGTTCGGGCCGGCGATGGCCCGGCCGCTACGCTCCGCGGGCGTGGGTGATGCCATAGGCCCCGGCACACCGGGCATGCTGCCGCCGGCCGCGTGGTATCGGGACCCATGGGGAATGGCACCGCTGCGCTGGTGGGACGGGCGGAACTGGACCTCGTTCACATCTCTCGGCCCGTGGAGGGCGGAGCCCGACGTGCCGGTCGCTCGGCCGGCGGCTCCGGTCGAGCTGTCGAAGCGCGGACGGCTCACGGCCGAGATAGTCATCGTGCTGGCGATCTTCCCGTTGCCCTACGTGGTGAACGCGCTCGCGGTGCTCATCCAGGCTGCCGTCAACGAGGGCACTCCGGGCCGATTCCCCCTTCCCATCGCTTCTCATCTCGGCTATTCGTTTCTGCTCGATCTCCTGCTGGTCCTCGAACCCTTGGCTGCCGCCGCGCTCGTCATGTACTTGCTGCGGATCTCCGGGGAGGGAGGCACCTGTGTGATCGGCCTCGATCGGTCAGATCCGAGGCAGGACCTTGCGTTGTTGCTTCCGGTGTTCCTGCTCTGCTTCCTCCTTCCCCAGCTCGGCGTGTCGTATCTGCTTCAAGTGGGCCACGTCAGCGCAATCGTCCCAGCCAGACAGAGCCTGCCTGAGTACTTCTCGATCGTGGCGATCGCGACTGCGGTCGCAGCCGGCGTGGTGGAGGAGATCGTGGTCCTCGGCTTCCTCGTCCGGCGTCTCGAGCAGCGCGGCCTGCGTCCTGCGGCCGTCCTTGTCGTCGCAGTTCTCGTCCGGATCTCCTACCACGTGTACTACGGGTGGGGAGTTCTCCCCATTCTCGCCTGGGCGATGGCGAGCGTGCTCGTGTACCGGCGTTACCGACGACTGGGGCCGTTCATCGTCGTGCACGCCTTCTGGGACACCGCCCTGATCCTCTGGCCCTTCTTCGGCGCAACACCACTGGTCGTCGAGGTCCTGGTGCTCGCTCCCTCGTCGTTCGTGTTCTGGCTGATGTGGCGCAACCGGCTGGCTCGTCTCCCCGATGTCGGACGGTCGGGCCCGGGCTGGTGGGCACGGTAGCCTGGCCGGGATGTCGAGCGTACGGAGCGGGCCGCAGTCGAGTTGGGGAGTCGGAGGGCTTCCGCGACCTGGCCGTATCGAGTACCGATTGATGCGTGAGTCGATAGTGAAGGAATACCGGCGAGGTCGCCTCGGCCGGCCTGACGTGTGCGACGCCCAGCCGGAGCTGCTCCGAGTCGCGAAGAACCTAGGGCGCGAGTCGGAGACCGAGTGCCCCATCTGCGAACACGAGCAGCTCGTGCACGTCACGTTCGCGTTCGGGCCCGGCCTTCCTCCAGGCGGACTGCCGCTGGCTGATCTCCGCGAGCTCGGGCGCAAGGCAGGCAGGCGAAGTGCCGACGTAGCTTGCTACGTGGTCGAAGTCTGCACCGGATGTGCTTGGAACCATCTCTTGAGCGTCTTCGTCCCAGGAGCCAACGGCCGCTGATTGACCGCCGGCAGCCAAAGTGCGCCGGACGGGAGGAGGTCCGAGAATGACAGAACAAGTGACGGTGCCCGATATCCGCGTTCGCAAGCGCAGCCGGGGGGCGGGACCCATCGTCATGATCACTGCCTACGACACGCCCTTTGCCCGCGTCGTGGACCAAGCCGATGTCGACATCATCCTCGTCGGCGACAGCCTCGCCGAGGTGGTCCTCGGCTGGGAGGACACTCTCCATGTCGGGATCGAGGACCTCGCGCATCACGTCGGAGCCGTGGCGCGCGCTGGACCGCGAGCTCTGCTCGTAGGCGACATGCCTTGGCTCACCTACCATCTCGAGGCGAGCGACACGGTTCGCAACGCGGCGATTCTCGTGCGGGCCGGTGCCCACGCTGTGAAGCTCGAGGGTGGGCGTCGCCGGGTCCCGGCAGTGCGGGCGATCTGCGACGCCGAGATACCCGTGATGGGCCACCTTGGGCTCACCCCTCAGTCGGTTCATGCCATGGGGGGCTACAAGGTTCAAGGGCGCGAGGCAGTTGCCGCTGCCGAGCTCCGGAAAGATGCCGAAGCTTTGGCTGAGGCAGGGTGCTTCGCCATCGTGCTCGAAGGCGTGCCCGATGCTCTGGCCGAGCGCGTCACCGCAGAGATCGACATCCCGACGATCGGCATCGGGGCGGGGCCGGCCTGCGACGGGCAGGTCATTGTCCTGCACGACCTGCTCGGGCTCGCAGGGCGCAACGTTCCCAAGTTCGTTCGCCGGTACGCGGAGCTGGGCAGCATTGCCACCGAGGCGGTAAGAGACTGGGCAGCGGACGTCCGGGCAGGAACGTATCCGTCCGAAGCCGAGTCGTACCATGCCTCGGCAGAGCTACGCGAGGCGCTCGGTCTGTCGTCCTGAGCCGACCCCCGGCTTGTGTCACACCCGCCTGTGATGCTTTGAGCGTGGATGACCACCTGCGCCAGGTGCGACCGGGCTCGGCTACCATGATGAGGTTCCCTATACCCCTGCCCCGTCAGAACCGGGGCCCCGAGCGCCTCGCGCGCCGGGTCCGGAGGAGGTGAGGCCGCCGTGCGGCCCTACGAAGTCATGGTTATTTTCGATGTCGGCCTTGAGGATGGCGACATCAACGCCAGTCTCGATCGCATCACGTCGCTGGTGCGCGGTCGCGGGGGCAACCCGGGTCGCGCCGAGCGTTGGGGCCGCCGGACGTTCGCGTACGAGCTCAAGCACCGCAGCGAGGGCTATTACGTCCTTATCGAGTTCACGGCCGAGCCAACCCTTGTGGCTGAGCTCGACCGAATGCTGACTCTTGATGACATCGTGCTTCGCCACAAGGTGCTCCGGCAACCGGACAGGCAGAGTGGACGCGCCCTTCGAGCTGAAGCGAAACGGCGGGACACCGCCATTCGCAAGGCTGCCCGGGCCAAAGCGGCGAGCTGAGCGAACTGGAGCTAATGAAATGTCGAATGGGAACTCCGTCACGCTGGTGGGCAACGTCACCCGTGACCCTGAACTGCGATTCACCCCGAACGGGCAGGCCACAGCGAGCTTCGGCTTGGCCGTGAACCGCCGCTGGCAGAATCGCCAGACGCAAGAGTGGGAGGAAGCGACCTCCTTTTTCGACGTCGTGTGCTGGCGCGAAATGGCGGAGAACGTGAGCGAGACCCTGACTCGTGGAGCACGGGTGATCGTTACCGGCCGACTTGAGCAGCGCAGCTGGGAGACGGCAGAAGGTGACAAGCGGTCGAAGATCGAAGTAGTGGCTGATGAGCTCGGTCCGAGCCTCCGCTGGGCGACCGCGCAAGTGGTGAAGAACGAGAGGCGCGGACCTTCCGACAGTGGTCCTGGTGGCAGCAGCGGTCGTGGCACCGCCACCCGTCCGGCTTCACAGCCCGCAGCTCAAGCCGCGGGCGAGGCGTTCGCGGCGTACGACGAGGAGCCCTTTTAGATGGCGCGGAACAATGATCGAGACCGTGGTACCCGGCGCGTTCCGAAGGAGACTGGTCGGCGCACGAAGAAGAAGATCTGCATCTTCTGCAAGGAGCACGCCACTTGGGTCGACTACAAAGACGTGAACCTGCTGCGCAAGTTCATGTCCGATCGGGGCAAGATTCGTGCCCGGCGGGTGTCTGGCAACTGTGCCCAGCACCAGCGTGAGGTTGCTCTGGCAATCAAGACTGCTCGGGAACTGGCGCTTCTTCCGTTCACCCAGAGGACGACAAGCGAGCGGCCCGGCGGACGCGGCGCGGGCCGCGGTGCCACCGGCGGCCGCGGTGCATCGCGCGCCGAATCTCCGGACGGGCCGGACCTGGAGGTGCTGACCGACACCCTGCCCGAAGACGAGCTCGAGGACTCGGAGCTCGAGCCACTGGCGCTTGTCGCCACCGAGGACGAGGCGGGTGAGCCGTGAAGGTCGTGTTGCGTACCGACATACCGGGCGTCGGAAAGCGCGGGGACATCACCGACGTCTCCGATGGATTCGCGAGGAACTACCTTGTACCCCAAGGTCGCGCGATCGTCGCTAGCGCGGGCATCGAAGACCAGGCTGCCTCGATGCGTCGTTCACGCGACCTGAAAGATGCGCGCAACCGTGAAGGTGCCGAGGCGATCGCCCGCAAGCTCGTCCCGATCGTGTTTCGTATCGAGGCACGATCCGGAAGCGAAGGCAGGTTGTTCGGCTCCGTCACCGCCTCTGACATCGTCGACGCAGTGAGCCGTCAGTCCGGACTCGAGCTCGACAGGCGTCGGCTCGTCATTGACGAAGCCATCAAGACCCTCGGCTCCCACGAGGTGGGAGTGCGCCTCCATCCGGAGGTCGAGTTCCGCTTGACCTTGGAGGTCGTGGGCTCGAGCTGACTGTGGCTCCGTCCCGATGGCGGTGATACAGGCGGATGTCAGGATGTGGCCGTGGTTGCGCACCTGGCCCGTCGCTTCGAGCACGACCTGCCCGTCGTCGCCCGCACCATCGCCCACGAGGGTGCGGGGATACTTGTCCACGCTCCGTGCACAGGATCTTCCAGGAATTCGGCCGGTAATCCACAAGATCCGGCTCTAGCGTCCCCCAGGCCCGTGCGGTCATCCTTAATGTGATGACCGTTCTGCAACCCGTTCCCGACATGTCGCGGCGCCGGCGCGGCTCGGGCCCGTCGGCGACGGTCGTGACTGCGGGCGGCTCGCGAGTACCGCCGCACAACTTTGATGCTGAGGAATCCGTGCTAGGAGCCATGTTGCTTTCGCGCGATGCGATCGCAGTCGTGGTCGAACAGGTCAGCGCCGAGGACTTCTACAAACCGTCGCACGCACACATCTATGAGGCCATCACTTCGCTGTACGCCAGGGGTGAGCCTGCAGACTATGTGACGGTCCCCGAGGAGCTGCGTCGAGTCGGTGTGCTTGACGCCTCGGGCGGAGCAGCGGCGCTCATCGCTTTGCAGGCCAACACGCCGGCGATCTCGAGTGCGAGCCGGTACGCGCGCATCGTCCAAGAGCACGCGCTGCTCCGCCGCCTGATCGGGGTCGCGCACGAGATCGCCGAGATCGGCTACGAGGTTCCAACCGACATAGCCGGAGCGCTCGACCAGGCCGAGGCGCTGGTGTTCGATGTCGCCCAGCGCCGCACGTCCGACACCGTGCGGTCACTGAAGGACCTTCTGACCGAGAGCCTTGAACGGCTCGACCACCTCTACGACAGGGGCGAGACGATTACCGGTGTGCCCACCGGCTACGGCGAGCTCGACTACCTTCTGTCGGGCCTGCAGCCCTCCAATCTGATCGTCGTCGGTGCCCGGCCGTCGATGGGAAAGACGGCCTTCGCACTCGGGCTGGCGGCGAACGCAGCCTCGAACCACGGCGTGCCGGTGCTGTTCTTCTCGCTCGAGATGAGCCACTTGGAGATCGCGCAGCGCGTGCTGGCGGCAGAGGCGCGTCTCGACGTCACCAAGCTACGTAACGGCCGGCTGCTCGACAGCGACTGGCCCCGCATCTCGAGCGCCATCGGCCGCATAGACACGGCGCCGCTGTTCATCGACGACAACCCGAACGTGACCATCATGGATATCCGGGCCAAAGCGCGTCGGATGCGATCGTCGGACGGCATCGGCCTCGTCGTCATCGACTACCTCCAGCTCATGACGGGCCGGTCGTCGGCCGAGAACCGCCAGGTCGAGATCTCTGAGATATCCCGAGGGCTCAAGATTCTTGCGCGCGAGTTGCAGTTGCCGGTCGTGGCGCTCAGCCAGTTGTCCCGAGGTCTCGAAGCGAGGGCGGACAAGCGGCCGATGCTGGCGGACCTTCGAGAGAGCGGCGCCATCGAGCAGGACGCCGACGTCGTGATGTTCATCTACCGCGACGAGGTCTACAACCCGGACTCTGCCGACCGAGGGACCGCCGAGGTGCTTGTTGCCAAGCACCGGAATGGCCCGACGGGATCCGCGCACCTGGCTTTCATCGCCAACTACGCGAAATTCGGGGACTTGGCGAGGGTTTGAGAGAGCTCCGCTCGATCACCAACCCAGCCGGGCGAATCAAGGTTCGGCCAAAGAAGCTGTAACCTCCAGTGCCGTGCCTGACGTACCCTTCGACGGCGAGCTGCCCAACCCTGACCCGTATTCATCTCGGGGTGAACAGTCCGGCCCCGTCGCCCAAGAACCTGTCGGCGATTCACCCAACCTCGGCGGCACCATGGCCGGCAGTGGATCCGGCAGCAAGAAGGCAGCCGGCAGGCGGGCACCGACGGCCGACGGGCGCGGTAACCGACCCCGCCCGTCCAAGCGCAGGCGGTGGACCAAGCGCGCCATGATCGCCGGCGGAGTGGTCGTGCTGCTCATCGTCGCCGTCGGTCTCGGTGGCTTCTTCTATCTCGACTACCAGTTCCACCAGATCAAGAAGGTCGACGTACCCAATCTCGCGCACCTTTCCAAGCCCGGGTCGCCCTTTACGGTCCTGGTGGCCGGTTCCGACTCGCGCGCCTTTGTCAACAACGCCGGCGAGTGCAAGTCCTTCGGGTGCGGGGCGGACACGGGAGGCCAGCGCAGCGACGTCATCATCCTTGTCCGTGTCGTCCCGGCCGCGCACGAGATCGAGATGTTGTCGATACCACGCGATACCTGGGTCACAATTCCCGGCAACGTGCAGTACATATCCGGGCAGAACCGGATCAACGCCGCCTTCAACTTCGGGCCGTCACTGCTGGTGCAGACGATCGCGCAGGACTTCGGTATTCCTGTCAATTATTTCGTCGAGGTGAACTTCCCCGGGTTGCAGAACATGGTGAATGCGATCGGTGGCATCCACCTGGCCTTCAAGGATCCGTTGAGGGACCGGGAGTACGTGAACGGCCAGGCTACGAACCCGACCGGTCTTCGCGTCCTGAAGACCGGTTGTCAGGTCGTCAACGGCAATCAGGCTCTCGCCCTGGTGCGCAGCCGGAATCTTCAGTACGAAGTCAAAGGAGTCTGGTACAACGACTACGGCAGCGACTTCACCAGGATCCGCAACCAGCAGGCGTTCTTCCGGGCGGTGATCCACCAGTTGAACGCCGAGATCACCAACCCCATCGCGTTGACCGGCTTCATCAGCGCCGCGGCTCACAACCTGACGATTGACGAGACCATGACGGAAGGCACGATGGTGAACTTGGCGAGGGAGTTCCACAACTTCCCGCCTGGGTCGCTCAAGTCCGTGACTCTTCCAACCGTCGGTCCCTACATCACCTCGGGGGGCGCCGATGTGTTGCTGCCGGCCGCTGCCGCTGACGATGTGGTGATCAAGAACTTCCTCGCGTTCGGCACGTCTGCGACGGCATCCCCGGCGACTACCACCACGACCTCACCGGGCGGAAGCTCGACGGCGACCACCGCGAGCATGACTTCGACGGCCGCGGCGAGCGCGACTTCGACGGCGATCCTGGCGAGCGCGACTTCGACGACGATCCCGGCGAGCGGCGCTTCGGCTACGACGACGACATCGAACCAGACAACTGTCACTACGATCGCGCCGACTCCAGCCGGCGAGGCGCCGATCTATAACAACGCATCAGCGTCCTACGACCCCACGCCGTGTTGAGGCCTGGCCCGAGTTGAGGCGGTCAGTGCCGGCGAGCCGATACTGACAGGCTCGTCGGCGAAAGTGGCCAGCCCCGTTCAGCGACTGGGCGCACCGTGCAAGTCGAGGACCTCGCGCATAGGCCAACAGAACTCCTCAAGAGCAAGTCCCGGCTCGCCGTTCTCCCGGCACCATGAGTCGTATTCGAGCGCCCATTCCCGGTGCCAGCCGGCTTGAAGCTTGGTCAGCTCGCCGATCTCGTACTTGGCGATCTCCGGATACCGGTAAGCGATCGTCCGAGCGAGCGAGAGGGTCGCATCGGCGTCGCTCCCCGCGTCATGCGGACTGCCAAGCGCGACTTGGTAAATCTCACAGAGAGCGTCCAGCCGGCGCTTGCCGGCCCGAAAACAGTCGACCTTGCGGTCGATGACGAGGGGGTCGACGAGTGCCCGCCATTCAATCGGCTCCAGCCCGAAGCTGCGGAACAGCATCGCAGCGATCGTGATGTCGAAACTCGCGTTCATGGCCACGACCGGCACGCGATCCGCTTGTGCCTTGCCGAGCGCCCCGTGCACGATTGCCGCCGCCTCGCCGAGCGGGCAACCTTCCTGCCGGGCCTTCTGTGTCGAGATCCCATGGACGGCCTCCGCTCCGGAGGGAACCTCACATCCCGGATCGACGATGAACACGTTGCGGTAGCCACTTCCGTACGGCTCCCAACGGATCAGGGCCACTTGGACCGGCAGGTCCGAGCGCGGGTTGACGCCGGTCGTCTCCAGATCAAACCCCAGCAGCGGACCTTCGTTCCACGTCATGAATCGGAGCGTACGCGAGGGTTGTGTCGCTCCAGGTGTGATCTGTCGTTGAAACCACGCAGCAGCCAGCGCGGTCCGGCCATCACAATGCTCGAGATAGCGCCGTTGTCGGAGCCGTTGAAGGCAAACGGCCGGGATCCGGTCGCGATTGCCAGGACGGCCCCGATCGTGCCGCCGTGCGCAAAGCACACGACGCGCTCACCGGCGTGGCGTTCCGCGATACGTGCGATCGCCGGACCGACGCGCGCTGCGACGGCTGCATTGGACTCGGCGCCGGGAATCACATCCCAGCGTTCCTCCTCGAGCATCTGAAGGGCGAGGGGATCGCCTTCGGCGACGCGCTGGCGGTAGATGCCGCCGTCCCACTCGCCGAGATTGACTTCAGCCAGGGCCGGCTCGACTTCGGGTACGAGCTTGAGCCGCGCCGCGAGTGGAGCCGCTGTCTCGGCGGTGCGGCGCAGGCTTGTGACATAGATGGCGTCGACTCGAGTGGCAGCCAAGCGGTCGGCAACGAGCACGGCCTGCTCCCGGCCCAGCTGCGACAGTTCCGGATCGCCCCTGCCGTCGACAAGCGGGAATGGCCGATCGGGATCGGCGGCCTCTGACTCGCCGTGACGCACTAGCAGCAGCTCGGTTGCCCCAGCCGGCGACTCGAAGCGAATCTGCCGATAGCGCCTTGTTGCCGGGCTCACGTCCCTGCCCTGTCGGTGATGAGCTCCTGCTCGTCGGCCATTGTGGCCAAGCCTACGAGCAACGTCCTCGCGCGCAAGAACCAGGCCCCGCGCCGCTTGTCAACGGCGCGCGAACGACAGCAGATGGAGCCTTGGCAAACTCGGCCGAGCTCGGTTCCGATGTTCACTTGGCAGGCGGTGCAGCTCGCGCGCAATACTGTCCGGGAGCCAACCCGGGGTCGGGCCGACACAATCGGGAGACTTCCGTGCGCTACGAGAGAAGCACCTGGAGAATGGAGACGCTCGTCACGGGGATAGTTCTCGTGAGCGCGCTTGCGACGCCGCTCGGCGTCACCTCCATCCGCGCCTCAGCTGGTGCGTACTCGGCCCGGACAGTTGTCGACGCGGTCGATCTCGTTGTGCGCTCCCCAGCCCTGCCAGCTGCGGTCTTCGTCGCTTCGAAGCCCGGCGACGTGCTTCAAGGAGCCGCCGCCGTGACCCAGGCGCCCTACCGGGCATTCACGATCTATGCGTACCCGTTCGGCTCGGCCGCCCCGGCGGCAGGTATCGGGATCGTCGAACCTCAGCATCTGGGCGAGTACCGCGCGATGGGCACGGGGCGCTTGATCCGGTCCGTGCGCACTCCGGCTCTGATCTTTGGCCATAGCGTCGAAGGCTCGGCGCGGATCCTCGAGGTCGCGCTCGGCCCACACCGCCAGCCGACCGAGGTCGTGTCGTGGCTGACGGACGCAGGCAGCCGGCTCTGGATCATCCAGGCGGCGGGGCCGCTTCGCTCCAACCGCAGCGCCGAGGCGGCCTTCGCGGCCGGCACGTCAGTCGTGGCCGCCGACATCTCGACGCCCACCACGGTGCCGAGCAGCGACCTGATCAGGCCTGGACCGGCTTCGCCGGTGACTCAGCACGTGATCCTGGTCTCGGCCAGCACGGCTGACCCGCCGCCGGTTCGGTTCCCAGCTTGGTGGAGTGGGAATTGCGATGCCAACAGCTATCCCGGGTCGTTTCCTCTCTCGAGCTGGGACGGGCTCACTGCATGCGGACCAGGCGCGAACCGGGGCGGCTGGGACAGGACCGTCGCCTTCTTCCCGCGTGCCTGGGGAGAGTACGAGTGGGAATGTGTCGAACTGTCGATGCGATGGCTGTACCTCGAGTACGGCGTGCGGCCCTACCCGGCCAATGGCTCAGAGGTCGTCGCGGACTACTCGCGTGCCGACGGCGGCGACCTTCAGAAGATGGCCAACGACGGCTCGAGCGTGCCAGAACCAGGCGACGTCCTGAGCATGGAGCCGACGTGGCACGAGGGTCACACCGCGGTCGTCACCGCCACGGACGTCACCAACGGCAACGGGACGATCGACCTTCTCGAGCAGAACATGGACGGTGGCAACGGCACGAACACGCTCGGCGTCATCGGCGACGTCGTCCAGCCGGACCATGGCATGCCGGTAACCGGGTGGTTGCAGGCGCCGGCCACCGCGGTTTCAGGCGACCCCGGCATACCTGCCGCCGATCTCGTCGACGACGGCGGTTTCAACCACCACGACGGCCAGGACATCGTTCTTCCCGTCAAGCAGGGCGAGAGTTTTTGTGCCGACGCCGAAGTGGTCACGGCGGGCGACCACTCAGGGGCGCGCGGTGCCATGACCCTCAGGCTCCTCGGTGAGTCCCGGAGCCAGAAGTCGTCGGTGGGCTTCGGGCCGCTCCCGGGCAAGAACCAGTGGACGCATGTCTCGACCTGCGTCACGGCATCCCAACCGCACTCGGCGGTCCGGATCCAGTTCTCTGACGCCCCGAAGACGCCGAGGCTCGGCATCGACGCCGTCGAGGTTCACCAGTCGCTGGTCGAGGACGGCGGTTTCGACCGACGCGGTGGTGGCGGGTGGCAAACCGCCGGCCATTCGCAGCTCGGGATCGAGCTGGCCGGCAAGCTGGTCGCCAAGCCGTACGAGGGCAACGGCTTCGGGTTCACGAGCACTTCGGCTTCCGGTGGGGGCATCTACCAGGACATCTCCATGCCGACCAGCGCCGGCGACAGCCTCTGTGCCGACGCCGAAGTCGTTACAGCGGCCACCTACTCCGGGGCGCGGGGCCATATGACCCTGCGGCTGCTCGGCGAGTCCCCGAACGAGTCCTCCTCGGTGAGCTTCGGGCCGCTCCCGGACAAGAACCAGTGGACCCATGTGTCCACCTGCGTGACCGCGACTGGACCGCATTCGGAGATGAGGATCCAGTTCTACGATGTCCCGAAGGCGCCGCGGCTCGGCATCGACGCCGTTGACGTCCACCAGTCCTTCGTGGAGAACGGCGGTTTCAACCGCCACGAAGGTAACAGCTGGCGGGCAACGAGCTACACGCGGTTCGGGATCGAGGTGGCCGGCAAGCTGGTCACCAGCCCGTACGAGGGCAACGGCTTCGGAGTCATCATGGCCTCGGCCGCCGGTGGGGGCATCTACCAGGACATCTCCCTGCCGACCAGCGCCGGTGAGAGCTTCTGCGCCGATGCCGAGGTCGTCACGGCTGCCGCTCAGCCCGGAGCACGGGGCCGAATGACGATCTGGCTGTACGGCGAGTCCCCGAGCCAGTCGTCGTCGGTGAACTTCGGGCCGCTCCCGGGCAGGAACCAGTGGACCCATGTCTCGACCTGCGTGACGGCGACCCAACCCCACTCGGAGATCCGGGTCCGGTTCTACGACGCCCCTGAGACGCCGCGGCTTGGAGTCGACGCCGTCGACGTGCGATAGGAAAGCCGCAGTCGGGCGACTCTGCCGCTGAGCCCCTCATCGTGGTCCCGATCCACAGGCGCCCCTAAAGACCTAGTCGGCATCGGCCCAGGCGGGTTCATAGGGATCCACACCTTCGAGGCCGCGCTCTGTTCGTACCGTGGCTCCGGTCTCGGCCCTGGTGAGAGCGGCGGACCGGTCCCAACGTGCCTCGATATGGCCGAAACGCCAGATTGCAAGGGCGATCACCCAGGTGACCACGAACATCCCCACGATGATGAACCCGGCCCGATTGATGTTGAAGTTGGCCATCGTGTCCCAGAACGCGCCGTGAAAGTTGAACTCGGTCGAGAGGAGCCCTATGAGCTCGATCGTGCCGATGACAAATGCGACGGCGACCGAGAGCCCCGTGATGATGATGTTGTAGTACACCTTTCGGATCGGTCTCGAGAACGCCCATCCGTAGGCGAAGTTCATGAAACAGCCGTCCAGCGTGTCGAACAGGCACATCCCTGCGGCAAACAGCACTGGCAGCGACAGAATCGCATAAAAGGGCAGCCCGCTCGCGACGGCTGTTCCCGACAGCACGAGCAGTGCCACCTCGGTTGCGGTGTCGAATCCGAGCCCGAACAGGACGCCGACCGGGTACATCTTCCACGGCGTGTCGATCCTGCGGGCGAAGCCCCCGAGCAAGCGGTTCATGAGGCCACGCTTGTTCAGCTGCTCATCCAGCTCGTTGTCGTCGAACTCGCCCTTGCGAAGATCGCGGAAGACCCGGAGGATCGAGATGAGGATGACGATGTTGAGCCCGGCGATGAGATAGAGGAAGAAACCCGACACCGACGTCCCGACGACGGTGGTCCACTGATGAAGACCGGACGAGCCGGACTTCACCTGGTTGTCCAGGTCACGGATGCCGAAGTTGAGCAGCACGGCCAGGAGGAACACGATCGTCGAGTGCCCGAGTGAGAAGAAGAACCCGACGCTGAGCGGGCGTTTTCCGTCAGCCATGAGCTTGCGAGTGGTGTTGTCGATCGCAGAGATGTGGTCCGCGTCGAACGCGTGGCGCATCCCGAGCGTGTAGGCGAGCACACCGGTTCCGAGCCCGAAGACGTCCGTCTTGCTCAGGTGGTAGTGGTGTCCCGTGGCCGCGGCCAACATGGCCCACCCGAGCACGTTGAGGCCGATCACGATGCCGGCCATCGCGCCGACCCTGCCCCACTCTCTCGGGGTCAGCGCGTCTTGGATCGTTCTCAGGCGTCCGGCGGGTCCGCCGACCGTGGCTGCCATGCCCCCCTCCTCGCCAAGGCTCTCGAAAGCTGTCGATCGACCTCGACGCGGAGTCTTGCTCATTTGCGAGCTGCACGCAACAGCGAACTGGACTGAAGCGGGACTCACCTGCAATAGATTCTCAGGAACTCTCTATGCTGGCGGTATGACGATCGCCCAGGCAACGGCCGAAGCCGATCCCGTCGAGCTGGTACTGGCCGAGCTTCGCCGCCGCGGGGGACGTGTCACGACGGCACGTCGGCTTGTCCTTCGGACCCTGTTCGAACGTTCAGGCCATTGCACAGCACGTGAGCTTGCTGAAGACGTCGGCAAACGGGTCCGTGCGCACGGGCTCGATGTTCACATGTCGACGATCTACCGGTTTCTCGATGAGCTGGAGGAGCTCGGAGTCGTCAGCCATTCGCACCTGGGGCATGGCAGGGCGGTCTACGACTTATCGCCTGTTGGCCACTCCCACCTGGTTTGCGAGCTATGCGGAGCCGTGACCGAGACACCGAACGAGCTGTTCGCCGCATTCGCCAGTTCGGTGAAGGCTCGCTACGGGTTCTCCATCGACCCCCACCATTTCGCCATGGCCGGACGATGCAGGAACTGCGTGGTCTGAGCCTCTGATTGGGGCGGAGCAACGGGGCCTCGCGCGCCCGGCCGGTCAGCTCCGGAGGCGACCGGAATCCGGCAGCTCGTCCACTGGATCACTTGGCGGGAAATCCGGCGGCTTGTTCGTTCCCGCGTACTCCGGCACAGCTCTGTCGTATTCACCGTCGAACAGCGGTGATGTGATCAGAAAGTCCGCGGTTGCACGGTTGCACGCCACCGGGATATTCCAGACCACCGCTATGCGCAGGAGCGCCTTCACATCGGGGTCATGAGGTTGCGGCTCCAGTGGATCCCAGAAGAAGAACAGTAGGTCGATGTTGCCCTCGGTGATTTTCGCCCCGAGCTGAAGGTCGCCGCCAAGCGGACCGCTGTGCATGCGATCCACCGGAGTCTCCAGCTCCGCTTCGAGCACCTCTCCAGTGCTGCTGGTGGCGAGGAGCGTGTGATGCGAGAGGGTGGTCCTATTGGCGCGCGCCCATTCGACGAGGTCCGACTTCTTGTTGTCATGGGCCACGAGCGCGATCCGCATTGGAGCTGCCGAACACGGTCGGGATCGTCTCTTCGGATGGACGCTAACGGAGGAATCGGTCACTTGACCGTTCTAACAAGTGGGGATGAGTCCTCCACTCGGAATCCTGTTCTGCGCGATTAA
>OBLU010000921.1_pt1 | contig 27276 bp, 27 predicted proteins | sample 1518681 | NCBI WGS metagenome assembly OBLU01 (sample SAMEA3539304, study PRJEB22396) | soil metagenome | biome: tundra; feature: field; material: soil | place: USA | collected 2010-05 | depth 0.15 m
GTTCAGAAGTCCCAACACCAAGGTCCCCGTGCTCACCGGCGCCCCCCCCTGTCGTCGTCCGCCACCAGCGTGTCCTCCGGCTCATCCGCCGAGGGGCAAAGTGCCTTCGGCAGCCTGTGTACCCCTCAGAAAGTAAACGCTCTTCTCACGACATACTTGCGTTCTGATTTTATGCACGTCGACCAGAGCCACCAGGAGGATCATCATCTCTGCTTCAGGGAACGTGGTGATGCTAAGCTTGCAATTGACCGTTGAACCTTGTCAAGCCGCCTTCTTGACCGCCGGAAACCGGGTTCTGGGCGGCTTTCGGGTGCCTTTTGGGCGTCCCGGCCCGGGCGTGATGGATTTCGGTGGTGTAAACGCTCTCAAAAGAGGTAGATCGCCAAGACGGTCACGACCTCTTCATAGTTGAGGACACAAGGCGCTGACCTGCGACGTGGGGAGTGGATTGGCGTGCTTCGCTGCCGTGGTGGGTGGGTGCGAGATGCGCGGTTCGAGGGCCTGAGCGTCGTTCCGATCGGGTTTGGTGAGGGACCTCGATTCGACGCGGAGCTCGATGAGCATCACTGGCTGGGTCACCGGATGGTCGGCGAAGTCATGCGCTACGTCGCAACCGACGCCGCGGGCGAGTGGATCGCACTCGTGCCGGATTGCAGGCCGGAGTCGCCAGACCTTTGCCTGTTGGACGGCACCAGCACCAGGACGATTCCGATCACACACCGCTGCCTCCGGACGCGATCAGAAAGTGCACTCATCGTGGGTGGTGGTGAAGACGTCGACGAGCCAGTGGCCGGCTTGGAGGACCAGCTGAGCCGAGCCGACGAAATAGCCCCGCTCGACGAAGGCGTCGGGGGTGTCCGAGTCATCGCTGACGAGATAGAAGTGCTCCTCGTCCTGGCAGTCGGCCAAGGTGGCTGAGGCGGGGCCCGTCATGGTGATCGCCATGTGGTCGTCGCGCAACGTGCCCACGCCGTGCTCGTGCGCGTCGAGGATGGCGGCGGCCTGACGGACGCTGGCCTGCGCCAGCCGGTTCGTGGTGACCGAAGCCAGAGGGCCGATCCATGCCTGGCTCAAGTTGTCATCGAGCCCCGATAGGTCGTACAGATAGGTCTCGTAGGCATTGACGATCTCCATCTGCGGTGTGCCCCCGGCCGGGACCGTCGTGCGGGGAGCCGACGCCACCGACGTCGACTGTGTGGGATTGCCTGCCGGGAGCCTCGGCAGTGTGGCTCCGCCACCCGCCGTGCCGGCGGAGCCGGACGCCCCGCCCCTGCCCACGGTCGACGTAGTGGGCAACGGCTGCACGGCGCCTCCTTTGGCGTCCAGAGGAATGGCGGCGCGACCACCACAGGCCGCGAAGCCGAGTGGGGCGGAGATCAGGGCCGCGACGAGGAGCAGCCCGCCGGGGCCCCGCACCATGTCACGTCCCTTCGAAGAAGGCGACGGTGCCGCTCAGGCCGGACACGGTTGGCCCGAACGGACCGAGCGAAGTGCCGTACTGGGTCCCCACGGTGGTAAAGCCATTGGCCAGGTCGGCGATGAGCGGGTTGGCGGCTGGGTTGACCAGCGTCAGTCCCTGACTCTCGGCCATGGCCTGCTGCAGGTAGCCGCTGCCCTCAGACGAGAGCTGGTTGCACTCCTTGTTCAGCTGGAGAACCAATGGTGTGGTCAACGCGGAGCTGCCGGATTGAGCACCGAAGATGGAAACGATCGAGCCAGTATCGGCGCAGACCAACGGAAGACCGACCGTATTGCCGAACTCGAACATCTTGAGCAGTGGCGACACGACGGCGGCCGACGAGCCGCTGCCCGAGTTGCCCGAGTTACCGCTGTCGGACGAAGGCGTCGCGGATGCGGGTGTGGAGGTGCCGGTGGCGCCGACCAGGCCGGCCACGGCACAGAAGGTGACCACCCCCAGGGCCACACGGGTTCGGGACCGGACACTGTGCATGAGCTTTCCTGGATTCATGGTTCCTCTCTTTGTTTGCTGAAGTCTTGCCTGGGTGGGGACTGCATCACGTGATCCGTTGTGAGCTCAGGGCCAGACGGACGGAGAAATACCGCACAGCCTGCGACCCCAGCAACGCCGAGAGAGCAGCCAGGATGAGCACCAGGTAGAAGCTCCATGCTGACGGTCCCCGTTCCTGGGCGTAGGTGGGCTGTTCGGCCACGGACCCCGTAGTGGGCGACGACGTTTGTGCCCCTGCTGTGCCGCCGGTGCCCGTCGACGGGATGGCCAGGGACCCGGTCCCCGAGTTGTCGACCGGTGCCAGCGAGCTGGGGTTGGTGCTTGTCCCCGTTCCGGTGTTGCCGGTGTTGGCGCTGGAGTTGCCCGTGACCGGTGCGAAGCCCGGGGTGTCGGACGTGGACAGGTACACCCGCCCGACCGTGTAGGTGACAGACGTCGGCCCCTGGGACGGGATATTCTGCGTCACCGTGATCTTCAAGGCGCCCGAGTCGATCGCCTGCAGGGTTTTTCCGCTCGTCGGGCTGGAGCCCGTGCTGTTGGTGCCGTCGGTGTAGGTGAACGTCTCGGGGAGGTAGGTGAGCTGAATACCCGCCTTGGACAGCACCGTGTTGAGGGTGCCGATGACCTGGGTCGAGAGGTTGATGGGCGTGCCGACGCCGAGCACGCCGAGGCCGTTGCCAAGAAGGCCCGATGCCTGACCGAGCAGCGTGATGGACCCCAGGTTGGTCTTGGAGGTGACTGTGGGTTGTCCGTTGGCTTGCTGGGTCATGGACAGTGACGAGGAGACGTTGCCGATGTCGAAGAGCTGTCCGAACGACAGCGCGTCCAGGCCGGCGGACGCATTCAGTCCCACGCTGCCATCACTGTTGGACGTCGTCTCGGCCGAGGCGAACATGGTGGAGTTGTTTGATCCTGCCGGCTGCACGCCCAGGTTGACTGCCCCCTTGGCGTCATTCGGCGAGGCGCTCGTGGTGAGCTGATATCCCCCTTGGCTCTCGTTGTTGCTGGGCTTGGCGGGGTAACTGGCCGCCGCATAGCCCGGGAACGGCGGCAGCGGTGGAAACGAGCCCGACCCGAGGCCGTTGATGGTGCCGGGCAGTCCGTAGATGGTGGGCGAGTAGGGCGCTCCGGCGCCGGACGTTGAAGCGCCGAGGCTGTTCAGGGCTGCCGAGGCGCCGTATGGACCGGCCTCGATGGTCAGCACACTCGCCAGGGGCAGGTTCGGATCGTGGAGGAGGACGTCGAGGGCGTTGGCCTCGGCGGACAGGTTGTAGGTGTTGGGGTTGGTGGCTGTCGTCGTTGAGGTCGACGTCGTGTCGCTGACCTGGGCCCCCGCCGCCGACGTCAGGGCGACGCCTGCTATCCCGACGGCAAGCGCGATGGCGGCCAGGAACTGAATGAGCCGCACGGGCCCAAGAATTGCCCAGCCCGGCCGCCGGAGGTGTCGAATGATCTTCATGACGCCAGCACCCCGAGATACGACTCGAGCACCGTGTCGTCCTCGACCTCGCCCGGCTCACCGGCGAATTGGATGCGGCCCCGGTTCAAGATATACACGTAGTCGGCCAGTTCCAGCGCACGGGCCACATACTGCTCGACGACGAGCAGCGACATGCCCTGAGTGGCCAGCCGGCGCAGGTACTCGAAGATCTCGTCGACGATTATGGGGGCCAAGCCCATGGAGACCTCGTCCAGCAGCACGGTGCTCGGCTCGGCCACATAGGCCCGGGCCACGGCCAGCATCTGCTGCTCGCCGCCCGACATGGTGCCCGCCAGCTGGCGCCGCCGCTGGCCCAGACGTGGGAAGATCTCGGCGGCCGCCTCGATCGCCTTGCGGTCGACCGCGGGAGGGGCTTGCAGGCGCAGGTTGTCGGCCACCGACAGCGTCGGGAAGACGCCGCGGCCCTCGGGCACGTGGCAGAGGCCGGCCCGGGCCAGCTCATAGGGGGTCCGACCGGTGACATCGACGCCGTCGATAAGGATCTGGCCCGACGTGGGTCGCAAGAGGCCCGAGGCCACCTTGAGCAACGTGGTCTTGCCAGCGCCGTTGGGGCCGAGCAGGGCCACGGTGGCGCCGTCGGGCACGCTCAGGTTAACGTCCTCGAGCACTGTGCCGGTGCCGTAGCCGGCACAGATCCCTCGCAGCTCAAGCATGAGGAATCAACTCACCGTCGACGTCGGTGTCATGAGTGTCGCCGCTTCCCATCTCGACAGCATCAGATCCGAGGTACGCCGCCCGCACCAGTTCCGATGCCATGGCATCGGCCGTCGGGCCGCCGAAGATCCGTTGGCCGAAGTCTAGCACGTAGATATAGCTGCAGATGGTGGCCACCAATGACATGTCGTGCTCGACCAGGAGGAGGCCCTTGCCGGTCTCGGCCACGAATTCCAAGAGGATGGTGCCGAAGCGCTCCGTCTCGACCACGTCGAGTCCCGACGACGGCTCGTCGAGCAGGATGAAGCGGAAGGGAGTGGCAATCACTCGGGCCAGCTCGACCAGGCGTCGTTGACCGGTCGAGAGGTCTCCCGCCCGGCGGCGGGCCAGCATCTCGATCCCGCATCGACCCATGGCGTCACGGGCCCGTTCGGTGATCTCGCGGCGCTGACGACGGCTGCAGGCCAGCTGGCTCCACGGCCGCCCCGCCGCCAGGTGAGCCTCGTGGCCGAGAGCCACGTTCTCGGCCACGGTCATGGAGTCGAAGAGCTCCATGCGTTGGAATGTCCGGCCCAGCCCGATGACGGCTCGGGCCGAGGTCGAATGGTGGCCAAGATCCTGCTCGTCCAGACGGATGCGCCCCCCCGACGTCGCCACGGCACCGGTGCAGGCATTGAACGTGGTCGTCTTGCCGGCACCGTTGGGCCCGATGAGACCCGTAATGGCCCCGGCGGGGGCGTCGATCGACACGTCGTCAACCGCCATCAGGCCACCGAACCGCACCGTGAGGTGCTCAATCGAGAGTGCGGGAAGGATCTCGATCACGACCCGGCTCCCTGTGCGCCCACCGTGTGGGACCTGAGGGTCACCCTGCCCCGGCTCGCCACCGGACTGCGCCCCTCACGCTCCCTGGCCCGTTGGCCGAGGACCAGCAGCTTCATGCCCGGGACGACCGCCACCGCGATGGCAGCCAGGCCGAACACGACACCCTCGTAGCGGGCGAAGAAGGGGCTGTGGAACGGCCCGTAGACACGCGCCACCTCGAACACAAAGGCGGCAACGACGGGCGACATCAGGGGTTGGGACCCGCAGAATGCCAGCACAGCCAACAGGATGACGGAGTTGAAATAGCCGAAAGGGCCGCCGGCGGTACCGCCGGCCGTCTGCGTCACGCCGGCGATCAGCACCCCGCCCACACCGGCGATCCCCGCAGAAATGCAGAAGACATAGAGCCGCGTCAGCCTGGTGTTGGTACCATGGGCCTCCAACGCCAGGGGCGAATCCGAGAGACCTCGGAGCAGTCGCCCGAGCCGGCTTCGCCGTACCCCGATCACCATGCCGGCGCACACCGCGGCGATCACCAGGGCCAGGAAGTAGTAGGCCCGGTCCGAAGTGGCGTTGATGCCGAACATGTTGGGCCGAGTGACCGTGACGCTGTCGAACCGGCCGAACATGAGGAAGGTCGGGAAGATCAAGTTCTGGATCAGGAGCCCGAAGCCGAAGGTGGCCACGGCCAGGTAGACGCCACTGAGACGGAAGGACGGAATGGCCGCGATGGCGCCGGCAACCATGGCCACAGCTGCCGCCGCCAGCAGACACAGGAGCCATGGCCACCCGGCCCCGAGGGCGTGACCGAACGTGGTGGCCCCGATGGCGGCGAATGACATCGTGCACAGTGAGATCTGCCCCGACGTCCACAGCAGCAGCCCGAGGGAGGCGAACACCACGGCGAACCCGAGGCCCGCCGTGTACTGGTTGACGAAGGCGGTGCTCACCACGAACGGAATGGCAATGGCGAGAGCGATCCCACCCACCACGCCGGCCGCCACCACCGGCGGTGCGAAGGTCGTCGCCGGCCGTAGCTTGCGGACCACGCCCGAGCCCCGAGCGACGAGGTTCGCCCGGGGGACCAGGAGCAGCGCTCCCACCAGCACGAGGAAGGGGATCTGAGTGTACAGCTCAGCCAGGACAAGGTTGGTCTGCCCGGCCAGCTTGTCGGAGAGGATGCTCATGGTGACGCCGATGCCCATGGCGGCGGCGAAGGTGATGGGCAGGCTGGAGAAGGCTCCCACCGCGGCGGCGCCGAATGCGGCGATGTAGATGAGCAGGAAGAGGTTGACGTCGATGCCGAGCGTCGGGGCGAGCAACATGCCCGAGATCGATATGAAGCAGGACCCAATGGCCCACGCATATCGCCGAACGGCGACAGGGTTGGTTGCCTCGAGTGCGAGCAACGTGGGCGAGTCGACGACCGCCTGCATGGAGACGCCGAGCCGGGACCGCTTGAAGAAGGCGTAAAGACCAGCCGTGGCGACGATCGCGATGGCCACCACGATGATCTGGCTGCCGAACACGTTCACACCGAAGGCATGGAAGCCCTTGGTGGGAAGGAATGGACCGAATTGAATGGTGGCCACGCCATAGATCCCGGTGAGCAACGACTGCAGCAGCACAAGGAGGCCGATGGTCGCCACTACCTTCATAGCCGGGGGGGCACCGGTGAGCCAGTAGGCCATCCGCTCGAGCAGCAGCGAGCCGAGGAGGCCGATCAAAAGCATGGAGCTCAGCGCAGCCACGGGCCAGGGCAGCCCGACCGACACCCGGAGGCTGTAGAAGACATAGGCGGACGCGGCTGCCTGGGCCCCGATGGCGAAATTGAAGATGCCCGACGTTTTGTAGGTGAGGACTAGGCCGAGGGCAGCCAGGGCGTAGATTGCGCCGTCGGACACGCCGGTGATGACATAGGGGCCGACCGAAAAGGCCACCGCGAGTGCCACCCCAACCACGAGGAGCACCACTGTCCCACCGGCAACGAACAGTGCCTGGCGGGTGTCACGGCCCGTTCCCCGCAAGGTGTGGCCGAGGGCTGGAATCGACAGGGTGCTCACGGGCGGCACACTCCGCACGGCTGTCGACCGAGATCCAAGTGAGCCTGGCGGGTAGCGCCCGTCCAATTTCGGCCGGCCGCCAAGGCGCACCCGGGACGGTGGAACCGGGCGAGGCCGTCACCGGCCACGAGGAGGCGCTGCTCTGCGTGGAGATCAGCGCTCACGGCGACTCCAGGCCCGACCGCGAATTCTCGCAGCTCACCGACAGCTTCATCGATCGCCCTCGCCACAGCCACGTCGGGCAACAGGGCCCGACGGCGCTCACCGATGTTCCTCCGGCCGCGCAGCAGCCACATGGCGTTGCCCAGGCCGGCGAGGATGAGCCCGCCCAAGGCGGCATCGAGCGGGCCGATCTGGCGATAGAAGCTGGCGTCGCCCGCGCACACGTACCACGACACCACGAGGACGATCCCACCCGCACCGATGGAGATGACCCATCGCATGAAGTCCTCCGGCCGCCACAGGGTGTGGCTCCACACAGCTTCCGGTGGTGTCGCCGCCGAGACGGGTCGCCTGCCCGCCATCACCGTCGCCATCAGAGTGTGCCGGCCTCGGCGGGAACTGGCTCCGGGTCGCGTTGGGTGAGCGCCTCTTCAATGCGGTCGAGCTTGCGCCACTCGTCGCGCAGGTCGGCCGAGAGCCACAAGGTGGCCCCGACGCCGAGCAGGAAGATCCCGCCGAGGCCGCCGCTGATGATGTAGGGCAGCTGCTCGGCCGAGTAGGCGGTGGAACTGACCCCGACCCAGCCGATGATGAGGGCCAAAGCCCCGGCTCCGACCAGCACCCAGCCCAGCCCGCGGTCCCACTGCAGCCGAATCCACTTCGCCGTGTCCATCAGTGCCTCCTTTGGGCGGCCCACACCGGAGGCGTGTGGCTATCGCGGGATTGATCAGTTCGAGATCGGGCTACGACCTGCAATGGGAATTCCCATGGTTCGGGTCAGTGAAGTGACCGTTCTGCAGGATCATGTCGAAGTAACAGTTCGACGGAGTTGCGTCGGCGTTGGCGTTGAAGGTCAATGGCGGGGCCAATCCACCCAGGTTGTTGTTCTTTATGCTCGCCAGCCCCTGCAGAAACTGGGCCGACGTGGGTGTGGCACCGAGAAACTGGTCGGCGGCCACCGCCAGCATGCCCGATGCCCATTCCGCTGCGGTGGTCCCCGATCCCGCGAGGCTGGGGTCATACGCATTCATTGCCGCGTGATAGGCCGCTTGCGCAGGGGTGTAGCTGTCCACCCACGGGAAGTTTGACTGGGTGCTCAACAGGCCGTTGAGCAATGGGTCGGCCTGAACCGACGCGGTGACGGCGACGCTGTCCGCCAGGTAGAGCGGGTGGTAGTTCTGTGCGCTGCAGTCGCGAGCCACCCGCACCAGGCTGTCGCCGTCGCCGGCCATGAAGAAGACGTTGGCACCGGCTTGCTGCGCGGCGAGACACTGCGACGTGAAGTCCGGTTGGGTGAGGCTGTAGGAAGCGGAATAGACGGGGTCGGCTCCATCGGACTGCGCGCCCTTCTGCACAATTGCCTCTTGGTAGCCCTGGGTGCACGTGGCGTCCTCGATGCAATACAGGTAAGCGAGCTTGGTCTTGCCCGCGGCGACCGCGTTGCGGATGGTGTCGTCGCCTTCGTATTGAAGGTATGAGGCTTGCGGGAACAGGACCGGGCTCTGCCACCACGTGAGGCTGGCGGAGTCCCCGCCGATGACCGGGATCTTCTGCTGTTGCAGGTAGGACAGGCTTGCGCTCACCGTGAGGGGGACCAGGTCTCCGACGAACGCTATGACGTGGTCCTGGGTGACCTCCTGTTCGGTCTCGGTCTGATTGGTGGAGGGGTCGCCTCCGTCGTCTTCGCTGATGACCTTGACCGGGTGTCCGTTCAGCCCACCGTGGGCGTTGGTGTAGTCCGCCCACACCTGGATTGTTTGCTGCGCTCCCGCGAAGATGCCACCGACCAATCCGCTGTAGGTCCCGACGTTGCCCAGATAGACGGTTGACCCGGTGGCGGCGGGAGCGGCCGCCGTGGTGGTCTTGGTCGCAGTCGCACCGCGGTTGGCCGCCCCGGCGGGCCCACCCGTTGCGCCAGCCGAGTTCACCCCGGTGCCCGCACCGGTGGTGGTGTTGCTCGACCCGGCTGCGCCTGTCGCCCCCCCGCTACCCACCGATCCGGTGCCTAAGGCCTGGCCGGATTGTGACGGTCCCGTCTCGACGCCGCGCGCCGCGGCGACGATCGCCCCGTGGGAGACCCGGCTGGCGCACCCACTCAAGAGCACGGCCACGCACAGTCCGACCAGGGCTCCGGTCAACGGACGCCGGGTCGACAGTCGCTTCAGCACAGGTGGCCCGTGGGTTGGACCATTTTCGGGGATCACTGACCGGACACCAAGATCGACGATGCCCTAACGCAGCGGGCGGCCGGACAGACCAAACAGGGACCGGACCCTTGGAAGCATTGCTGGTGACCCCTTTCAGGCGGTTCCTGCCCAGCACGTCCCTCGGTCACTATCTGTCTACCCCCACTTGGATGGCTCGCCTTGCAATCTCTGGCGTTCCTTTGCCTTCTAAGTAAACGTTCGATGAATCCGGATCTTGTGAAAGAAACGGGGGCGGACCAGTGCGGTGGGTGCCCTGTCAGACTGCACCTCGACCGCGACCTCGACCTCGACCGCATTGGCTTCATCCTCGGAGAGACCCGTCCCTCTCGTAGGTCCCGTTCTGGTCGAAGCGCGGGAATTCCTTGCCATTTCTCAAGGTCGATGTCTATCTCGAGCCTCACGCCTGCAAACACGTCATAGCCCACCTCTGGTTTACGAGTTTCGAGCAGCGTCTGCAGGTTCTCATCCATCTCCTCCTCGGGCCTTCGCGTGGCTTCCTTGACGCTGATCAGTGTCGTGCAAACCCATACCTGGGATCACGGGGATCGGATTGGAGGATGCTGGCGGCCGAGTCGTACTTAGCCGATTGGCTGGCTCAAGAGTAGCCGATCGGCTAGAACACGCAAGTGGATCGTCTACCCTCTTTGCGTGGGTTCTTTTCAGTCGTCGGCCACCGGTCTCATGAAGACCACTCCGCACAGTGCGGCACAGACCCGCGTCATCAATGCCGCGCTCGATCTCTTCGCTAGCCACGGAGTCAACGGCACGTCCCTGCAGATGATCGCCCACGCCATCGGCGTGACGAAGGCGGCGGTGTACCACCAGTTCAAGACCAAGGAGGAGATCGTCGTGGCGGCCGTTCAAGTCGAGCTCTCCACACTCGAGTCTGCGCTGGTTGCCGCCGAGGCCGATGAACACCGCCCTGGGGCGCTCGAGGTGCTCCTCACGCAGGTGATTGACCGCGCCGTCGAGCGCCGTCGCATGGTGGTCACACTCCTCTATGACCCCGTCGTCGTCCGGCTCCTTGCCGATCAGGAGCCGTTCCAGCAGTTCATGCAGCGTTTCTACCGAATCCTGATCGGGCATCAGAGAGGAGCCGAGGCGCGAGTACGGGTGGCGATGGCCTCAACCGCCATCGGTGGCGCGGTCACCCACCCCCTCGTTGCCGACCTCGATGACGACACACTGCGTTCCCACCTCCTGCACCTCACCTGGAAGTTCCTCGATCTCATCGATTGAGCTGCCATGTTCACTGCCCTCCCCAGTCGGATGCGTCACGTCCGTCCCGCCTGACCACCCCTGTACATGCAAGGAAACGATCGCTCCTTGCCGGCTTGGTGAGATTGCCGAACACGACGACTAAGCAGGCATGGGCCGTCGGGCTGGAGAGGTCGGCGGGCCACCTCGAGGCCCCGGAACGGAAATGATGCTAAACGCAGCCCCGCCGGTGTCGGCGAGTCTTCGCACTTGCGGTGACCGGGTCATCAGGGCGAGCCCGCCTTGAGTCGGACGGGTAGGTGGTCGATGGACACACCGACGCTGTGGACCGGACCTGCCCCCATCCATTGGGGTGGGCCGGCTAGCTCGATGGTTGCAAATCGACGGACAAGTGCTCCGAGCATGACCTGGACCTCCTTTTTGGCGAGGTTGGCACCGAGGCAGTAATGGGGACCGCCGCCTCCGAATGAGACGTGCGGGTTGGGGCGGCGATGGATGTCGAAGCGGTACGGATTGGCAAAGACGAGCTCATCGCGATTAGCCGATGGGTACCACAGGACGATTCGGTCCCCGGCCGCGATCAGCTGGTCGCCCAGCGCCACGTCACGGGTGGCGGTGCGCCCGAACATCAGCACGGGACTGGCCCAGCGAATCATCTCGTCGGCCGCGTCCGGTAGAAGACCGGGATCTGCCCGTAGGGCCGCGATCTGGTCGGGTTGCTCGACAAGCGCCATCAGCCCCTGTGCGAGGACGTTTCGGGTTGTCTCGCTTCCGCCGACGGCAAGGATCATGAAGAAGGCGTCGAGTTCCTCGTCCGACAGCGCGGTCGGCTCCCCGTCATCGTCAGGTACCTCCGCCTTGGTCAGTGTGGTCCAGATGTCGTCAGTCGGGTCGGCGCGCTTCTGCTCCGCTAGTCGTTGTGCGTACTCGAAGCACTCGAGTTGGGCGGTCAGTTGTTCGGTCTCGCTGATGCCCGCAGCAGGATCGAAACTCCGCAGGACGTAGTCGATACGCTTGAAGATCCAAGGTCGGTCGTCTTCAGGGATGCCGACAATGTCGGCGATGACATGCATCGGCAACAAATAGGAGACGTCGTCGACAAAGTCCACGATGTCGTCGCCTCTGGCGATGACATCGTCGAGGATGCGCTCACAGTGCCATTCGATGTTCTCCTCGAGGCGGGCGATCATGCGAGGCGTGAATCCGGCGGTGACGAGCCGCCTAAGTCGGTTGTGCCTCGGCGGGTCCAGGGCGACCAGCATGCCCAGGTCGCGGAACATGTCCGACGGCGCGAGGCCCGGCCCATCAACGGCCGAGAACGTTGCCCAGTCACGGTTGGCCTGTTGGACCTCCTGGTGGCGCACGACAGACCAGAAGCTGACTTCACCCGCTCCCGACACCTCGACCACTGGATGGCGGTGGACCGCACCGGTGGATCGCAGGTCGGCAAACACCTCGTGGGGAAAGCCCGAACCGTAAAGCTCACGGCGGGTCAGGTCGATTTCGCTGGCACCTGCGGTCCGAGTGATGGCCACGCTGAATCCCTCCCGAATGTCCGGCTCCCCAGCCAGTTCCGAACCAACTGGGAAACAGATGTTGTCGACTACGATTGTAGTCATCTTATGTGGGCCAATGGTCGTCGTCAATGTGGTCGTCAACGTGATGACAACATGTCTGGGGTGTCCACCTCCACCGAGAGACGTCCCTGGCGCGGCATCCCCCCCGATGAGCGTCAAGCCGAGCGACGTCGTCGCCTGGTCGAAGCGACCCTCGACCTCGTCGAAGCGAAAGGCCTCAAGGGGGTGACCGTACGCGGCGTATGCGCTTCAGCCGGTCTGACGAGCCGCCACTTCTACGAGAGCTTTACCGGCACGAACGATCTGCTGATCTCGGTATTCGAAGACCTTGCCGAGCAAGGTATCACCAGCGCCGCGGAGGGAATCGGTACGACCGGCAACGACCTGCGCTCCCAAATTCGAGGAGGAGTGCAAGCAGGTATCAACCTCATGGCCGACGATGTGCGGCGAGGCAGATTCCTGCTCGTCCACGCCACAGCGCACCCCGACTTGAACCGCCGCCGCCGCCAACTAATCGCGGACGCCGCCGACCTCATTGCCAGGACGGCAATGCAGGCCTACGGCATCAGCGATGAACCTCCTGCACTCGCCGCCGCGTCCCGGTTCTCAGTCGGAGGAGTCATCGAACTGGCCACTGCATACGTGGAAGGCGACTTAAAAGCCTCCGTCAGCGAACTAGTGGAGATAGCCACCGACATCACGCTGGGAGCCATCGGGACCATCATCGAATAGAGCGAAGCTGGACCGAGAAAAGTGACCAGACCGCCACCCCGGATGTCAGCAGGAAGTCCGCGGCCGGGCCCTTCTCCTCCATGGCAGCGCGGTAGAGCTCGATGTGGGGCCGCGTCGCCTCGAGCACCCCGAGCCCCACCTCGGCACACCATTCGAAGTAGTACCGCAGGTCATTGCTGTAGGAAGGAACGGCGAGCAGCCTGAATATGTTGGGCACCTTCGACAAATGGCGACCAGTGATGTGACGGCGGGCTCCAATTTCAACCGACGGGAGACCTCCACATCGGGGAGAAGCCGCATCTCCGCTCTCGAAAGTATCGAGAACGCGGTCATCGAGCGGTGCACCAACGCCACTCCGGTAAGCGGGATGTGGGAGAGCGGGATTCCTTGACGGTCAGCCACGCGTCGAGCCGATCGCTCATGGCACCATCGATCGGCCGCGTGCTCTTTTGATCAGTTGGTAGGAATCCGGCTACGTTGTCACCAGACTAGCCGATCGGCTAGTGGGAGCTTTGCGCGATGCAGGCGGAATTCGAACTGAGGTAGGGCAATGTCCGGAAAGCAACTGGAACTGGAGCCACGGGAAGAGATTGCCGTTCACAACAACAACATCACTGCACAGACGATAAGCCTTTGGATCACGCCGATCACTGGAGCAGTTTTTCTCATCGCGTTCTTGTCGTTCCCGGGGTTCCGTCCTCCGATGTCACCCAATATGACGGCCGTTCAAGTAGCCGCCTTCTTCGGAGAGCACGCGACCATGATCCGCGTGAGCATGATCATCTACGACCTCTTCGGCGTCATGCTCGTTCCCTTCTTCATGCTGATCGTCGTGCAGATGAAACGCATGGCCACACCGAGCCACGTCTTCGCCTATAGCTACCTCAGCGCTGTCGCCACCGGCGCCACCCTCTTTGCAGTCGCCGATTTATTCTGGCTCGTCGCCGCCTTCCGCCCCGGCCGGAGCCCCGACCTCGTCCAGCTGCTGAACGACATGGCCTGGATCGTCTTCACCGCTCCGGTCGGCATGCTCATTGCAGCCAACATCTGTCTCGCGCTGGCCATCTACCTCGACCCGCACCCCCACCCGATCTTTCCGCGTTGGGTCGGGCATTTCAACATTGCCGTTGCGGCGCTTCTCGCACCGGCCGCGTGCGCCGCCGTCGTTCGCACAGGACCGCTCGCCTGGAACGGATTCGTGTCGTTCTGGTTGAGGATCATCACGTTCGGCATCTACCTCATCGTGATGTTCGTAGCCTTGCGCAGCGCAATCACTCGCCAGGCTCTCGAAGAGCGGGCAGCGAGTTGACCGCCGTCGTCTCAGCGCCGTCTACGCCGAGTGCGGGGCCGGACGATTACCAGCGTTACCGGCCGAAGAGCAAGACCGACCAGTGGATCTGTTGGTGGAGCATACTGATCTTCTACAACCTGTTCGGCTTGATCTTCGTGGTGCTCACCAGGGTGATGCCGCCACCCAGTCCGCACCTTTCCACCGAACAGATCGTGCACTTCTTCCAGGTCCACTCGCTGACGATCAAGATCGGGTTCGGACTGCTGATGGTCGTGATCGGATTCAGCAGCTGGGCCAACGGGCTGGTCGTCATCCACATGAAGCGGATGTCGGTGGGTTCAGTATGGGCGTATTCGTACATCGCGGCGCTGGCCGTCGGAGCGTTGCCCGGGTGCCTCTTCGCTGCGCTCTGCTTCCTGACCGCGGTGTTCCGGCCTGATCGAAACCCGCACATCATGGCCCTGCTCTACGACATGGGCTTGTTGATGTTCGTCGGATCCCTGGGCTGCTTCGCCACCATGTACCTGGTGTTCGCGCTTGCCATCCTCTTGGACAAGAACAAGATCTTTCCCAAATGGCTGGCCTACGTCACCATCTGGCAGATCGTGACCGAAGTGATGGCGGCGCCAGTCTTCATCTTCAAGCGCGGACCATTTTCCTGGAACGGATCGATCAGCTTCTGGCTAGGCACCGTGATCTTTGTCATCTGGGAAGTCTGCGTCGTCTTCGTGCTCTACAAGGCGATCAGGGAACAGCCCCTCGGGGAAGCGACGCGGGACTTTTGATGCACTCTGCGAGCCGCATTCGAGCGCGTCGATGTCACGAAGTCACGGCCGACTCATGACTGCAGCCGAGCGCACCATGTCTCCGTCGCACGACAGAGCCACCTTGAGCCCGACCGACGTCGAAGCGGACAGCGGTATGCGCCTGCCGGGCGAGGGGAGCATGTGGGTCTTCGTCCTCGGGGACATGATCATTTTTGGGGTGTACTTCGTCATCTTCATGGTTGAGCGCGCCAGTGAACCGGCGGTGTTTCTCCAATCCCAGCAACATCTCAATCAGACGATCGGCCTCATCAACACTCTGGTGATGCTCGCCAGCTCTTGGTTTGTCGCCCGTGCCGTTCGAGCATGCCGCGCCGGCGACTACCGAGGTGCGACGAGGTTGACGGTCTGTGGCTTTCTCTGCGGGGCGGTCTTCATTCTGATCAAAATCTACGAGTGGTCGGTCGAGATCGGCCACGGCTACACGTTGGCCAGCAACGATTTCTTCATGTTCTACTTCATGTTGACCGGCGTGCATCTGCTCCACGTCGTAATGGGTCTGATCATTTTGGGGATCGTGTTTCGTGAGCTGCGGAACCCAACCCTTCGCCGAGCCTCGATGGTCGAGTCGGGGGCAACCTATTGGCACATGGTGGACATGCTCTGGATCGTGATCTTCGCATTGGTCTACGTGATGCGGTGAGACAATGAGGGCGAAGATCAATGCGCGTCTCACCTATGTCTGGGTGATTCTCTCGGCAATCTCGATTCTGTCGTGGTGGTTGGGAAGAACCGCTCGACATGACGGCCACCTTGTATCCAGCACGACAGTGACGATCTGCGTCCTGGCAATAGGGCTTTTCAAGTGTCGCCTCATCATGCAGAACTTCATGGAGGTGCGCACGGCGCCGACGTGGCTTCGCCTCTTCACGGATGCCTGGCTGGTCGCCTTTTGGGGGACAGTCTTGGCGATCTACCTCTATTGAGAGAGCAGGTCGTGCCGGGTGAAAGGACCAGATGGGGATTAAGGGGATGCAGGCGGGAGCTGGGGCCATGATTGCTACGGCAATGCCAGTGGTCAACGCGATTCCCTATGTAGTGACGGCTCCATCGGGGCTGCTGTCCTCGCTCATTCTTCCTCTGACGCTGCCACAACCCATTTGTCGCCAAGCGTTGAGGAGCCCTCAGTGATGATGGGGGACGCTTGGGTCCATCCCGACCTGCGCCGGGTGGCATGGATTCTCCCAAAGGCACCCATCAACCCGCACACGATGAAAGTTGTCCGCGCCGGCGCCGCCGTCCTGGCCCGTCGCCGACCACCGGACGTCCTCTTCGCTCAGGCGGGGGGTGTTTCCTTGCGCGTGCACGGTAGACCGACCGCCGGCGAGCCACGGCCCGGGCTTCTGTGGGTGCACGGAGGTGGGTACGTGATCGGATCCGCGGCCATGGACGACCAGATCTGCCGCTCGTTTGCCCGCCGTCTGGGAATCGTCGTCGCCGTTCCCGAGTACCGGCTCGCACCGGAGCACAGGTTCCCAGCGCCGCTCGACGACTGCTACGAGGCTCTTCGGTGGCTCAGCTCCCAGTCGGACATAGATCCGACCCGCGTTGCCGTCGGCGGAAGCAGCGCCGGCGGTGGGTTGGCTGCCGCCCTTGCGCTCCGGGTCCGCGAGGAGCGAGACGTCGTCCTCGCCTTTCAGCTCCTCACCTATCCAATGCTCGACGACCGCACGGTCAATCGAGCCGACATCGACGAACGCCACGTCCGCCTGTGGAACAACAAGGCGAACCGGCTTGGGTGGGAGTCCTACACGGGTGTCCCTGCCGGCTCCGATGGGGTTAGTGCACTGGCGGCGCCTGGCCGGTGCCGCGACTATGCCGGCCTGCCACCGGCGTGGATCGGTGTCGGGACATGCGATCTCTTCCACGACGAGTGCGTCGCCTACGCTGACGAGCTTCGGGCTGCCGGGGTCGCGTGTGACCTCGAAGTAGTGGGAGGGGCGTTTCACGGCTTCGACTACGTGTCGAGGTCCGCTGTGGTGCGTGCCTTCCGACAAGCCCAGATGACCGCACTGGCGTCGGCGCTGGGCGTTGAGGAAAAGGAGGTTCCGAACCCGATCTGACTGGCGGAAGCGAAGGCCAGCGCTCGGTTCAATACGGACCGAACTCGCCCACCAGCCGGTCGCTTCCGTGCGTCACAGCAGGAGGCGCTTGCCGCTGCGTTGGCTGCGGACAGAGTACGGGAGAACCAGATCCCTCCCGATCGTGGCAGTGCTGCTCATTATCGACCTGGCTCAGGTGCTGTCGCTCGAGGAAGTGGCTCGGCTTCACCGCAGGGCACGACGCAACTGTTGCATTCTGTGCCATGTCCTTGGGGGTGGTCCCGCTGAGTGTGACGCTCATGACTCTTTTGATGCCCGCCCGCGTGGATGCCTCGTCTCGGAAGCTCCCACTTTCGTTTGCCTTCAAAATAAATATTCACTGCGCCCAGATCTTGCGAAAGACATGCCGATGCCGGTGCAACGCCAGGGAGGTCCAGCCGCCGGCCAATGGACATCCAAGTGATCAGCGAACCGAGTATCTGCATCCACCCCGGTTGCGAAGCGGGAGATCGAACCCGAAGAGGCAGCCGTTTGGCGCGGTCGGGAATACTGGTGATCACGAGGTTGACTGTCGGCCACGCTTGCGGGTGGAAATCTGAACTTGCACTGAACCAAACATTCGGTCCACACTTGAAGAATGACCGAGCGCGACGAGAGTTACGGGGCCGGGTTGGCCGAGCTGATGAACCCGGAGGTGGCGAGGAATCCCCAACCGATCTATTCGATGCTGCAGGAGAGCGCACCGGTGTTCCACCTCGATGGGGTCGGCGTCATCGTCACCTCTCGGACTGGCGTCGACGAAGTGATCCGCAACCCCGATGTGTTCTCGTCGGGCGTGTCGGCCCACGACCTCAAGACCAAGCGCCCGCTGATCCCGTTGCAAGTCGACCCTCCCGACCACCGCAAGTACCGAAAGATTCTCGACTTCCTCTTCTCTCCCCAGCGGATGAGATTGATGGAGGCCTCGACGACGCAGTTGGTGAACGAACTGATCGACAAGTTCATCGGCGATGAGGAAATTGACTTCTCGGCGCAGTTCTCGGGCCCCTTCCCCGCCCAGGTGTTTCTCACGATCTTCGGTCTGCCGTTGGAGGAGTTGCCTCGGTTCTTGAAAATGAAGGATGGCGCCATCCGTCCCGACCAGGTCGTCGGACACGAGTTCGGGCACCCGGAGACCGAGGCCTACCAGCAGCAGACGGCGGACTCGATCTATGCCTACTTTGAGCAGGTCATCGAAGAGCGGCGAGGAGGGGAAAGACGTGAGGATCTCCTGAGCCACTTCCTGCACGCCGAGGCAGACGGCAGCCCTCTGACCCAAGAAGAAATTCTCGACATGTGCTTCTTGTTCCTCATCGCCGGCCTCGACACGGTGACAGCGTCGTTGGATTGCTTCTTCCGCTATCTCTCAGAACATCCCGATGATCGGCACAGGATTGTGGATGACCCCGATGGCGTTCCAGCCATGGTTGAAGAGATGCTGCGTTGGGAAACGCCGGTCATGGGGTGTGCGCGGGTGGCTACCCGCGACACCGAGATCGGGGATTTTCCAGTCAGTGCAGGAGAGCAGGTCATGGCTCTCTTTGGTGCCGCCAACCTCGACGAGGCCGAGTTTCCCGAGGCGGGGAACCTTGTCTGGGATCGAGACGCCAATCGGCATCTGGCGTTTGGGGGCGGCATCCATCGCTGCCTGGGGTCGCACCTCGCTCGACTCGAGCTCCGCGTGGCGCTGCGTGAGTGGCATCGTCGCATCCCCGACTACCGAATCAAGCCAGGTGTGGAGCTGAACTTCACCGCCGGTATTCGTACGCTCGACACGTTCCCGATGGTGCTGGGCACCTCGATCTGAGCTCGGGGCGTCGGCGTCGGCAGAGAAGCGCCGTCCCTCTGAAGTGGTCTCAGGTGGAGGGCATGATCGAGGCCAGGCTGAGGACGCTTACGATCTCGGAACTTTCCTTCTTGAGCCGCTCCGAAGAGCGAAAGCCGAGGTCCACGTCGGTCGCCTGGGCGCGCAGGGCGCCGGCGGTTGCCTGATCCTTGGCGATGTGGACAAAGGGGTCGAAGGAGAAGATGCGCGTCGCGTTCTCGTGGGTGATCTTTGCGACGTGCTCTGGAGGCAATCCGTCGAGTTGCGCCGCCAGGGTCTCTGGCCCCAACGGCCAGGTCGAGTCCGAGTGCGGGTAATCGCATTCCCAGGTGATCATGTCGATGTTGAGCTTGTCGCGACACTCGAGGCCGTGGGCGTCGGTGATGAAGCACGTGACGATGTGCTCGAGGAACACCTCGCTGGGGAGCTTGTCACCAAAGTCCTGGTGAGTCCAGGCGCGGTGCTGGGTATAAACCCGGTCGACCCGCTCGAGGAAATAGGGAATCCAGCCGATGCCGCCTTCGCTGAGGGCGACAGTGAGCGTTGGGTACTTTCGCAACACGGGTGACCACAACAGGTCAGCGGCAGCTTGGACGATGTTGATCGGTTGCAACGTGATGAGGGTGTCTACTGGGGCCTCAATCGACGTGACGACGACCTGGGAGGACGAGCCGATGTGCAGGCACACGACCGTGCCTTCGTCGGCGCAGGCGCGCCAGAAGGGGTCCCAGTGCTCGTTGTGGAATGAGGGGTACCCCAGCTTCTCGGGATTCTCGGAAAATGTGACGGCATGACAGCCCTTCTTGGCCACCCGTCGGATCTCGTCGGCCATGAGCTGGGGATCCCAGATGGGCGGGAGCGCCAGGGGGATCATGCGCCCGGGATAGGTGCCGCACCACTCATCAATGTGCCAGTCGTTGTAGGCACGGAGTACGGCGAGGGCCAGATCCTTGTCCTCGGAGCGAGCGAAGTACTGCCCGCAAAATTGCGGGTAAGAAGGGAAGTTCATCGACGCCAGCACGCCATTGGCGTTCATGTCGCGGATCCGCTCATGGATGTCGAAGCAGCCAGGCCTCATCTCGCTGAAGCGAGTCGGCTCAATGCCGTATTCGTCGGGCGGACGGCCCGCCACCGCGTTCAGGCCGACGTTTGTTGCCTCCTGGCCCTCGAATACCCAGGCCTCGGTGCCGTCGTCCTTGGTAATGACCGTTGGGGCCCGGTCGCGGTACTTGGCCGGGAGGTGGGCCGCAAACATGTCAGGTGGCTCAACGACGTGGTCGTCAACCGACACGAGGATCAGATCATCGGCATTCATCACTTGCTCCTTGGAGTCGTTCTCATCGGACACCGTAGCTGCACCTTTCCATGGGAACAAATGTTAGGTTTTGATTATGAGTGCGACTGCCGTGGACGATGAGGACCTGGCGCCTCTCCGGCTGACAGCTTCGGCCATCGCGGGCCGGGCCATGGAGGTGTCCGCTGCAACAGCTGGGGAGCGGTCGTGGACCGACGGGACGACGGTGTTTCTCGAAGTCGGCATTGACCTGGCGGACCAAATCCGGACGCTTGCGGTGCAGGGATCGCTCGTGGCCTCGGGGAGCCTCGAACCCGATGTCCTCGGACAGCTCATGCGCCGACCGGCTCTCACGCGGCGTTACCTTGCTGTTGAGGGCCACCGCGCCCTCTTGGCAAATGAACACGCGCTCCCCCCTTTCGTATGCTCGCTCATCGACCGCAGGGTTGCCGGTTTGATCGCAACGGCCGCATCATCGCTGGGTTGGGCCCGCGGCCCGCAACTGATCGATGACCCGCCAAGCGTCTTTGGGGCGATCGACGTCAGGCGGACGCTCTCATCGATCCATCGCCGGACCGAGATCGCAATCGATCGATCCTTGGACAGTCGGCGGGCGCAGACGGACGGCGATCTCACCGAGTTCGATGAGTGCGAGGATGATGATGGGAATCTCGGCGACCTGTTGTCGAGCCCGGTCGGCGGCGGCGGCGCCGTTGGCCGGTTGCTGCAGCGGATGCTCCGGCCCGCTCGACGTCGTGGAGGTGGTGGTCCGCCTGGGGCTGACTCGCCCACTCACCGCACCTCCACCCGGCCGGGAAACCGACGAGACGCCGCAGCGCCGAGCAGCTCGATGGGCGAACTCGAAGCGGGGCACGATTTCGGCCGCGAATCGGTCGGCACGACATACCCTGAATGGGACGGCATCCGCCGCCGGTACCGCCCGGACTGGTGCACCGTCATTGAGGCCGACGCCCGAGCAGACATCGTCTCGACGGTTCAGCTGCCGAACGGCCTGGCTGTTCGCCGGTCGTTGGCTCGTCTCGGTACCGGCATGATCCGCACCCGACGGCAGCCGCAGGGCGACGACGTCGACATTGACGCCGCCGTGGAGGCGCATATCGATGCTTTAGCCGGCGCACCACGCGGGGACGACGGCTACCTGGAGAGCCGGCGGCGGCGGCGCGACCTCGGCGTCCTGGTCCTTCTCGATGTCTCCGGTTCGGCGGGGGAACCCGGTACTTCAGGCAGGTCGGTGCATGAGCACCAGCGACTCGCTGCAGCTGCACTTACGGCGGCGCTGCACGATCTGGGTGACCGGGTCGCGCTCTACGCCTTCAACTCGCGCGGCCGTCAGGCGGTGCAGGTGCTCCGAGTAAAGGGATTCGACGACCGCCTCGACGTCCAGGTGTCCCGGCGTCTGGCTGGCCTCGAGCCGGCGGCCTACACCCGCCTGGGTGCTGCCATCCGCCATGGCTCCGCCATCTTGGAGCGAAGTAGTGGTACCCCTCGGCGTCTACTCGTGGTCCTCTCTGATGGCTTGGCCTACGACCACGGTTACGAGGGAAGCTACGGCGAAGCCGACGCTCGGCGAGCCCTGACCGAAGCCCGACGTCGGGGTGTCGGGTGCATCTGCCTCAGCGTCGGCACCGATGCCGAGCCCGGGGCGCTCCGACGCGTCTTCGGTTCAACAGCGCATGCCTCGATGGCGAGACCGGACGCCCTGCCCACCGTGATCGCACCGCTGTTCCAGGCGGCGCTGCGCTCTTCAGAGCGACAGCAACGTGCTTTCCGGCGCAAGGAGCGATCAAGAGAGCGCCTTGAGATCGAGATGGAATCGGAGATGCGATGACGACAACAGGTCGCCCGTTCTACCTGCCCGTGGGTGATGAGGAACAGGTGTTCAAGGCTGCCTATCGGCAAGGCCTGTCAGTGGTCCTCAAGGGGCCCACTGGGTGCGGGAAGACACGCTTCGTCGAAGCCATGGCGTACGACCTCGACCGGTCGCTAATTACCGTGTCGTGCCATGACGATCTCACCACTGCCGATCTTGTCGGCCGCTTCCTACTGGAAGGAGGGGAGACCCGCTGGGTCGACGGCCCGCTGACCCGCGCCGTGCGTGAAGGGGCTATCTGCTATCTCGACGAGGTGGTCGAGGCTCGGCAGGACACCACCGTCGTACTCCACCCCCTCGCCGATTACCGGCGTCAACTGTCGATCGACCGGCTCGGGATTGTTCTCGACGCCGCGCCCGGCTTCTGTCTCGTCGTGTCCTACAACCCCGGATACCAGAGCGTGTTGAAGGATCTGAAGGACTCCACGCGCCAGCGCATGGTGGCCATCGAGTTTGACTTCCCGCCCGCCGATGTGGAGGAGAATGTCGTCGCTCACGAGGCGGGCGTGGACCCTGAGCCGGCCGCGCAACTCGTGCGACTCGCGCAAGCCATCCGCCGGTTGGATACCGCTGGTCTCCGGGAGGTCGCATCGACCAGGGTGCTGATCGCCGCTGCCCGGCTCTTCAACGACGGCGTTCCGATCATTGTCGCCGCTCGTGCTGCTATTGCCGGTCCCCTCACCGACGACCCGGTTGTCGGTGCTGGCCTCGTTCGGATGATTTCGACCTACCTCGGCTCCGTAGATTGACCGCCTCAGGGGCCGTGACTAGTATGCGGAACAACTATTAGGTTCCTAGGGGGATCGTGACCTACGAGAGCACCGTCGCACCAATCAAGCTTGGCTACCTGTTTGACTTCGTGTTGCCTGAGGGCTTCCCGAAGGAGATGCGAGCTGACTTGACCGATAGCTTTCAGCTGGTTTTTGAGGAGGGTCTCGAGCAGGGGATTATCGACCGACCGGTCGAGATCGTGTTCCGAGAGGTCGAGGGCCTGCCCAAGGGCTCCGTGAAGGCGGTGATCGACGCCTACGGCGAGCTCGTCGACGAGGGGTGCCTGGCCGTGTTCGGACCCTCAATCACCGATAACTGCGTCCCGATGAAGGAGGCAATCGAGCAGCGTTTCCAGGTTCCGGCGATCAGCGTCACGGGCACCGATGACTGGCTGGGTGAGTGGACCTTTTCCCTCTCGATGGGCTCGATGACCGACGAGCCCGTTTTCTGGGCCCACCTGATCGCCAAGCGCGGCCTTGACAATGTCGGCGTCCTGGTAGAGCAGTCGCTGGTCGGTGAGACCTACATCAAGTCGTTCCGTGCCGCCTGCCGCGACAAGGGCATCCGCATTGTCGCTGAGGAGCCAATCGCCCAGACGGCCCAAGACATCGGCGACGCGGTCCGGAAGCTGCACGACGCCAACGTGGGTGTTGTGGTGCACTGCGGTTTCGGCTTCGGCGTGGTGTTGATCAACCCGGTCCTCCAGGAACTCGCCTGGGACCCGCCCCGGTTCATGGGGACGTCGTTCCAAAACGCGTGGATCAACCCGATCGTCTGGGACGCCGTCGTCGGATGGGTTGGTGTGGACCAGTACGACGGTGGCAACCAGGTCGGCCAGGACTTCCTCGACCGCTACGCCGCCCGTTACGGCCGACGACCCGAATACTGCGTCCCAGTGGTCAACCGCGATCTCGCCACCGTCCTGCTGCATGCGTTTGCCGACGCTCTGCCGCTCTCGCCGCGGGGCGTGAAGGAGGCACTGGAGCGGGTGCATATGATCCCCGCCGCATCTGGATCCCCAGGTACCCGCATTTCGTTCGGAAAGTGGTCACACCGAGGCTGGATGGGCGCCGGCTATCTCGTGGCTCGCCGACTCGACCCCGATGGCACCACGGCCCACCTCGTCGAGCGGTTCGGACAGGACTGACCATCGTGGCCACTCAACAATCACCGCGGACCACGATGGCGACTGGCACCGACGCGCGGACCAGAACCGCCGGCGGGATCGCGCTCGTTGCGGTGCTCATCGGGCTAGTCGTCGTCGCCGTCAATGCCCAAAGCGGCGCGGTTGCCGATCGGATCAAGAATCCAGCGATCACCGGCGCTCCCCGTCCCGTGGCGCCGCTCTGGGACTTCGGCCATTGGCTAACCCTGCTCCAGATCGGGACCATCGTCGCAATGGTCGCGCTGGTCATCGCCGTTGTGGTGGCGTGGCGCCGACACCCCCGTCACCCGATCCTGCTGATGGTCTTGGTGACCACTCTGCTCGTCTGGCAGGACCCAATCATGAATTGGGCTCCCTACGCGGTGTACAACCCACAGCTCTGGCACTGGCCATCGACCTGGGGTTTGGAGTCACTTTCGCCGACTGTTGAGCCGTTCATCGTGATCGGATACGCCACCTTCTACATGGCACCGTTCTTCCCCGCTGTCTGGCTGCTTCGCCGGTTCCAGGCTCGACGTCCTGTGGATGCATTCATCTGGCGGCACCCCCTGATCACCCTCTCGTTGCTGATGTTCGGCATCGGGTTCGTGTTTGACACCCTTCTGGAAACCTTTCTCATTCGCACGCAGCTGTACATCTATTCCCAGGTTGCCCCGTTCGGCTCTATTTGGGCGGGGAAGTGGTACCAGTTCCCGCTGATTTGGGAGGCGTCGCTTGTCACGCTGGTGATGATTCCCGCCGGGGTCCTGCTGTACCGCGACGACACTGGCCGCTCCCAAGCCGAGAAGCTGGGCCGGCGGATCCGTGCCTTCAGCACCCGCCCGGCACTCGGAGCATTTGTGGTGATGTTTGCCATCATCAATGTCGCTTACCTTTGCTACGGCGGGGGCTACGCCTTGCTGCGCGACACCAAGATCACAACTTCGGTGGCCTGTCCGTGGCCATTCCCTGAAGCGAAGGTCTACGACCCGAACGCTTTCTATGAGAAGAACGGTCAATCGGGGCCGTACTCCGTCGGCATCTGGTCGGGCTGGGAGAGCGGCCAGCCCAACGGGAGTTCGGACGCCGCGCTGCCCGCCCATGGTGGTCGATGTGCCAATGGCTGAGAGCCGTAGCGTCGTCATCACCGGCGCGGGCCGCGGCCTTGGTCTGGCCACCGCCACCCACCTCTACCGTGCCGGTTGGACCGTGGTGGGTGCCATGCGTTCACCCGAGCAGGGTCTGGAGCATCTCCGAGCCGCTACTGGCTCAGGCAAGGACGACGGTCGCCTGATTGGAGTCCGCCTAGACCTTGACGATCCCGACTCCATCGCGGCAGCGAGCCGAGCCATCCAGGATGCGGTTGGGTCTCCGGACGGCCTCGTGCACAACGCCGGTGTCGCCGGTGTCGGATGTCTCGAAGAGATGCCGATGAATGTGTGGGAGCAGGTGTTCCGTACAAACTTCTTCGGGCCTGTGCGGCTCACAAAGGAGTTGCTTCCAGTTATGCGGAAGGCTGGCCGGGGCCGAATCATCATGGTTTCGAGCCAGGGGGCAATCTGTGGCATGCCGGCCATCGGTGCCTATTCCGCAGCGAAGGGCGCTCTCGAGCGCTGGGCCGAGTCCCTCTCGCAGGAGATCGCCCCGTTCGGACTCGGCGTATCGGTGCTGGTGGCCGGAACATTCAAGACCGACATTCTGGAGCTCACCACGACCTACGCCGACCATGACGGTCCGTACGCGCAGCACCACGCAGGACTTGAGAGTTTCGGGAAGCGGTTCCTGCGGTTTGCCTCACCGCCCGAGCGGTTTGCGCCGGCGGTGTCCAAGGCTCTCGATGAACGCCGGTCGTTCTCGCGACGTACTGTGGGGTTCGATTCTCGGCTTCTCCTGCTCGGGAGCCACTTCATGCCCACGAGGCTGCTCCAGCGCATTACTTGTCGGGCCATCGGCATTCCAGCCGCCGGCTCGCTCCGGGGGCATTCGCTGCAACAAGCCACCGTCACCGATGTCAACGAAAGGGAATCCCAGTGACTGATACACCCATGGTCGAGTTCGAATCGCGGATGCTCATCGACGGCAAGTTGGTCGAGGGCCAGGCCGGCACGTTCACCAATGTCAACCCGGCCACGGAAGAGGTGCTCGGCGAGGTCGCCGACGCCTCGACGCCCGACATGCACCGAGCCATCGACGCGGCCAGGCGGGCCTTCGACGAGACCGACTGGTCGACGAACCGAGCGTTCCGCCAGCAGTGCCTTCGCCAACTGCAGAGCGCGCTTGAGGCGGAGCAGGAGGCGCTGCGCGAGGAGCTCATCCTCGAAGTGGGTTGTCCTCGGATGGTCACCCACGGTCCGCAACTCGACCTGCCACTCGCCGATGCGCTGAACTATCCGGCCGAGCTCATCGATCACTATCCGTGGGACATCGAGCTAGGTGACGCCATGGTCGAGCTCACGGGTCAGATAAACACCAGGAAGGTCTGGCGTGAACCGGTGGGTGTCGTTGGCGCCATCGTTCCGTGGAACTACCCGTTCGAGGTCACCATCCACAAGCTCGGGCAGGCGCTGGCCACGGGCAACACAGTCGTACTCAAACCCGCGCCAGACACGCCCTTCAACGCCACACGGATCGGCCGGCTCGTCGCCGAGCGAACCGACATCCCGGCCGGCGTGGTCAACGTGGTCACCGCGTCCGACCACCTCGTTGGTGAGGAGCTGACGATCTCGCCCAAGGTCGACATGATCTCCTTCACTGGCTCAACATCGGTGGGCATCCGGATCATGGAGAAGGGCGCAGCCACCATGAAGAGGTTGTTCCTCGAGCTCGGCGGCAAGTCGGCGGCGATCGTGCTCGACGATGCCGACCTGGGGGCGGCCAGCATGATCGCCTTCGGCGTGTGCATGCATGCAGGGCAAGGATGTGCGACACCCACTCGGATGCTCCTGCCCCGGTCCCGCTACGACGAAGGCCTCGAACTGCTCAAGGGCATCTACGAGACCGTCGGCGTTGGTGATCCGCAGCTCCCTGACACCCTCTGCGGCCCGGTGATTTCAGCCAAACAGCGTTCCCGCATCATTGGCTACATCGAGGCGGGCATTGCTGAGGGCGCCAACCTCCTGGTCGGCGGACCGGAGACCCCAGCGGGCCTCGACAAGGGGTTCTATGTCACGCCAACCCTCTTCGCCGATGTGGACAACAGTATGACCATCGCCCGCGAGGAGATCTTCGGCCCGGTCCTCGCCGTCAT
>OBLU010000924.1_pt1 | contig 27240 bp, 20 predicted proteins | sample 1518681 | NCBI WGS metagenome assembly OBLU01 (sample SAMEA3539304, study PRJEB22396) | soil metagenome | biome: tundra; feature: field; material: soil | place: USA | collected 2010-05 | depth 0.15 m
GCTAAAACTCCCCTCGTTCAATAGAATGAGATGAGAATCAGCGCAGGGCTGGGGTGCTTACACCCATGCCTGCGCATTTCAATGCCAATGCTCTGTGCAATAGGATTCTATTTCCCGCAGAATTGCTTATCTAACTCACACGCCTGAGAAAGTTCCTTGGTAGCTTCCGCCTGTTCCCCAAGGCCTTGGTAGGCCAGTCCTAGATTGTAGTGGGCAGAGCCATCCGAAGGTGTAGCCGCAACCACCTTCTGCAGATGAGGGAGGGCTTCCCGCAGCCTTGAAGCATTCGCCAGAAGAAATCCGAGCTTTCCGTGAGCCTCGACATCATCCGGCGAAGTTTCAAGTACCTTCTCAAATTCGTGGATCGCTAAGTCCGGCCTTCCTTTGGCCTGATCAATGAAGCCCAAAAATTTGTGCGCGTAGGTGTGCCGGGGATTTACCTTCAAGACTTGCTCAAAACCCTTCTCGGCGCTCTCCAGATGGTCGAGATTGAATTGACACGCCGCGATGAAAAACTGGGCTTCAGTGCTGTTTGGATCGCGAGATAGCAGCGTATCGAAGGTCTTCTCCGCCTCTTCGTAGCGCTCTTCATTGAAGTAGCATCGACCTAACATCAGGTAGCTAGCCTCTACGGTTGCGTCCTTATCGATGGCCTGGGATATGGTTTCGATGGCCAGGTCACAGCGACCGTTCCCCGCTTCGACACCTGCCCGGTTAATGAGATAGAAAATGTCGATCTTATCTTTCGGGTCTGCCAGAGGCGCTGCGGCGGGGTTAGAGTCCTTGCCACTTTCCAAATGCCCGACATAGCCCAAGCTTGCCAACTTTTCCATCTCCTCCGGGCCTAACGGCCGAGACGCTGTTACCTGAGACTCCGTGGCGCTCGATGACTGTTCCAGAGCCCGCAACCTGGCCTTCAACTCATCCACGAGCGCCGGCCGATCCGCGGCTCGATTCCTGAGTTCACCAGGATCTTGCGCCAACTCATAGAGCTCAGGATGCGGCGCATCGATGTACTTGAGGTTTTGAACGCGCAAGGAACGCAGAGCACTCCAGCCGAACTGCCTCGGGTAAAAGCTTTCACTGTATGCGTCAGGCGCAGTGGTTCTTTGTTTCCCCAACATCAGATCGACGAGGCTCGACCCCTGCATCGTGTGACCCTTCGAGAACCCAAGCATTTCAAGAATGGTCGGAGCAACGTCGATCGACCGAACCTGTTGCGTCACCGTTCGAGCCTTCGTCGTGTCTTGAAATGGTTTGATTATTAGAGGAACAAGAAGCGTCGCATCATAGACGAAGTAGCCGTGCCGGATCTCCCGATGCTCTCCAAGGCTCTCCCCATGATCGCTTGTGAGAACGACTAATGTCTTCCCATAGAGCCTCTTCTCCTTCAGATAGGCGATCAATCTTCCCACTTGCCGATCCACGTAAGCTATCTCGCCATCGTACGGCCTGGAGGCGTACTCATCCTTGAAAGGGGGTGGGGGGGCGTAGGGATCATGCACGTCATAGAAATGCATCCAGACAAAATACGGATGCCCGTTGACTCGACTGATCCATGACAGAGCCTGATTGACGACTTCCTCACCTCGTCGTTTCAGCTGCTGCGCCATGTTGATGATTCCGCCAGTATCCGTCTTGGTTTCGAAGTGGTCGTAGTAGAAATCGAACCCCGTGCCGAGTCCAAAACTACGATCCAGCACATAGGAGCCGACAAACGCGCCCGTCACGTATCCGTGCCCCTTCAAAATCTGCGCCAAGGTTTCAAACGAGGGGTCCAGCCGGTACCCCACGTTGTCGCGAACGCCGTGGAACATCGGATAAGTGCCGGTCATGATCGAGCAGTGTGAAGGCAGGGTGAGCGGCGCCGCCGTGATGACGGTTGTGAATCGTGTTCCATCCGCGGCGAGCATATCGATGTTTGGGGTACGTACCTGGTCGTCGCCATAACATCGGAGGTGGTCCGCCCGCAACGTGTCTATCGTAATGAAGATGACGTTAGGAGAAGACGGATTGCTGGGCCTGGTTTCAGGTGGATTGGCAAGCAGGAGCGGGGCGAATACAATCGCGCCACAGATTATGAGAGCAACTGGGTGTCTATGCATTCAGGGTATATTCTGCGCCTAAATTCTTTGCGCCGCTCGCATTTGTTTCGACGCGCACTGAAAGCTTGATCGCTCCTGCCAACGGTTCCCGCGACAGCTACTTCCCATCGAACCTCCCGATGAAGACCCACTCGGAACGACGACGCGGCCCTTGGATGAAGTTTTCGCCGCTAGCGCCGACGATTTCGTTATTCAGCCAGACGAATCTGTCAACCGATGCCGCCTCGGGAAGCGGCGCGAGCTCCCGGTACGTTTCTCCGGCAGGGTCTAACTTCCACACTTTGCGAGAATCATTCATGAGCACGAAGCCGTCGCCGACAAATACGGGAGACGGCGAATTACCTTCGTGGCTCACTTCCGGCAATGGCTTTACCTGCTCCCATTTGCCCCCAGCGATATCGTAGCGAGATACGTCGTGGAAAGCGACGATCGGATCTTCGGGGCGGGCTTGATATATCCCGCCAAACATCCAGACCGCTCGCCCGTCTGTCTCCGCGCCAAAATAAAAGCGAAGATCGCCCGGATACGGAGGCAGGTCTCGCCACCCCTTTTGAGGGTGACCGGTGTCCAATACCATGAAGCTGCGGGTGGCAGTCTTCGAGGTGCAGCATGTTCCGGTGGGATCTCGCGGTTCAAATTTTGTCGTGCCTCCCACGAGATATAACAGCTTCCCAACGCTCACTGCCCGCGCATACACTCGGTCGAAGGGGACTTCACCGAACTCCTTCCAAGTGTAAGCCCCATGTTGCATTTCCAACGTATAAATCTTCCGGTTCACTTGCGACCCGGTGTATCCACTCAAGACGAAAAGTCTGTTCCCGATGACAGCCGCTGCAGAGCAGCCCAGCGGCACCGGCAAGTCGGGCAAGGTTGCCCAAATGCCCGAACGGGGGTTTAACGCGTGCGTGCTCTTGGAGAACTGTTTCTGGATCCAATTTCCCTTGGAGCCCGTCCAGTACGTGCCACCGGCGATGACAAGTTTGCCATCGATCACGCCCGCGGCATAATCGGAAACAGGGTCGGGAGCTGGTGTGGAAAGAGTCCAATGAAGAGTCTCGTGACTTGAAGATGAACCAACCGCAGCTAGCAGAAACACGAAACCCAGGCAACCGCAACCAAACAGATTCATAACCGGCTCTTCCTCCCGAGAAAATGGTTCACCATAGCACTGGTTCGTAGGGCTCCGCCGACCTTAATGACCAGGGGCGCCTTAGCGCGCTTGCGACAAGGAACTTCTTCGGCCAAGTCCGGCGTAGACCAGGAGTAAACCGACAAGAATCACGCCGCTGGATGCCACGAACATTCCTGCGGCTGTTGCGGTCGAGTTTTTTGCCGCGATAATAATCTCATGCCAGTGTGTGTAGGCGAAAAGTGCGGCGATGGACCCGAGGAGCGCAACAACACCACCGGCTACTATGAGGTGAAGGCTTGGGCCAGCGTTGAGGCCCTCTTCCACATTTGCCGGGGCCATGTCCTTTCCGGCGAAGGCCACAAAAAGGAGCAGTGCCACCGGATGCATCAACCCGGCGGTGACGAACAGGGGAACGTAACTGCCGAACCATTGTAGAAAACCGCCGGCGAGCAAGGTCATAAGCATCCCGCCGATCGCGCCGCACGCACCACCCAAGCCGACTACCGAGCCAACCACCCGCTTCGGAAACAAATCGGAAGGCGTGGTAAAAAGGTTGGTTGACCATCCCTCGTGACCGGCGGTTGCCAGGCTTATGAGCGCAAGCGAGACCCACACGTGGTTTGTCAGCACCGCCCAGATCGCTGTCGGCATACACATGGCAGTTATAAACATGACTGTCAAGCGGGCACGCGCTGGCCGCCAGCCGCGGTTCATCCAGAAACTCGCGAGCCATCCAGCGCCGATACTACCCAGATCGGCAGAGAAATACGGCACAATCAATACTGAAATGCTGCTCATCGTCGAAAACCCTCGCTCCTTGACGAGATAGGATGGCAGCCAGTAGAGATAAAACCACCAGACCGGGTCGGTCATGAATTTGGCGATGAAGAATGCCCACCCCTGCCGATAGCGGAGCAGGAAGACCCATGGGATCTTAATGGCATCTTCCTCGGCGACAACGGATTCATGATCGCTTTCGATCAATTCCAATTCTTCAGGCGACAGCGCCGGGTGTTCGCGAGGAGCGTGGTAATACTTGAGCCAAACGGCAAACCAAACGAAACCGAGTCCACCCGTAAATATGAACGCCGACTGCCAGCCAAAGGCGTGGGCGATCCAGACGGCGGCCGCCGCAAACATGACGCCAAAGTTGCTAGCTCCATTGAAAATTCCCGTCGCCAGCGCTCGGTCTTTCTTCGGAAACCACTCGGCCACTGCCTTTACCGACGCAGGCCAGTTGGCTGCCTCGCCCGCGCCCAGGAAAAACCGCGCGATACAGAATTGGAACACGGTGCGGCACATCGCATGACCCATCGCGGCGGACGACCACACGACCACCGCAACGGCGAAGCACAGCCGCACTCCCAGGAGGTCCACCAGACGGCCGGCAAAGCTCATCATCAACGCATAGGAAAGTTGGAAGGAGAAGTTGATCCAGCCATAGCCGGCCTCGGACCAGCCCAGGCGAGTGGAGAGGTCTTCCTTCAAAGCGGCCACCGTCTGCCGATCCAAGTAGTTGATAGCAGCGGCGAAAAACAGCAGGGCACAGACGTACCAACGAAGATGCTTAACGTAGGGCCTTACCCACGAACCGGCACCTTTCGGCAGACTTTCAGGCGGTGTTATCACGGTCTCCCATCTTTAATGAGGACAACAACTGTTTCCGCAGGCGGTTGGAGCGCAGCCCGTCGGCTGCGCTCCAACCACTCCTACGAACTCGATATCCTTCACGGCACCTACAATTTTTGCGAAGGAACTCGGCTACTCAGATGTCGTACATGACGCCGACGACCTGCTGCATCCAAGGTTCTTTGTCGGTGAAATTATGATCGACGGTCAAAATTCTTCCGTTCTGAAGCTGAACCGAGTGAGGATAGCCAATATGCCACCACAGACCGGGGGTAGTCGACGGAGCCACGCCGCCTTCTCTTATGATGAATTCGTTCTTCACGTCCCAGTGCATTCCGTCTTCTGAAATACAGCCACGCAGACCCCACGGTGGTCTCCGATAACCGTAAACGGCGAGCATTCTTCCGTCCTTGAGCAAGACCAAATCAGCTGGGTAACCCCAGATATTGGTCCACTCCGGACGACTCCAGGATTCGCCGTCATTCTTGGAATACGTGAACCACAAATTTCCGTGCCGTGCTCTTGGCAAGTTCTCGGTTCGGTTCAAAACGATGAGTGTCCCATCCGCAGTCCGGCCGATGGAGGGCTCATCGAACGACATGATGCCAGACGGATCGAAGGAGATGGTTGAGTAGTACTCCCAATGGAACCCTTTGTCGTCGGACCGCATGAGAACCGATCGAATCGGTTCCTGGTCCTTTCTTTCTCGCCGGGTGTTAAGTTGACCAAGGACCGCCATCAGCAGCGTCCCATTCGGCAATTCCAGGATGCTGTCTTCGGGCATGATCCATCGCATCGGCTCGGCATTTATTTTGTAACCGGGCTCCCATGTATGGCCGTTGTCGTTTGACCGGCTGATCCAAGTACCTTCGCAACCGATCGACCGGCCCATTTCAGACTGGGGCCCCGAGTCACTGAGGATACCCTTTTGATTGTAGAAGCTGTTGACCAAGTGATTCACGAGGATGGTGCCATCGGAGATCTGCGTGATCAAGGGAATATCCGAGCCAAACGTATCGGTTTGCCGCCATACGTCTACGATAGTAGAGGGATCCCAAGTCTTGCCATTATCCGTGGAACGGATCACTTTGGGGGTGTCGAAATCCTCATGCTTTTTTTCTCGGGTTTGATTGAAAGTGACGAGGATGTCGCCATTCTTTAACTGGCAAACGCAGGTGTGAGCTTCCCAGTGATCCGGGTTCTTGTAAATGGTGAAGTATTCTGGATTCTTGATTTTCATTTTACTCTCCTCTGTTTTTTGGCTCTTGTGGCCCTGACCCCGGATATTCGTGGGCCGTCAAATGCTTTCGAAAGCCCCCCAGGGGTGGCCCGTCACACTGACCTGCATCCCGTTCCACGGTCTGAAAGATATTTAAACGCTGTACAAACTGGCTTCTAAACACTGCCGTTGTTCCTCTGCACCACTCCGCCCGTCGCGATTCTTGGTCTCGGCCCACACTTGATAAGCCGTAAGGATCCTTCCATCATCCAACTGCACACTACTTGGACATCCGATTTGCATGCGATCGCTAGGGACATCAGGCATGGCCTTGACGATGAAAGCATTTTCCGGCTTCCAATCCGTACCGTCGGCCGACACGCATGCTCGCACCCCGGGATTGGGATGCATGCGATAGCCGTACGTGCACAGAATCCGACCGTCATGGAGGCGTATAACGTTGGCAGGATGTCCCCACATGCTGGTTTTTTGGGCCCGGCTCCAGTTCCCACCGCCATCGTCGGAGATCGCCATGTGAAGGTACCCTCCCAGCGGATCCCGGCTAGGACTTTCGTGGCTCCGGAGCACACACAGGAGCCGCTGGCCTCCAAGGCTTACCATGGCGGGCTCGTCGTAGTCTCGCCCGCCGTGCGTATCCATAGCCACTGTGCTGTGGAACTTCCAATGGACTCCGCGGTCGACTGACCGCATCAGAAAAGTAGAGATCGGCTCGTCAGCCTCGCTATACCGGTCACCTTTTTGGCCAGAGAGCGGTAAGAGCAAGCGACCATCGGGCATCTCGACGACTGCGCCGCGCGTCCACCCGATGCGGTACGGTGCGATATCAATCCTCTGGACGTCGCCCCAGTTTTGTCCTCTATCCGAGGACCGGCTAACATACACCCCGTCCATTTCCGATCCTCTTCTCCAGCCGACTTTACCTTCGAAAAGGAACCGAAACTTCGTGCTACAGGCAATGAGAGTGCCGTCGGCAAGAGACGCGATGCTGGCCAGTTGATGACCATAGCTCGGGCCGCCGTCCTCGGCACCCGAGAACAATCTCGCAGGCTTGGATTTCTGCCAGGTGAGACCGTCTGCAGAGCGGATAGCTAGAATATCGCCGGTTTCAGAGCCCGCTCGACCGCGCCCAAAAGTGGCGATGACGCCTCCTTCCCGATGCTTGCCTAGATTGACCTCAAAACAGGAGAACTCCGGGTCTTCATGAATACCCACCACGACCGGCTTGGGCCCACTGGACGGGACTCCCAGACCACGAACGCCTCCTAATGCATTGCTATAGGCTAGCGCACCGCCAACTCCTAAGCTCGACAGCACGAATTTCCGCCGGGTGTTATCCATAAACCTCCTTCGAAACCAACGTGAACGACACGCATCAAAGAAACACTTGCCCGCTCTGCGCGGCGACAATCGCAGCGAAACACTTCCAACCCACCCGACCCTAACGAAGCAAGGACTTCAAATCAGCTGGGCAATCAATGGCTCGCGTTCCCTGCTGTCAACCAAGCTAAATTAAACCGCGCGAGCAGGAGCTTAGAATAGTCATCCGCTTCGAAGAAAATAAGGATGGTATCGTCATCTGCCAGAGCAAGGTCGGAGTAAGCGGAAGAGCCTTCGTACAGCACTTTCGAAATTGGCCACGTTTGACAATCATCCTCACTCATTCGCACCGTTAGGTGGGTTCGGTCCACCGCACTCGCCGGATTGGCAAACAAAAATCGATGCGCGGAGCCAGTTCCTGTTGCCGAGATTCGAAGGATGCTTGCCTCCGCGGGGGGATCGGGCAAAGAGTCGTCGAAGTGAATTCGCGACCACGAATACCCTCCGTCTTCGCTCCAGGCGTATGCTCGTCGTTTCTTTTCGTGCAGACTTCGCATCGCCATGTACACTCGGCCATCTGCGATCTCAGTGACCATTCCCTCTTCCGTCAAGTTTTCATACATCGGCCTGCCCTGTTGCCAGGTCGCCCCGTGATCGTCGCTGAACATCGTGAATGTGAATTCAGTCTCGCCCCAGGTCGGCGGCCAACCGGCGGGGCCCGGACTTACATCCCCCCACGCAGCAACCAGCAGGCGACCGTTCTTCAACTGAATTCCATGACCAGGCCCGGACGCGACGTATTTCCAGGTGCGCTCCTTCACTTGGCCGGTGATTTCTCGCGGGTTTGACCAGGTGACTCCGTCGTCACCGCTCTGCACAACAAACACTTGCTGATTGTCCTTGCAAAATACCAGCCATAAAATCCCCGTTTCGCGATCCAGCAGGGGAGTCGGCTGATTTATCGACCGCGTCCCTTCGTGAAGCAAAATCCGAAGAGGGCTCCAAGTCTTTCCGCCATCATCGCTGCGCTTCGTCACCATGTCGATTTGGTCCCAATCAGCACAGTTTGTCCTGCGAGCCTCGGCAAAAGCGATGATGTTTTTTTTACTTGTGACTACCAGCGACGGAATACGAAAGCAAAAGTACGAACCCTCGCCGGAATGGAATAGAATTTGTTGGCCCAACCAGCCCGTGTTTTGCTCTGGCGCACGGGCAGTGCCCTCGGCTGCTGCTAACCCAACGGTCAGCGTTACCGCCGCGAGCACACAAAGGGATGTTGCGCCGACTTTTTCTTTGAGCAACAACCGCATTCCGAATCACTCCACCGAACAGACCCGGGGCGGAAATCGATATAGTCTACGCTTTCCGCCCCGATGTCCTTACCTACTTCGTCCGCGCAAATTTGCTTAGAAGTCGTACCGCAGTGCGAACTGAACCTCTCGGCCGGGACCTCCACTCGTGATCTGGCCGAAAGTCGCGTCCGACAAATTAGGATCTGGGTTGTTGAACGTCGGGTGGTTCAACCAGTTAAATATTTCCCCTCGAAGGGTGACCTTTGACTCTCTCCAGACCGTGAAGGACTTATGAATCCCAAGATCCCAAGTGAAGGCACCCGGCCCCACCGCGGTGTTGTAACCGAGGTTCCCAAAGCGATGCTGGTTAGTCGGATCGGTAACATCGTAGGCGGCTGGGTTCAGCCAAACCGTGGGTCCTTGATTGTGAATGTACTGAGACACGCCGGGGACGCGATCAGGGCGGTCGCTCGTTGTCCTTCCGTCTCCTACCACATCCGTTCCCAGTATGACGTTCACATTCTGGCCCCCGATGACGGTCATAATTCCTTGCAGTGTCCAGCCCGAGAACACCGCGCGTCCAAACCCGTTGTCCCTTGCGAACGACATCGGCGGCGTCGGGACGCTATAGGAATGCACGAGGGTGAAGCGGTGCCCGATGTTGCCGTCCTTCGGTCCGATGGAGCCCGCGATGTTGTTGAAGTCTTGCCGCTGCGCTTCGTCACCATGTCGATTTGGTCCCAATCAGCACAGTTTGTCCTGCGAGCCTCGGCAAAAGCGATGATGTTTTTTTTACTTGTGACTACCAGCGACGGAATACGAAAGCAAAAGTACGAACCCTCGCCGGAATGGAATAGAATTTGTTGGCCCAACCAGCCCGTGTTTTGCTCTGGCGCACGGGCAGTGCCCTCGGCTGCTGCTAACCCAACGGTCAGCGTTACCGCCGCGAGCACACAAAGGGATGTTGCGCCGACTTTTTCTTTGAGCAACAACCGCATTCCGAATCACTCCACCGAACAGACCCGGGGCGGAAATCGATATAGTCTACGCTTTCCGCCCCGATGTCCTTACCTACTTCGTCCGCGCAAATTTGCTTAGAAGTCGTACCGCAGTGCGAACTGAACCTCTCGGCCGGGACCTCCACTCGTGATCTGGCCGAAAGTCGCGTCCGACAAATTAGGATCTGGGTTGTTGAACGTCGGGTGGTTCAACCAGTTAAATATTTCCCCTCGAAGGGTGACCTTTGACTCTCTCCAGACCGTGAAGGACTTATGAATCCCAAGATCCCAAGTGAAGGCACCCGGCCCCACCGCGGTGTTGTAACCGAGGTTCCCAAAGCGATGCTGGTTAGTCGGATCGGTAACATCGTAGGCGGCTGGGTTCAGCCAAACCGTGGGTCCTTGATTGTGAATGTACTGAGACACGCCGGGGACGCGATCAGGGCGGTCGCTCGTTGTCCTTCCGTCTCCTACCACATCCGTTCCCAGTATGACGTTCACATTCTGGCCCCCGATGACGGTCATAATTCCTTGCAGTGTCCAGCCCGAGAACACCGCGCGTCCAAACCCGTTGTCCCTTGCGAACGACATCGGCGGCGTCGGGACGCTATAGGAATGCACGAGGGTGAAGCGGTGCCCGATGTTGCCGTCCTTCGGTCCGATGGAGCCCGCGATGTTGTTGAAGTCTTGTGTCGTATTGTCCACCTCATTTGTGCCGTCGGCGTTACCATATTGCATCGTCTTCGACCAAGTGAAATAGGCATCAAAGCTGTATCCGTGAGTGGGCCTTTGGTTTACCGCCAATTGCAAGCTGTGATACCACGTCCGGCCGGCGTCACTCAGCAGATTCGCCGGTCCAACGTTGGGGGCGTTTGGAACAACCGGATTCACCGGGAGGTTCAGAACTTGATCTGCGAACTGATGAAGATCGCGATCTCCGACATACGACGCCGAGACGCTTAGGCTATTCGTCACTTCATGTTGAACCGTCAAATTCCAATTGTAGGCACGCTCGTCCGGGTGTTGTCTTTGGGGGAGGTTGAAACCCAGCTCTAGTCCAGCGGGGATGTTGTTTGGGTTTTGAATGACCGCCTGGGTAAAATTCTGGAAATTATACTGACCGAATTGCACAGGCAATAGGTTGGCCGGAAGTTCATTCACCGGAATGTATGGAAATGCGGACAATCGCGGATCGATGAAAGGAGCGTCCCAGTACCAATAGGGCTCCGGCGGATTATACGACTCGGCGACCCCTGCACGGATGACCGTCTTTCCAGATCCCGTGAGATCGTAGATCAGGCCCAATCGTGGGCCGAAGTCGTGCGGATTGGAGTTCCAAATTGATTGCCCAGGCGTAACTCGGGGGCCGAATGGATCGGATGTCGCAAGACCGTAAGGCCCTTTAAATGTGGTGTAGTAGTCGTACCGCAAGCCGTAGTTTACTGAAAGCCTTCGATTGACCTTCCAGTCGTCCTGAACATAAAAACCGGAGTCCGTAAAATTGTATCCCCTTCCGGGATTTCCTATGGTCATCTGCATCGCCAGCACATTGTCGTTTATCAAATCTTGGATGCTGTTGTAGTAATAGATAATCGGCTCGACCTGATAGCGCTTGCTGCTGGTATGTTCGATAGTTGCTCCAGCTTTGATGGTGTGCGAGCCGCGCACCCAAGCGAAATTGTCGACGAACGAGTGGCTTGGCGAATTAGAGTTCAGAACGTTAAAAAGAAACGTCCTGGTCAAACCGGACGCGTTGATGGCAGTCGTGATATCGGTCAGCGTCGTGCCGTAGAGGCTCTGATTTTGACTGGGATCCGACGACTGAATGTGGCGGGCAATCGGCCAGTGATTGTAACCGTAGCGAATCTCCATGGTCTTGTTGGAGCCGATTTGAAACGTGTCTGACCCAGTTATGTTCTTGAGGGGGATCGGGTATTCCTGCCTGAAGCCGGGCTCGATTATCGCGTTGCTTTCCAGTTGCTTGTTCCAGGCAAGACGGAAAGTGAAGTGTTGCTTCCAGACGTTGGCATCGACACGCGAAAGCGTCGTGTCTTCTTTGTCTGTGTTGACCTCATTTTGTGCAAACCGGCCAACGTCCGGATTGGAGGTCGGCGTGAACGTCGTCGGCAGGTATGCTAAGTTCGCCAAAATGGCAGGATTTGTGATTTGACTCAGCAGAAAAGGAGTGGGCACATTGCCCGTGATCAGCGTGCCCCTCTCTACCCGGGCCCCCTCGTAGTTAAAGAAAAAGAAAATCTTGTCCTTCAGGATCGGACCGCCCAGCTTCGCTCCAAACTGGTTCTGCCGCAACTTCGGCCGCGTCAATCCATTAAGATTGGTAAAGTAAGGATTCGTGTCCAAGGCGTCGTTGCGGAGATACTCCCAGGCGGCCCCGTGGAACGTGTTCGAACCCGACTTGGTCGTCACGTTGATTACTGCACCACTCGAGTGGCCGTATTCCGCGTCGAAACCACCGCTAGTATTTTTGAATTCCTCAATAGCGTCCACGCTGACGGTATTGATCAGGTTTCCAGTTCCGCCGATCGCAGCAATGCCTATGCCGCTAAGTTCGCCGAACGACATATCTACGCCATCCATCAAGAAGTTGTTGCCCGACGATGACTCACCATTGAACTCGGCCCCACCCCGGGCAGACTGGCCGCCAGTGGGGTTGGCGCCATTCTGCAGTGTAAAGAGTTGAGTGAAGTTGCGGCCATTCAGAGGCAAGTCTTCGACCTTAACGGAATCAATCACGGTGCCCAGGTCGGTGGTGGTAGTGTTAACCAGATCGGCGCCTCCGGTCACCGTCACTTCTTGGGACACCGCGCCAACTTGCATGGCGACGTCCACTCTCGGCTTGGTGCCAGCGTGCAGCTCCATTTCTTGGGTCACGGATTCGCGAAATCCGGTATTTTCAACGCTGATTCTGTACCCTCCTACCGGGAGTAAGGGGAATTCATAGTATCCCTGGTCATTCGTTGTCGTAGAGGTGACCACATTCGTGCCAAGACTCTTGGCGTGAACCTTGGCTCCGGCGATGGTAGCACCGCTGGGATCGGTCACGTACCCAACGAAGGAACCCTGGTCTAGTTGAGCTAACGCGGGACAGGGAAACCAGACAAGCACTACGAATAGAATCATCAGAACCGGAATGCTGGCCCTGAATTCCAGACTAGCTTTCACTCCTGACTCTCTCATAAGCATATACTCTCCCCTTCACCATAGGTGGACGTCACATCGACTCTGCTTCCGGTTCTTACCTTCCGAACGGCGCATCGTCAGATCGTTTAACCGTATGGGCAACAACCAGAAATTGAACTGGAGCTTTATACTGCTACAGATGATTGTATGTCAAGCGACTTCTCTACAATTGATTGTCTTAGTTTTACTATCCGAACGGAAGATCGTCAGATCGTTTATCCGTTGGGAATAAACCAGACAGATACTTTATACTTCTACAGATGATTGTATGTCAAGCATATTCTATACAATTGATTGTCGGACTTTTAAGTATTTGGCGACTACTGGCAGTGGGCTACTTTTGAAATTCCTACGTTATCCCCGCGCCTCCGCTCCCATAACCAGCCAGGGATGTTCTCACGCTTACAACGCGACGACCAGCCCTTTTGAACCACCCGCTTGCCCTTTAGAAGGACACGACCGTGGCGCGCGCGACGCCTGGAATTATTTCACCGCAGACGGAGTTAATTCAGTTATTGCGGGGACAACCCTCAGAATCGAATCCAACGGATGAGCAAACCTGCGAGCGCTCCACCAATGAGTGGGCCGGCAATCGGAACCACCGCGTAACGCCAATCCGAAGTCCCCTTGCCAGCGATCGGCAAAATCGCATGCGCCAGCCGCGGCCCCAAATCCCGTGCTGGATTGATCGCATAGCCTGTCGTTCCGCCGAGCGACAATCCGATTCCCCATACTAGTGAAGCAACGAGGTACGGCCCCAGGCCAAGGGCCATCCCGCCTGCCGTCTTTGAGAACATCGCCGCGACCACAAACACAAGTACCAGCGTTGCAATGATTTCGCTGATCAGATTCGCTGCCGCATTCCGGATCGCCGGTGTCGTACAGAAGCAGCACCGCTTCGCATCCGGGTCGGCCGTTTCCTTCCAGTGCGGAAGAAAATGCAGCCACACCAAAGTGGCTCCGGCGAATGCGCCCATCAGTTGCGCGCCGAGGTAGGGCAAGAACTTCTCGTAATTCCCCGATGACACAGCAAATCCGAGCGTCACTGCCGGATTCAAATGCGCATCGCTGCTCCCGCACGCGATGGCAGTAAATATTCCCGCCATTACAGCGAATGCCCAGCCCGCGGTGATCACCATCCATCCGGAGCCTTCGGCCTTCGAGCGCTTCAGCAAGACGCCGGCGACCACGCCGTCTCCCAGCAACACCAATACGAGTGTGCCGAGAAATTCGCCAAGCAGGGATGATCTCATCGAGTGTCCTTTCGCGCGGGAGATTTACCGTCTGGCCGGAGCAGCACGTCGCAGTCGCCGCGCTCACTCCAGCCAATCGGTGGACTTCGTCACCGCGCGCTTCCAGTAACGGTACATTTCTTCCCGGATCGTGCTCTCCATGTTCGGCTTCCAGGTCCGCTCGACCGCCCAGTTCGAACGCAGTTCGTTGAGGTCGCGGAAGTAATCAACCGCCAGTCCGGCCGCATACGCAGCGCCGAGCGCCGTCGTTTCCTTCACTGCCGGCCGCACCACCGGCCGATCCAAAATGTCAGCCTGAAACTGCATCAGCAACTCGTTTTCAACCATTCCTCCATCCGTCCTCAACACGCCGAGCTTGATCCCCGAATCTTTCCCCATCGCTTCAAGAACCTCGCAGGTCTGGAACGCGGTGGCTTCGAGCACCGCTCGCGCGATGTGACCTTTATTCGCGTAGCGCGTCAGACCCGCAATGATTCCGCGCGCATTGCTCTTCCAGTGCGGCGCGTACAAACCCGAAAACGCCGGAACAAAATAAACGCCGCCGTTGTCCTTCACGCTTCGCGCGAGGATCTCGATGTCGGAGCTTTTCTCAATCAGTCCAAGGTTGTCACGCAGCCACTGCACGAGTGCGCCCGTGATCGCGACGCTGCCTTCGAGCGCGTAACAGGCGGGCTGCTCCCCAAATCGGTATGCGACCGTGGTCAACAGGCCGTGCTTCGATGGCACCGCGCGGGTCGCTGTGTTCATCAACAGAAAGCAGCCTGTGCCGTACGTATTCTTCGCTTGGCCCGGCTCGAAGCACGTCTGGCCAACGAGCGCCGCCTGCTGGTCGCCGAGAATTCCCGCGATCGCTACCCCGCGTACCGCGGTTGTCGTCGCCTGCCCATAAATTTCGCTGCTGGACCGAATCTGCGGCAGCATCGCTCGCGGAATGCCAAACGTCTCCAGGATTTCCACATCCCACTCGAGCGTATCGAGGTTCATCAACTGCGTCCGGCTCGCATTCGTCACGTCGGTGACGTGAATGCCTCCGTGCGTTCCGCCCGTGAGCTGCCAGACAAGATAGGCGTCGATATTTCCGAAGAGCGCATCGCCCGACATCGCGAGTTCTCGCACTTCCGGCACATTCTCTAAAATCCAGCGAATCTTCAGTGCGCTGAAATACGTCGAGAGCGGCAAGCCGGTCTGGCGCCGGAAGCGGTCTTGCCCGCCGGCCTGGGAAAATTCCGTCACGCCATCGGCCACGCGCATGTCCTGCCACACGAGCGCATTGCATACGGCCTGGCCGCTCTTGCGATTCCAGACAACGGTCGTTTCACGCTGATTGGTAATTCCGACCGCCGCGAGATCGCTGGGCTGCAGGGAACGCTGCGCCATCGCCGCCGAGATCACCTCTTGCGTGTTCCGCCAGATTTCTTCGGGATCGTGTTCGACCCAGCCCGGACGCGGATAGATCTGCTCGTGTTCCTTCTGCGCGAAGGCCACCACGCGGCCCAAGCGATCGAACACGATGAAGCGCGTGCTCGTCGTGCCCTGATCGATCGCGCCAATGTAGCTCGCCATGCTTCACCTACCTTTCAAGTCAGGCGTGGGTCGCTCCCTATTCACGCTAACAATCGGAAAAAGGCTCTGGCGCCAGGCCTGCCGACTGCAGACAGTGATTCATCTCGCCTACGTATTGGCGGGTCGCCGAGCGCGCAAATTCATCGGACCAACCAAGCTCATCCGCGAGAATTGAGGCGACGACGGGTGCCGCGTGAATGGCCGAACGCCAGCTATAGAGTTGAACTCCAAGTCTGCGAAAGAGAACGTCTTCGATCGTCATCGCCATTTCGTATCGGATGCAGTGGACGACTTCCGCACGGAGGGGTGCCAAATCATCGAGTACGGCCTTCGCTAGATCCGGATCTTCTTGCAGGAGCTCGAGGACTTTCGGCGCAGTGGTGCCAAACTTCGCGGCAAAGTGACGCGCTGTTTGCTCGGACATAGTATGGCTGGCCACTAGTGTCTGCCAATAATCAGGTGCATATCCGTCCGAACCTGAGAGGGGATGATTGCGTGTCGGGCACTGCGTCACGGGGTCGCCCAGATATTTCTGGACCGCGTCGATTGCGTCTTCAGCCATGGCGCGATAAGTGGTCCACTTGCCGCCCATGATGCTGATCAGGCCGGTGAGACGATCGATTTCAAGCACATCATCACGAGAGAGCTTCTTTGTGTCGCGAGAGTCTCCCGCACTCACAAGCGGCCGAGCCCCCGCAACGCCACTAAGAACCAGATCCGGGGTGATGGGACGCGCCAAGTACTGATTGAGGTGGCGCAGCAAAAATTGTACATCTTCGCTTGTAACGCACAAGACGTCTTCGACATTGACCTCCCGCTCGTTAGTTCCAACCAGGAGTCGTCCCATCCAAGGGATCGCAAATAGTACGGTCCCTTCTCCCGTGTTTGGAATCAACATGGGGTCGCTAATCGGCATCGACTCCAAAGGAAGCACAATGTGGGCACCCTTGCTGAGCCTCATCCTCGGCGCGGCACTGGGAGTTGCAAGGTGCCGGACGGTGTCAGAGAACGGTCCCGTGGCATTTACGAAGCAGCGAGCTCGAACGATGAACTTCCTTCGCGTGAAGCGGTCTTCGACCTGTGCGGAATCTAACCTTCCCTTTGTATCTTTCGTGAGAGCCGTGACCCTGGCATAATTCAGAGCCTCGCCGCCTGCCCCCGTAAATGTGAGGCAAAGCGCGATGTTGTACCTCGCGTCGTCGAATTGACCATCGGAATAGGCCACGGAGCCCACGAGATGGTCTGACTTGACGGCTGGCATCCTGCGAAGGGTTTCTTCCCTCGACAGAAAGTGGCTGGGCGAAAGGCTAGCCCGACCTGCCATCCAGTCGTAAAGTTTCATCCCCACGCTGTAATAGACGACGTCTGTCCAACGGAAACATGGAATCAGAAATTCAACAGGTCGGGCCAGATACAGGCCGTTCTTCAACATGAGACTGCGTTCGTGGAGAGCCCGATAGACGACATGGAATTGGGAGCGATCTAAATCTTTGATAGCGGCTTGAAGATACCGGACGCCGCCGTGGATGATTTTTGTCGATGTGCTCGAAGTTGCTCCCGCAAAATCCCCGGCGTCGAGCATCACCGTTCTTAGACCGCGGAGTTGAGCATCAAGAGCACAGCCCGAACCAGTTGCGCCTCCCCCGATCACGCAGACGTCGAAAGTTTTCCCTTCGACGCTCTGCAGTGCTTCATCGCGGGTTTTCATTGGCTCCTGCGAATCGGAAGCGTCCGACCGCGGCGGCTAACGAGGCGCGCAAGAAGTGTTTGTTTATGGTCATACCGAGCGGGGGATCTGGTGCTTTGAATGTCCCGCCAAACAGATTCCTCGAGCGGACCAACGGTACGGGTCCTCCGAATGGCAGAGAGACACATTTCTTCTGCAAGCTGAACAGCCGCACAGCCGCACTCAGAACTGGCACGATATTCCGCCATCCCAAAAGAGCCCGCACCGCAAGACAACAATGGAGTCGTCATATTCAAACGCAAGCGTCCTCAAAGGTGTACAACCGTTCACATGAAAAAGCATTCAGAACTCTTTACTTGGGTTGTGACGAACTCACCTAACTGTCCGCGATCGTGACATGCTTGGTGATCTTGTAGTTCTTCACGGATTCGTGGGATAAGTCTTTACCGAATCCCGATTGCTTGAACCCGCCATGCGGCGTCTCCGAAGCGAGGGGCATGTGATCGTTAATCCAGACGGTGCCGAACTCCAGTTGCTTACTGAGTCGCATGGCGCGGCCGACATCTTTAGTCCACACCGAGGCTGCGAGCCCGTAAGGAACGTCATTTCCAAGGCGCAATGCCTCGGCTTCATCCTTGAAAGTGCTGACTGTGAGGACAGGCCCGAAGACTTCGGATTGGATTATCTCAGCGTTCTGCGGCGCGTTCGTGATCACGGTGGGCTCATAGTAGTAGCCGCGATCGCCCCAGTGTTTCGGAAAGGCCCCACCCGTGAGTACTTTGGCATTCTGAGAGCGCGCCTTTTGCACCAAGTCGTGAACTCGGTCACGTTGAACTCCGGAGATGAGAGGACCCATCTTCACGCTGTCGTCAAAAGGATCTCCTATTGCTACGCCACGCATTGCTTCGACTAGAGCGTCCGTGACGATCTTGGCTCGGTCGTGCGAGACATAGACACGTGTGGCGGCGGTACAATCCTGCCCGGTGTTTAGACACGCCGCAAATGTTGCTTTTTCAGCCACCACTGCGGGATCGGCGTCGTCGAACACGATAAAGGGCGCCTTGCCCCCAAGTTCCAAATGCACGCGCTTCAGCGTAGCGGAAGCCGTGCTCATCACTTTTCTTCCGGCTGCGCTTGATCCTGTGAAACTAACGAGCCGAATGTCCGGGTGCTCCACGATGCATTGGCCGGTCTCATTGCCTCCCGTAATGACGTTGACGACTCCAGGAGGGAAGCCCGCTTCCGCTGTTAACTCGGCCAGCATCAAGGTCGTCAAGGGCGTCGAAGGGGCAGGCTTCAGCACCAGCGTGCAACCCGCCGCCAATGCAGGACCGATTTTCCAGACGGCCAGCAGCAGTGGGTAATTCCAAGGCGCAATCTGACCCACGACGCCGACGGGTTCACTTCGAAAGATGGAGGTGGAGTTCGGCAAATAATCGCCCGCTTCGTCGCCGTACGTGTCACGTACACAGGCCGCAAAAAATCGCAAGTGGTCGATCACTGCGGGAAGATCCATGCCCAGACTGAGGTACTTGAAGGGCTTTCCCGTATTTTGCGATTCAACCCGCGCGAATTCTTCCGCCCTCTTCTCCACGAGTTCACCCAATTTCCAGATCATGTTCTGCCTGTCGCCGCGTGGTAATCCGGTCCAGCGGCCGTCATAGTAGGCTTTCTTGGCCGATTGCACTGCACGGTCAACATCTTCGCGACTGGAATTTGCGACCTCTGCAATTCTCTCGCGGGTGGCAGGATTCTCAATAGCGGTCTTCTGGCCACCTACATCGTCGGTCCATTTACCATCGATCCAATTTTTTCTGGTATCCATATTCCCCTCGCTCAATATGTGGATTAGGTACTAAAAGCCTTGCAAGATCTCTCACGCGGCTAACGAACATTTTCCATTGGAGCCAAAGTCACGAATCTTAGAACAAGCCACTGACTGCATCGCCGCGATCCCATCTTTCATCACATCGAGTAAGTCACGCTTCCCTTCCGAGCCGGCGCTGCTCGACAGGACGCCTAAAAAGGCTTCTCGAAGTTCTGTATTGACATTGAACTTGCAAACCCCCAAGCCGATGGCGTTGCGCACCATGGCGGTAGGAAGACCGGAGGCCCCGTGCAATACCAAAGGGACATCGACCGCACTGCGAATTCTAGACAGTCGTTCCATGTCAAGGTTTGGCTCACCGTGGTAATGGCCGTGGACATTGCCTATGCAAACCGCCAGAGAGTCGGCTCCAGTTTCCCGAACGAACTCCGTCGCTTGCGCCGGGTCCGTGAGCTTGGCGTTTCGCTCAGACACCGTCAAGCCATCCTCAGTGCCGGTGAGGCGACCCAGTTCCACCTCGGCGATCGCGCCTGAGGCATGGGCGATCGCGGCCATTTCGCGGGCAAAAGCGACATTCTCCGAGTACGGGAGATGGGACCCATCGGCCATAATGGAGGGCACGCCAAGGTCCAGGGCCCCGCGAATATCGGCGTCTGACGTTGAGTGGTCCAGGTGGACTCCTACCGGGACTTGCGACATCCGAGCCGCGGCCAGGCACAGAGCAACCAATGGTTTGCCGACAACTCGAATTGCGGCCGGATGGACTTGCAGGATGACGGGACTGCATTCGCTTTCCGCAGCTCGCACCACTGCGCACACTCCCTCGAGGTTATAGACGTTGAACGCGCCCAATGCGTACCCGTGTCGTTGCGCCGTGAGTAGAAGCTCTTTGGCAGATGCAAGCATATTCAGACTCGCCTTCCGTTGCGCAGAGTCTCGATCATATCTGCCAAGGTACACGTGTCTCCCACGTTGCCGGGGAACACGGCATAGAGCAGCCCAGGCCATCGGCTGTCATCACCAGTCAGCCAGATCGGTACGCCGGGGAACGCTTGACCCATCACCTCGGCGCGCTTAATTCCCAATCCCTTGACGGCTACGTCAGAGGCGGTGATGCCGCCCTTCGCGATCATCCAGGCGGGACGCTTGTCGATGCGTCGCACGATGGCAACCAGGGAATCCGAGATAATGCTCCCGATCTTCAGGGCCTCGTCAGCATCGCCCGCAGCAAAATTGCGGCTGGTGAAGACCATTGTGTCCTTCCCGTCGGCGAGCGCTTCATTTGCCGCGGCGGCAACCCTGTGGACTTCGATGTCACGATCATTGGCGCTGAGCAGCCTCTCGACCACAACTTCCACGCTGCAGACTCCTGGCAGCGCCCGCGCGGCCGCAATTTGCGCGCTACTCTTCTGAATGTACGAACCGGCTATGACGAGCCCGCTGGAACCGGCTCCGTTGAAACCGATATTCGACAGTTCATGCGAGTTGATCAGGGGCCGGGGTTCCAGGCCGCCACGCACCCGTACAAAGGATGCCGCTGTCCGATAGATAAAACGCTTCCCTTGAGCCTCGGCCCTCAGTAATCCAGTGACGAACACCTCAAGGTCCCGGTAACTGGCAGCATTCACTACGCACACCTGTCCGCCAGTAATTCCTTCGAGCCGGCCGGCGACTGCTGACGGGCCGCCACGGCGCTGCTCTTCGATCGAAATGGACAGAACGTCATCCGGTGAGATCCGCCCACTATGCTTCTCGCTCACCCACGCGCGTAAGTTTGAATTTGTGTAACCGAAGGTGGCATCCCGAGCGTATTCAGTTTTAGCAACGGGAGTCAGCCGATCGCCTTCCTGAACATAGTGGGTATCGGAGATTGTGAGGCGCCCACCCTCGAAAAAACATGGGATGATCAGAGTGCCATCGAAAACCTGGCCCGACCCTTTGATCAGTCCGTTCACCTCAGTCGGGTAGTGACCCCGAAGAGTTGAGTCGCTGCGGCTAATCATCACGAATGCACGCCCCGTGACGTTTCCGGCCAACACCAAATTCCTGGCGATTGCGCGATTCAGCTCATACGCTTCTTCCGCACTCACGCTGCGGGAGTTCGTAAGTAAGTATGCGATGGCTCCTGGTTCGAGGAGCAAGCTAGTTAGCGAAGGCACCGACCACTCAGTCAGCACAGGCACGCCGTACACGGTCTGCGTGCCGGTCGGATCGTCATCCAAGACGATAATCTTCTCGCGTGAGCCACGCACCTCAACGGCGATTTCTGGCAGCAAGGCATCCGGCCACTCCGGAGGCAGTGAATCCAAAAGTGTCGCCGTCGTCAGTTGCATAACGGATCGCCCGATCGACAACCTCGATCACCGCTGGCCAGCCACGCTAAAGACGATTCGGTGTCGTTTGAAGGTCGGTACTCGAGGCCCACACAACCGGAATAGCTAAGTTTTTCCAGCGCGCCCAGGACCGCGGGATAATTGATTTCTCCGGTGCCGGGCTGATGGCGACCGGGTACATCGGCGATTTGGATATGTTCGATGACGGGTAGAGAAGTTGTAATGGTGTTGATGAGATTCCCTTCCATCATCTGCGCGTGATAAACGTCGTACTGCAACTTGACGTGGGGATGATCGACTTGTCGAATGATTTCGAGGGCCTCGCTTGTGCGACGCAGCAGGCAATCGGGGAAGTCCGTATGATTGAGCGGCTCGATCAGGAGCGTTACGCCAGCCTGGGCTGCCAGCGGAGCCGCCCAGGATAAGTTCTCAACCGCACAACTTATTTGCTCTTTGCGTTCAATGCCCAAGACCCTGTTGCCAAACATTGTATTTAATCGGGTGCAGTTGAGAAACGCCGCGAGTTCGAGAGCTTCAGTCAAGCACCTGTGAAAATAATCGCGCCGTTGCGGGTTGCTGAGAGTGCCCCATTCCCCGGCGCTTGTGTCTCCCGGGCGTAAGTTGAAGAGAACCTGGGTGAGAGCTAGATTCTCTAGGCGACTTTTTATGTCCTTTGCGCCGAATTCGTAAGGAAAGTGATACTCGATTGCCGAGAAACCAGCGCGAGCGGCAAGGGCGAAGCGTTCCAGGAACGAGTGCTCCGTGTAAAGCATGCTGAGATTGACACAGTACCTGATCATTGGCGTTGGCCCGTCACGTCTGCCGCATGTTCTCTGGTCATCGAGCTGCCAAGGTTTGGGCGAGATGCTCCACCGCGAGCCGAGGGCTCGAGAAAATCGGGAGGACTCGGTCCGATTCCGGCAGAGATTCTACGATTCTCGCCATAGAAGCTTGTGCCAAGACGACCACGTCCACCTGTGGGAATAGCTCCTGCAGGCCTTCTCTAACCAGAGCATCGTGTTTGGCGGTGTCTCCTGCGAGAAGAGCGCCGAAGGCTCCCTCGCATAACTTGGAAATGACACTCACGTTCTTGCCGGCGGCAGCGGCTTTGCGCTCGATCAAAGAGACGGTAGGCGTCAGAGTGGTGTGCACGGTTGCAGCGACGCCGATTCGGGCGCCGATTGCCAGAGCTTTATCAGCCATCGGCTCGTCAACGCGCAACACAGGTATATCCACCAGCGACCTGCCAATTTCCGCAGCCGCTCCAATCGAGGAGCACGTAACCATGACCAAATCAGCCCCGGCTCGCTGCGCCAACACCAAGTAGCTCACGAGGCGATGGATCGTCGTTTTGGACAACTCGCCACCTCGGATCGTATTCTGCAAAAGACTTTCGTCGACAATGTGATACATGTCGATCTGGGGAACCAGTTCGCTTACCAGTTTCTTGAAAACTTCTGGCAGTGTGGTGACTGTGTGAATGAATGCAACTCGCTTCCCGGGCATAAGACTCCTCATTCTTTCGGACAGTTAAACCGTTTGGATGATTCGCTTGTCCTTTCCTAGCGGCCGGGGCCACCGGCTCTGAACGGACGCATCTAGTTTCGCTAGATCGTCGATGTTGAACTTGGGGGACTGGCAAAACGCGAAGATCTCGCTCTCGAGCCGGTCGATTTCATGAGCGACTTTGGCAAGATCCAACAGAGGAATCTCCGGACGAATTGCTAATACGCCATGCATATCCCCAACCAGGAGATCGCCGGTATTCACCACCAATCCCCCTACGCGAACGGAACCACCATAGTCGATAAAAGCGCCGTATCCATGCGAGACGATAATTTCCGTGGAGAAATAATGAAAACCGAAACGTCGAACCGCGTCTAAATCCCGTGCGCCACCCTCGGTGACCATTCCGACGCAGCCCAACGCCTTGTGCACGTTGGAATTCCATTCGCCCCACATGGCGCCGACGGGCGGAACGTCGATATCCTGAACCACCGCGACCTTGGGGCCGGGTTGCTCGGCAATGAACCGCCAATAATCGGGCTCGTGGACTGGAGGGCGAACCTTACTGGGCGGCTGGTCGGTCGACACGCGAGCCGTGACCGCATAACCCACCATCAATGGCAACTCGGGGAAATGGCATTTGATTGTGGAGTTACAGAAGCCCGAGGTAGGTGCGATTCCAAATGTTTCTAGGGCGTTCGCAAGGGTCGGAACCGTAAGTTTACGAAGCGCATCCAGTTCAACCGCTGAGTGCCACGCTGGCTTCATTCGTTCACCTCATCGCAAAGTAAGTACGGCAGCTTGACTAGGCCGGAATTTCAAGCTGGCGTTCGCTGGCCTGGGACAGCGGTAATAATACACCGGTAATATTATGGATAAGCGCCGCAGACCCCCGTGTCATGAATCCGATCATGACCGGATATCGAACTTCACTTCCATCCTAGTCAAAACGCGATCAAGAATGCCTATGGCCTGTTCGATTTCAGACCTTTGGATGACCAACGGCGGCGCGAAGCACAGACGGTTGAAGAAGTAGCCGGACGTCATACACAGAATGCCTTCATTCACCAGCTCAACGGAAGCCCACGCCGTGGCCTCGTCCGCGGGTTCCTTGGTCTTGCGGTCCTTAACCAGTTCGATGCTCAAATAGAGGCCCAAGCCATTTATGTGTCCAATCGAGGGATGACGCCTGCCCAACTCTTCGAGGCCGTCCAGGAAATATTTCCCCTTTGTCGCGGCATTTTCGACTATGTGATCGCGCTCGAAGATCTCCAGTACCTTAACGCCGCCGGCGCACGCGGTTGGATATGCAGTGAAGGTCGAGGAGTGACCCCCGGGTCCCCAGGAGTCCATGATTTCTTTTCGGCCGGTGACCGCACCGAGCGGTAAGCCATTGGACAAGCATTTGCTCATCGTAATCAAGTCCGGAGCGACATCCGCGTGTTCGATTGCCCAAAACTTTCCGGTGCGGCCCATTCCGTTTTGCACTTCGTCGCTGATGAACATGAAGTCGTACTCTTCCGAAATCTCCTTGAGACGCTTCAAATAAGGCAGAGGCGCCAGGATGTATCCGGCTGAACTTTGAAAAGGTTCTATCAGCATAGCGGCAACGTTAGTGACCTTAGCCTTTGGGTTATTCAGCCAGGTCTCTTTGCTCTTGAACATATTCGCAAGTTGATCCGCGCAAAACAAATCGCACGATGGGTACTCTTTTCCGTAGGGACACCGGTAGCAATACGGAAACGGCATACGAACGACCGCCGAGTCCGCGGGGGGAATGGGATAGCTATACGCCATCATCGAAGCCTTGCCAGTTAAGGCCATGGCCCCGGCGGTGCGTCCGTGATAGTCGCCCCAGTGCGTCATGATGATGGGCTTTCCCGTGTACCAGCGAGCGAGCTTCATCGCGATTTCGACAGCTTCTCCGCCCGTGACAGCCCACATTATCTTCTTCTCGAAATCTCCGGGATGCCGCTCGGACAGAAGACGCGCCAGTTCGGCGCGGACGTCTGTAGGCAGTTCGGCGAAGTGGTTCAGCTTGTCCATCTGGGCTTTCATCGCGCCGTTCACTTCGTCATTCGCATGCCCGAGGACATTCACAGTAAAACCCGCGTGTAGGTCGATGTATTCGTTGCCATCGACGTCATACAGCTTGGCTCCTTTGCCGTGGTCAAGCACTGGGGGGCAGGTGAAGAGGGCAAAATCCAGGTGGCCGGTGGATTCGTATGTCAACGTCTTCATCAAAACGGCTTTGCTCTTTGAGCCGCGAGAGTATTGCTCAACGCGCTCCCGCAGGGCAGCTTCAGAAGCGCACATTCTTGCGCGCTCTTGCAACACTCGGTCTTCAAATGCAGTCACCAACTTGGCCTCCTCAATGAACGAAACAGAAAAATGATCGAACTGCCAACGTAGCGCAACTCGGCAAAACCTTCGCTGCAGACTCCTGGCTGTGCGGGACGCTCGAACCGGCTCGCGTCAAGGGCGGGTTCTCGCAACCAGAGCCTAGACTGAAACTTTATACCGCTACAGATGATTGTATGTCAAGCAACTTCTCTACAATTGATTGTCGGCACATTAAACTATTGACAAATGCCCCTTGCTTTGCAAAAGCGGGCGGGGTAAATTATAAATAATCATAGAAGGTTACACGTTATGATCCGCGTCAGCCGCCCTCCAACCTTAACTGATGCAACGGCCAAGAACATCCGCGACGCCATCCTTCGCGGAGACTTCGCTCCAGGAGATCCACTGCCTGAGATCGAACTCAGCAAGAGGCTCGAAGTCTCTCGCGGGACTGTTCGCGAAGCTCTTCGGGTGCTTCATCAGGCGGGAGATCCCGTCGAAATTATTCCCCATCGCGGCGCGTTCGTGACCAAGCTTTCGTTGGAGCGAGCAAGGGAGATCTATACTCTGCGCGCCCTGCTCGAACCCCACGCCGTCCGCCTCGCCATGGAACATAAGGCCTGCAATGAAGAGGACCTTTTGGAGTTGGAGGGCCTAGTCCAGCGGATTGATGAACTTGAGAAGGCAGGAAACAATTCCGAACTGATCGAGACGGACCTCGAATTCCATCGAGTGACCACCCGCCACTGCAATCACCAACTTTTGCTGGGACTCGTGAGAAATCTGCAATCTCAAACCCTCGCGTTGGTCTTCAACACAAAGTTCTATCGGTCGGACAGGGTGCCAGACTCGGTTTCGCATCGGCTGATCCTAGAGGGAATACGAGCCCGAGATCCGATCGCTGCGGAGGAAATTGTCAGAAAGCACATAATCGAAGCTGGCACCTCTCTGGTGAAACGGATGGAGGAAGTGAATCGGAGTCAAAGCGAAGCGGCTCGACAAGAACCTGCCCTTGACGCGAGCCGGTTCGAGCGTCCCGCACAGCCAGAAGTCTGAAGCGAAGCTGTTGCCAGTCTGGCTACGTCGAATCTCAAGAAGTGATTTTATGGAGGTATGGGCATGGGTGGGCGTCGCAACCTGTGCGTGGTAAAGCTATGAAGGTTCACCACGACTTGGGGGCCAAAAACAAAACGCTTCTTCCAATTGTGGCAGCGGAGTGCATCGCAGCAATGTTCGAAGGACCAGATACGTTCCATACCTGATGCCTCTTGTGGAAGGACTATGTGAGGAAACGAATTCCGTCTGAGCTGGGACCAGCGAACGGTGTACTTCCGCAGCCATGTAACGGTGTCGATCCATCCCCGCACGTCGGGTGGAGTAATGGCTCCTGGCGTCAATGGAATCTGCACGCACCTATTTGATAATCACCCGAAACGACGGAAAGCGCCGTATGAGTGTCGCTTCGCACGAGCACAAAGCGGTCATCCATGGTTCGTACTCTTCCATCCACGAGGTATTGCACCGGTAGCCTCTTCAGCTCCCACTCAAGCCGCGCCGCCCGGAGCCACGTATCAATCGACGCGCCCTCGGGCAATTTCTCGCCGAGTCCGTGCTGAGAATTCGCAAGGATCGCCACTGTCCAATATGGAGATAGGCTTTATGAGCCAGTAGTTCTTCAGGAAACTCACCTTGCCAAGCAACTTCTCCATTTCCCCAATGTTTTTCTCAAAAATCGATTTATAGAAAGCGTCCCCTTGGGTGGGTCCGTGGCCTATCGTGATATTCCTCAAGTGCACGAAGTGGCGAAGCACAC